>Ga0207880_1000142_pt1 | contig 36322 bp, 30 predicted proteins | sample MalvirmetagMSP91_FD_184226 | JGI IMG/M metagenome (GOLD analysis project Ga0207880, IMG submission 184226) | Marine viral communities from the Deep Pacific Ocean - MSP-91 (SPAdes) | ecosystem: Environmental > Aquatic > Marine > Oceanic | place: Pacific Ocean | collected 2011-04-27
GGGACAGAGTTCACGAGCCGGGCCATTCTGAGGTGGGCCGATCAGAACGCAATTCCGTGGCACTATATCGACCCAGGGAAGCCGCAGCAGAACGCCTTTATCGAGTCATTCAACGGCAGCCTGCGTGACGAACTGCTGAACGAGGAGATATTTGACACCCTGGACGACGCCCGTCGGAAGCTGGCGCTCTGGCGTTACGATTACAACACCGTCAGGCCACACTCATCGCTCGGGAACAAAACACCGGTCGAAGCGCGCCCGACGCTTGAGCAATTTGAGGGCTCCGCGCCCGGCGCGCTTGCCCAGCACGAAACCGACGACTATCAAGACCAAACCCGCAGACTCTCGTCATGAGCGAGGGACCAGCGGGGGGCAGGTCACTTTCTGGAAGGCATTCCCGCATCCCTTGGTATCGGCACTGCCGGTATCTCCGATGGGCGGCAGGTAAAAGGGTTCATTTGTGAGGCTGAAGCCGTCGCAGATGGTACAGACATCACTCAGCTTGGGGGCTGGCGAAATTATCGGGCGCAGGGGTAAGGTTGGGAGCGGGTGGCAATTGAAACGTTTCAAAATCCTCCACGTCAAAGCCTTCCCCTACAGCCTCAATCGCCCGAGCATACAACCTCACATACTCTGACAGCATCTGGCTTAGCGTAAACAACCGCTCCACCCGCTTTCGCGCGGCAGTGCGGGGGATGGTGATCGCCTCTTTCAGCGCATCTGCCAATTCGCCAGCATCTGCCCCAGCATAACGCGCCACATCGCCAGCCACCTCGCGGATCGCCCCGTTCTCGATAGCCGCGATTGGTAAGCCGCAGGCCATGGCCTCAATCGCGGCTAGGCCGAAGGGTTCGTCCCAAAGCGGCGTGAACACTAGGACAGAAGCGCGGGCGATGGCGTTGGTCAGGTCTGCACCTTGCAGCAGACCCCCATATTGAACGCTAGCACCCAAAAGCGGCGCGATTTCTTTTTCGAAGTACGACGGATCCTCGATGGTACCGTAAAGCATGAGCGGGATCCCAGCAATCTTAGCTGCCTGAGCCGCCAGATGCGTCCCCTTGGTGGGCGTAATACGACCCATCCAAACGGCGGTGCCATCGCCTTCTGAACGGAACGGCCAGTCCGCAAGATCAATGCCATTCGGTACAACACGGGCGAAGGGAACGTCTCCGCCATCAAACCACGCCTTCAATTGCCGCTGCGAACAGGTGGTAAACAGCGACCACGGTGCCCCACCATCGGCGACGGCACGCTTCAATACATCGAACGGCGGCACGTGTAGGGAGGTCACCATCGGGATCCGGTGCCGCGCGGCGAAGCGCGGGGGGAAGCGGTGCAAGGAATTGTTGTGCACCACGTCGAAACCACCCTCGGCAAGGCGCGGCAGGATACGCTCGAACGCTTTATCCAAATGTCCCGTCAGCTCCGGCGTGCCGTGCCATTTGTGCCAAGGGAACTCGCGATCATAATGAACGTCCACGACTGGCTCGACCTTGCCACCCCAGTCACTGTCTCCGGCGGCAAACAGAGTCACATCATGCCCCCGCGCCCGCAGACCGCGACAGAGGTGCCAGCAATGCGCCTCCATTCCACCCATAAAGGGGCGTGCGATGGGGAAACGCACATGTCCGATGACGGCGATCTTCATGGCGTCACTCCGCCGCGATGGCAGAGATGCGGTCCTCGCCCGCTTGGGCAGCGGCGCGGCGCTCTTCCTCGGTGTCCAGATCGCGCAGCAGCTTGTCCATCACCCGACGGCTGTTGGCGTAGGGCATATCGCCGGTCTGACGGCACATCTGAAAATCCGCCTCATCAGGTGCGCGCAAGATGGTCAGCGCATCGTCGCTGTTGTCGATCAGCCCCATGAGATGGAAGGCGTGCAGCCAATGGCCCATGGTGCGATGCCCCCAACGGGTGGCGAAATATTCGGCGTTGCGCACCACGGCCTCCACATGGTGGATCGGCGGCATGCAGTGGTCGTGATATTGGTGATAGACCTTGGCCCCCTTCATCCACCAGATGTCGATCCCGCGCGCATCGAGCACACGACCAAAGTCTGTATCCTCGCCGCCATAGCCGAAATAGCCTTCGTCAAACCCACCGCTGCGTTCCCAATCGGCGCGGTGCATGGCGAAGTTGAGCGACCAGAAACAACGGTAATCCTCACAATAGCGCAGGCCCTCCGCCGGTGGCCCCTGCCGGTCGGAGTGTTTGACGCCGATCTTGTCGAAGTGATCGAAATCGAGGCCGCCTTCTGTCGCCCCTTTGGGCAGATAGGCGACCTCGCCCATCACCAGCCCGCGGCCCTCGTGGCATGCCTCTGCCACATCGGCGACAAGCGCGGGGTGCGGGATGCAATCGACATCGACAAAGGCCAGAACGGAGCCGCTTGCCTTCGCCGCCACCGCATTACGCGCGGCGGCGAGGGGAAGCTCCCCATCGGGGCGGGTGATCTGGATTTGATGGATAGGAAAGGGCGCGTCGGGCAGCGCGTCGTATAGCTCATCCTGCATGGCGGCGATCACCAGCTCGCGCGGGGGCACTGTTTGCGCGGCCAAGCCACGGATAACATTGTGCAAATGCGCCTCGCGGCCGCGGGCGATGGTCAGAACGGATACGTCACGCATGGTGAACCTCCTGTAAAGATGTTGAAATTTCGGGGCGGTCCCAAAGGCGGTCCGCCAAACGACTGAGCCAGTGCGCCGTACGGGCTGCGGCGTCACTGCCACCAGCCAATGCACGTTGTCGCGCGGGATTATGCAGGTTCTGCGCATGCTCGACCGCCGCACGCCAGGCATGGGCAGAGCTTGGCATATGCGGCAAGTGCAGCGCAGCACCCGCTTGGCCCAAGGCACAGGCTTTCTCGACTTGCTCATCGAAATAGCGCCACTCCGGCACGACGATCCAGGGCTTCGCTGCGGTGAGCACTTGGGCACAGGTGGTATTCCCAGTCGACGAGATCACCAGATCCGCCGCTCCGATATAGTCGGGCGCGTTGTCGACCCAGCCTTTGTGGATCAGGTTCGGCGGCAAAGTCGCATGCCAGTCGCGTTGCACCTCTCCGATGGTGATCCAGTCCATCTGCGGGTAGCTGCGCGCGGCGACGCCCAAGGCGGCCTCGGAAATCCCGTTGCCGCCACCGCCACAGACGACCAGTGCAAGGGGGCGTTTGCCGAGCTTCAGCGTCGCGCGGGCCTCTTGGGGCTTTGGCAACGAGACATTCACCCCCAGCCCCGGAGCGTAGTGGGTTTTCTCCGCCCAAGCGGCCCAACTCTCCTGCGCCAAATCCGCATGGAACGGGGCGAGCAACCCCGCGGCGCCGTCGTAAGCCGCACGATGCCCTGCATCGCTACGGTCGCCATGTTGCAGGATTTTGACATGCGGCACCGAGCAGAGCCGCGCCAGCTGCGCCACCTCAGCCGAGACATCAACGATCATCAGTTCCGGCACCTCGGCGGCAAAGAACTGCGCCATCGCGGCCATTGCCTCGCGAATACCGGACCAGCCGACCGGAGCGCAATGGGTCGTGTCGGGTGTATCGAGCAAAGCGGTGCCACGCGGCTCATCCCCCCGCGCCTCAAACAGAGAGGGCAGCTTTTGCACCGTCACATTCTCGCGCAAAGGCGGGAAAATATCATCGCGCGCGCAGAAAATCCGCACTGGTCGCGCCTCGGGCAAAGCGTTGACAACGGCGGCGCAACGCTCCGCATGGCCCCGCCCTTGGTGATGTACGAAATAGCCGAAGGGTCGCAGGGGAACGTCAGGAAAATCACGCATTATTCGCCCGCCATTAGCATCGGCTGCGGTGTACGGTAATATTGCACCCCATCCAAAACCCCCGCCGCATGTTTCAGCGAAGACCGGTAGACCGAGGCCAGACCATCCAGCTCCGCCAGAGCGTTTGCAGGCAGCACGGCGTTCTCGAAGCGCGAGAGCATATCCAGATCATTGCCGCTATCCCCCGCCACGATCACGCGGTCGTCCGACATGCCACGCCGTGCCGCCTCGAACCGAATTGCGGCAGCCTTGCCGGCCTGCACGGGGATGATGTCGATGAATTTCTCATGGGACGGAATGATACGGGCTAAGGCACCCGCCTGATGCAACTGCGCCTCGATCTCCGGCACATCGCTGATGGCACCAAAGAGGCTGACCTTCCAACGGCGCTGGTCATAGACCGGCTGGAACCGCACATTAGCGCCTTCCAACGCCGCACGCACCGCCGCCGCGTCCCATTCCCGCGCGATCAGCGCTGCGTAATCCTCACATAGGGTAAAACCGCTGCCCGAACGGTGCCAAATCTCTGTACCGGTAGAACTGATGATCGTATCCGGCGTGGGTAGATCCCATTCCGCCAGCACCCGCTGCGCCTCCGCTATGGAGCGTCCGGTGGCGACGGTAAAGGCATAGCGATCACCCTCGCGCCCGAGCCACTTGGCAAAAGCCCGCGCACCATCGCGACACCCGGTCAGCGTATTGTCGATGTCGCAGGCGAGCAGGAGCTCATGTTGCTGAACAGCGACGGTTTGAACCTGCGGCCTTCGCACCACCCCTTCGATCACCGCTTGCGTCCGCTTCGCCCAAGCCTTCCAATCATAGGTTTGCCGCGCAATACGCTGCGCCCGCCGCGCTGTCAGTTCCCGCTCAGGCGCGGTCAGCACATCGCGCAACCCGCGCGCCAAACTCGCCGTATCATAAGGGTCAATCAACGCACCGAAACCAAGCTCCGGCAGAATATCTGAGGGCCCGCCCGATTGCGTTGCCACCAAAGGCACCCCCGCCTGCGCGGCCTCGATCAGCGTCAGCCCAAAGGGTTCGTGAAACGCCGGATTGCAGAACACGCCGCCCTCGGCCGCCAACGCATATAGGTCACTAATATCCTGCGCTGAATGTTGGCGTGGTAGCGCGACTTTGCCCCAAAGATCATGGCGGTCGACCCCGTCAAACAGACCCGCAATCACTGCATCGCGCTCGCTGCACCCCTGCCCCAAGCCATCCCGCAGCCCTGCGATAATCACAAGGTTCGCACGCTCTTGCAGTGTACGATCAGACGCATAGGCGTCGACCAACCGCCGTAGGTTCTTCTTCCGAATGGGCCGCGCAATGGCGAGGATGATGGGTTTGCTCACATCCCGTAGAAACCCGCCCAGCATCTCCCGCGCCCGCGCCGCATCTCCTTGCGTCTCTACGCAAACCCCCGGTCCAATTCGATGCACGCGCCCTTCTGCAGCTGGCACTAACTTGGGGATCTGCCGCTCTACCTCATCCCGCGACGAGGCGATAATAGCATCCGCCTCCGCCAACGCCTTGGTCTCCAGCGCGATCCGCGCGCCCAACTCGGCCGAGGGCACTTCCCCCGGCCCCAACTTCTCCGCCCCCAGCGAATGCGCGGTATAAAGCACCGGAATTTCGAACCTCTCCCGCGCCGCCAGCGCCAGCTCCGCCGCATCCGCAAAATGCGCATGGATCACATCTGGCCGCGCCGCACCCATGGCTTCAAGCGTTTCTAACAAGGCGTTTTGCAGCGAAGGAAGCTCCCCCACCAAATCACCCTTTTCCAAATACTCAGCCCGATCCGACGCCAGACGCACCACCCGACACTTAGGCGAAATCCTTTCCTCGACCTGCCCAAAAACCGCCCCCAACTCCGGCGCATCAAACAGCCGCGTCACGATCGTGACCTCTTCAACTTCGGGTAGTTTCGCCTGCGCCATCGCAGCGCCAAGAACATAGGCGATATGCCCACCGGTATCTTCCGTCATGCCGTACTTAACGGGCGGAGCGGATAGACACCCGCTCAGCGAAATATGCATGATGCGCATATCAGCCTCCAAAAATTATGATGTATTCAGAGCTGCAAAAACGCGAGCCTCGCAAAGATAACAGTAAAGTTACCTTATGGTTCCCGTTGGAACTGAAAATTGTTTAGGAGGAGATTGAACGCGATTACGCGTACCGCCCATCGCGCGCTAAGCATAATCTCGTCTAAAGCAGAACTTTACCGCAGCCTACCGGTTCACTATGTTATTTGAGTAAGCCCATACGACTGAATGCTACGCAAACGTCACCGTTAGTAGTCACATCTGTCCCCAGATTGTCGGTAATAGGCTTTTCGGATGCGCGACATGAATGCACCTTGCTGAAGACCCATTTCTTCACATGTTTTCTGAAACCATTCCGCGTCCTCAGGTAGGACCCTTAAATGTAACTGCCCCGTATAAATCGATCTCGGCCTACCTCTGGGCCTAGATGGATGATCGAATGGGTCTGACGTATCATGGTCTTGGGAGTCTTCGAGCTCCTCAATAACTAACTTCGCTACCTTTGCCATCAACGAACTCAACTGCTCTTCGGTACAAACAAGTCTGGTCATAGCTACAGATTTCTCCAAGATGTGGTTGCCAAATTTATGTATCACAACTGGATTATTCATAGTTTACTTCATAGCCGCAACCAAAGATTTGCTCCCTATGTCCAGAAATGGATACTCCACATATTGACCCTTTGTTAACTGCATTAGCCTCGGTTCTAAGAAAGCATCGTCGTGCGTTAGATATTTCCCAAGAGGAGCTGGCCCATAGGGCTGGGAGAAGTATGCGCTATGTATCCCTGCTAGAGCGAGGGAAGCACCAGCCAACGCTGGATACACTACGGCGTATGAGCGAAGTCTTTGGCATGCCCCTTAGCCAGCTCATTCTAGAAGCAGAAACGCAGATCTCGCAGGCGGATATTTAACCCCCTCAGCTTTGACACCTGAGGACATCCAGCGTTGAATATCAGTTTACCCTATTTGAGTAACTCAAGTAGGGTAAAGCCATGACAACGCCGGAACTCTGAAGAAGACCCACAGCCCATAAGCACTTTTGTTAAATGATAAAATGGTGCGGCCTAATGCGATTGAAAATGCCCAACTAGGGCGGCCAACTTCCCGGACAATCCATCAAATGCGAACTCACGCAAGAACGCCCGCTCCTTCAATGCAGTGTAGTCCGCAGGTACTAAATCCACGTCTCGGGCTATCTCATCAAACAGATCGCGGATCGCCTCGACCTGACTGAGGATGACCCTTTCTGCTCTCTTCTGATCCAACCCAAAGCTACCGGCCGCATCCAGTGCTAAAGAAAGGTTCGCACGGTGATCTGTGCCACGTACTGCCATGGCCTGATTAGCCTCATACGACGCGCGTGGACGCGGGTCGATATCGTAGGCTGGCGTCAACTGAAGCTGCTCCCCAGTCCAGAATCCAGCGTGGTTGCGGGCGTGGTCATCGGTATTACCCACGAGAATGTTGAAGCACATACGCGCGAATAATTCTTGCAGATCCGCGCTTGGCGTGACGCTCGCTGCGCGCAGATGGGTGGCAAGATCCTCGTAGCTGGCGTAGCGCCCCTGAAGCTCGCTGAGCCCCAGAACGGTCAACGCAGATACCATCGCGCGCCGCGTCCACCCCTGCGCCGTATTGATCCGGTCGAACCGCTCGATCAGCAGCACATCTTTGCCCATGACCTGGCGAAGCTCGACCGGGGCAACGTTCATACCGCAGGCCTGCGCAATCTTCATGGCGATATATTCGCCTTTCACCACCGAATGCTGATCGTTGGAGGCGCTGAATTTCGCAATCATCTTGCGATTGCCATCCGTGGCCTGCGCCTTGGGCCGCGCCCCGCCGATAGACGTCCCGTGGCGCAGGGCCTCATCCAGTTCCAGCGGAAGGGGCACGCCACGTTCCACAAGATCCGCAGCCTCAATAAGAGTCGAGACCGCAACCTCCCCCGCCAGGCGTGGCGCGTATTCTGTCGCAGAGGTTTGGAAGTCCAGCGCGCCAATCCGGTCGGAGCCGGATTGCAGCATATAGTTCATCTCGTCGAGCGCATCGAGGTCCATGGCGATGCCCTTCGCACCGGTCAACCGGTTGATAATGACCCGGCGCCCCCAAAAGTCAGGTGCCCCGTCGCGCAGGCAACCTGCGATCTGCAGGGGGGCGGCGGGCACGTGAATCTGCTCGACCAAGGGCAGCTCTGGCAGGAAAATCGGTATCGCATCGGGATTGCGCAGATAGCTTTTACCGTAGGTGAACTGATGCAGCTGACCCACAAGATCGACACGGCCAGCGACCACAGGGTCAGTTGCACCGGGCAGAAATATCCAGACATAGAGGGCCTTGGTCGGTTTCAGCAGGTCAGAAGTCATTGTCTATCTTCCCGCGGCTGGCTTGGAAGGCGCGCTGACGCAGTAGGGCGTTTGTTCGCCGTTCGGTGGCGAGCCGCGCCGCCAGCCGTTCCTCATCTTCCTCAAATAGCGGAACGCCAAGGATAGTGGCGATTTCGAAAACGGCACCAAGGGATACGGTCATGTCCCCTTTTTCCACCCGTGACAGCAGCGGGCGAGAGACCCCTGCCCGTTCCGCCAGTTCTTGCGAGGTCATGTTCCGTCCCAACCGCGCGGCGCGGATCATCAGACCCAAAAGCTCTGCAGCCTTTCGGGCGGTTGGCGAATAGAGGCGTGTTGATTTAGGCATCACTATCCATAACAGTTTGTAATACTTACATTACATAATGCATTATAATGATACTTATAGATTACACTCCTTCAAATTTCTACCAAATTCTATCATCGTGTTCCCTCCTCTATTCGACTTCACCGTTACCCTTGCTGCTATAGCGTCCCTTGCCACCCCTGCCGCACAGCCTACCTGACTTTCACAAGACACAGGGGCTCCATGACAGCACATCGCTATATCTTCGTGGGCGGGTTGCACCGCTCCGGCACCAGCCTCGTGGCGCGGCTGATCGGCGATTTGCCCGGTGTAAGCGCGATCAACGTCGCCCCCGTACCAGAGAATGAGGGCGTTTATCTGCAAGGCGCGATCCCCCATACCGCGCGGCATGGGGTGCCCATGCATTTCGCCACCGACCCCGCGCAGCACCATATCGAAGGATCGCATTTCGACAGGTTAGAGACACAAATGCGGTTGGAACGGGATTGGGCACCCTATTTCGATGATGCCCCGTGGCGGGTCGAGAAGTCGCCCGTAAACTTGACGCGGATGCGCCTGTATCAGCAACTCTTTCCCCTGTCACAGTTCGTCGTCGTGACCCGCCATCCAGAGGCGGTCGCCGCCGCCACCTCCAAATGGGTCGAGATGGATCCCGCTGCGATGATGGACCACTGGCAGGATGCTTATGACATTGTCCAGCGCGACATCGATTACTTGCACGCCGTCATCACCATCCGCTACGAAGATCTCGTTGCTGACCCTACCGCAATACTGGCGCGGTTAGCGGCGTTTCTGGATGTGGATGCGGCACCCTCGCCATCTGATATTCGCGATGGCAATCAGGAGTATGAGGGGACGCACACGCTCTCCCCCGCTCAAGCGGCGCGTGCTTCTGCGTGGGGATATGACGCGGGCTTGCAGGTCCGGCCTTGGGCTGGCGTAACCCGCCACCCTTTGCGGCGCATTGCCGAGAATGTTGAAGCGGCTGCGAGTAGCGCAACGTCGTCTTAACTGCTGCTTACCAAAAATAATGACGCTAAACCATATATTAGAGACACATTCTGTCGACCCAAGGTGCCAGCACACATCGCCACCCGCCTCCCAAATTCCATCTCCGCGGCACACAAGACGGAACTTTATCCCGCCCACGAGGTTCAACCTTAAATAGCAATTTTCGATCATCGTTCTCTTCCTCCCAACACCGCGCCCCTGCCTTAAGGCTTCGACAGCGCGCGACGTGAAAGAAACGCAACACGATCCGCGACGGCGCGGTACTGCGCCGCCGGTGAGACTTGGCTTCCCGAAAGGCTGCGCAGATGAATATTCGTACTCAGGTAAAGACCCACTCCCACACGGCGACGCCCTTCGCGGCCACGCGGATCGCGGACAATGTGCTCGACCTTATTGGTCAGACTCCGATGGTGCGCCTGCCCCGATATCTCGACCGCGAGGATGTTGATCTTGTCGCCAAGGTCGAGGCGCTGAACCCCGGCGGCAGCGCCAAGGACAGGCCCGCGCGGCACATGATTGAACGGGCTTTGGCGGACGGTCGGCTAAAGTCGGGCGATACGGTGGTTGAATCCTCCTCTGGTAATATGGGGATCGGGCTGGCACAGGCTTGTGCGGTGCATGGGCTGAAGTTTATCTGCGTTGTCGACCCCAATGCGCAGTCCCAGAACGTAGCGATTATCCGTGCCCTCGGTGGTCAGATTGAGCTGGTCGACCACGCCCCTGACGGTGATTTCCTCGCCGCGCGTCTGGAACGAGTCGCGGCGCTTTTAGATGAAGACTCCCGCCGCTTCTGGCCTAACCAATATGCCAATCTCGACAACCCTGAATCCCACGAACTAGGCACCATCGCCGAGATTGACGCGGCGCTTGGCGGGCAGATCGATGTGCTTTTCGTCGCTTGTTCCAGCACTGGTACCGCCCGCGGCTGTCGCGACTATCTGCACCGGATGGGGCGTAAGACCAAGGTCGTCGCCGTGGACGCCATGGGCAGCACGCTGTTCAACGGCACCGCAGGTCCCCGCAAAATCTCCGGCATGGGCGCGGGTCGTACCCCCGAGCTGGCCAAGGGACAGGAGTTTGATGATCTCGTCCGCGTTTCTGACGTGACCTGCGTCGCGGGCTGCCGCCGCGCTGTCGCGCGTGAAGGGCTGCTGGTCGGCGGCTCCGGCGGTGGTGTGCTTGAGGCGGTGCGCGGGATGCAGGATGAGCTCGCCGGGCTCACCGTCGCCGCGATCATCCACGACTCTGGCTCGCGCTACTTGGGCACCGTATTTGACCCCGAATGGGTGGAGCGGGAATTGGGGATTTGCGAGGCGGACGTGACCGCATTGGCAGGATTGGCCCCCGCGGATTCATGAGCGAGTCAGAGATTGCCATCGTCGGCTGCGGCCCCAAGGGGCTCTACGCGCTTGATAGCCTGTGCGAAGCGGCGCGGCGCAGTCCGCGGCACCGTTTTACCGTCCATATTTTCGAACCCTTGGCGCACCCCGGGGCGGGGCCGATCTATGATCCTCGCCAGCCGGAGGTGCTTCTGATGAACTTCCCCGCAGGTCTGATCAACGCCTGGACCGGGAGACGCGGGCCGTCGTTTCTGGAGTGGGCATCGAGGAGCCCGCAGCCCGTCGATGCTGGCAATTATGTGCCCCGTGCGCATGTGGGGCGGTATCTCTTCTGGAGCTTTGAGCGTGTCGTCGCTCAAGCCCCGTCGAATGTAAGACTAATCCAGCATAAAACGCGCGTCGATGCGCTGAAACGAAGCAGCAATCAATGGCACATCTCTCCCCAAAACATCACCGTTGATCACGCCTTGATCACCACTGGTCACCAAGACGGGTTTCGCCACAGCGCGACGGAGACGCGTGATTACATCCCCTCCCCCTTCCCCATTGATCGGCGTCTGACCCGGTCCACCGCGCCGCCCAACTCTACCGTGCGCTCCAAAGGCTTCGCGCTCACCTTTATCGACACGATGCTCGCGCTAACCGAGGGGCGCGGCGGGGTCTTCACCCTCTCCGCCACCGGCTATAACTATGCCTCATCAGGAAAGGAGCCGCGCCGCATCGCCCCCTTCAGCCGCAGCGGCCGCCCGATGCGCGCTAAGGTCGAGGCGGCATTGTTCACCCAACCGCAAGACGACGCCTTTTGGGAGGATCGACGCGCCGATCTTTCGCACATTCTGCGCGCCCCAAAAGCTACCTTCACCCATCACATTTGGCCCGAGTTTTTGTCATTTTCCGATCAGGTTCTGGGCAACCCCTCCGGCACCAGCGCCGACTTCTTCACCCACCGGACCGAAACCACGTTCACCGCTGACGAGATTCGCCAAGACCTGCGCATCGGCTATGACATCGCCATGGGGCGCCGCGCTCAAGACAGCGCTTGGGCCTTGGCCGAAATCTGGCGCCGCTGCTATCCGCAGCTGATCAACTGGATAAGTCACCGCGAGATAGCGCCCGATGATGCCCACCACTTCCGCCAGATCGCGGCAGAGATGGAGCGGCTCGCCTTCGGCCCGCCCGCGCAGAATATCGGCAAGCTGATCACGCTGGAACAGGCGGGCATCGTCAGCTTTGAGCATATGTCCGGCGAGGCCGCGGCAGATGTCACGATCAACGCCACGATCCCACCCGCTGGCGGTGCCGAGCTCGCCGCACCGCTCGACGGTCTTTTGCATGACGGGCACCTCAGTATCGGCAAAATGGGCGGTGTTAGGGTCGATAAAGACGCGCACGCCCTGACGCGTGATGGCACCGCCAAGGGCCTCTCCGTCATCGGCCGCGCCACCGAAGGCTGCGTGCTTGGCAATGATACGCTGTCACGCTCCCTCCATAATCTTCCCGAAAACTGGGCTGCCGCCGTCGTGCAAAACACCCACCAATCCAACGCGCTGGAGCATTCCCTATGACCATCCCCCCATCGATCTTCAGCCCCTGCCACGGCGTTGTCCCCCTGCGCCCGCGGCTGGAAAACTGGATGGCAGAGCTGCTGCAAGACCGCCCCCGCCTCGACGCTCTGACCGACCGTTTTGGCGCGCCGCTCAACATCCAGTCGGTCGATCCCTTCCGCCGCAATATCGCGCTGCTGACCGATTGCGTGACCGACTATGGCCTGCCTTTCCTGCCCATGTTTGCGCGTAAGGCGAATAAATGCCTCAGCTACGTGCAGGCCGCGCGGGATATGGGTATCGGCATCGATACGGCCAGCCACGCAGAGGTCGAACAATGCCTCGAACAGGGGCTGCCGGGTGACCGGATCGTCTGCACGGCGGCCGTTAAGGATCGCGCGCTGATGACCCTTTGTGTGGGCGGCGGCGTGACCGTGATCCTCGACAATGAGGATGAGCTGGAACTGCTGGAGGACGTCGCCGAAGGCGCGACCAAGCCCGTCTCTGTCGGCCTGCGGCTCAACGGGTTTGAACGTGACGGCACAAAACTCTATTCGCGCTTCGGCTTTCCACTGACGCAGGTCCCTACCCTCGCCGCGCGCATTGCCGCGTCTGAAACGCTCCGCCTCGACGGGCTGCACTTCCACCTTAACGGCTATAGCGCCGAGGATCGCACCGCCGCGATCCTGCAAACGCTCCCCCTGATCCATAAGATCAAAGGCGACAGCACCGCGCGTTTCTTCCTTGATATCGGCGGCGGCATCCCGATGAACTACCTCGACGACGCGGCGGAGTGGGAGACATGGCTGGCCGAGCTTGACCGCGCCCTGTTCGGTGATCGCGACCCCATCACCCAACATAACGACGGGCTGGGGCGCAAAGCGGGCGGTGAAGGAACGGTCGACAGCTACCCCGTTGCCCAGACGCTGGTGCAAGAAGACTGGATGCGCCGCATTCTCGACCACATGGCCGACGGTCAAACCGTGGCCACACATTTGAGGGATGCCCACATCTCCCTGCGTTGCGAGCCCGGTCGGTCGCTGCTCGACGGCTGCGGCATGACCCTCGCCCGCGTCGCCTTTTGCAAACGTGACAGCGCCGGCACCCCCGTGATCGGCGTGCAAATGAACCGCACACAATCCCGTTCCGGCTTCGCCGAATTCGCGCTTGATCCACTGATGGTCCCCGCCCCCGGTCCGCACAAGGAACCTATCGAAGGCTACCTCGCCGGCACCTATTGCACTGAAAGCGAATGGCTGACGCGACGCAAGATGTCCTTCCCCCAAGGTGTCAAAGCAGGCGACCTCATGGTTTTCCCCAATACCGCCGGCTACCTGATGCATTTCCTCGAAAGCCGCTCGCACCAGTTCCCACTGGCGCGGAACGTGTTTGTGACGGAAGGGAACGCGGGAGCGGTGACGCTGGACGATATCGACGCGGGGTAATCGCCCTTAGAAGGCGTGGACAATCTCTGACACCAAAGCGGCGGTATTCTTGACGTTGAACTTCCGCATCAGGCGCGCGCGATGCACCTCTACCGTCCGGTGCGAGATATTGAGCGCCTCGCCGATCTCGCGCGAGGTGCGGCCGTTAACCAGATGATGCGCCACTTCGCGTTCGCGCGGGCTGAGGTCCACAGAACGATAGCTCTTGTCCGCGATCTTCTCGAACGACCAGATCATCAGCGAAAACGGATCCTGCGGGGATAGGGTCGCCCCCTTGGCCTGGACCCAAAAGATCGTCTTATCCGACGCCTGCATAAAGCGTTCGTCCTCATAGTGGGTATCGCCCGTCTCGCGCATGCGTGCCTCGCAACGCTCCCCGATCTGGTTGAAATCGGCAGTCGACGGGTAAAGCCGCTGCACCGACCGGTTGATCAGATCAGCCCTTGTGTAGCCGAACAAACGCTCCACCGCCTTGTTGGCCTCGTTAATGCGGCGATAGCGCACGATGATCTGCGCCACGGGTGATTCCTGAAACCCGAGGCTGGAAGCTTTTTGCGTGGTAGAGGTGTCGATCATCTGCATTTCTACTTAGTCCACTACGTAGTGATACGTATCATATTACGTGTTTCTACCAATAGATCGCAGATCGCACATCCGTAAAATGATCCTCATATCAGGGAGGATATTATGACCACCGGAGTTTCCATCGTCGGGAGCGGCCACACGCAATTTGGCCGTTTGCAAGAAAACCTTGAAGAGCTGATCGTCGCCGCAACGCGCGAAGCGGTCGAGGACTCCGGCATTGATCCCCATGATATCGACGCTGTTTTTCTGGGGCATTTCAACTCCGGCATGGTGACGGACGGTTTCGCGTCCTCGCTGATCCATCAGGCCTATCCGCAGCTGCGGTTCAAACCGGGGATGCGGGCCGAAAACGCCTGTGCGTCAGGCTCGGCCGCGATCCATGCGGGGATGAACATGATCCGCGCAGGTCAAGCGCGCACGGTGCTTGTCGTCGGCGCGGAAAAGATGACCAGCCGCAGTACCAAAGAGGTCACGCAGGCGTTGGCGGGTGCGGGGTACCAGAACGATCCGGCAGAGGCATCGCTGAGCTTTCCGCAAGTCTTTGGCGTGGCCGCGCGCGACTATGATGCGCGCTATGGCAGCCCGCTGGACGCGATGGCGAAGATCGCGGTGAAGAACCACGCCAACGCCATGTCCAACCCGCTGGCACATATGCATAAAGAGTTCACCTTCGAACATTGCAGCACCGTGTCCGAGATGAACCCCGAGATCGCGCCGCCCCTCCGGTTGACCGATTGTTCACTCGTGACCGATGGTGCCGCGGCCCTGATCCTCACGACCGACGAAAACGCGGCGACCTTCCCGAAATCCGTGGCCATGCGTGCGGCGGAGCATGTGAATGATTTCCTGCCCATGTCGCGCCGAGATTTTCTGGCATTCGAAGGCCCCGAACGCGCCTTCGCGCAAGCGTTCAAAGCGGCCAATGTCACACTTGAAGATATCGATTTCGCCGAAGTCCACGACTGCTTTACCATCGCAGAGCTGCTGACCTACGAAGCGATGGGGCTGGCCCCCAAGGGTCAGGGCGCGCGCGCGTTGGAGGATGGCACCGTCTACCGTGGCGGTGCGCTGCCGGTGAACCTGTCGGGCGGGTTGAAGGCCAAGGGCCATCCCGTTGGTGCTACGGGCGTTTCCATGCATGCGCTGGCCTTCCGTCAGCTGACCAACCAAGCAGGCGATCTGCAAGTCCCCGGTGCCGAACTGGGGCTGCTATTCAACATGGGCGGCTCTGCTGTGGCCAACTATGTTTCGGTGCTCGAAGCGCGCAAGGTCTGACTCCACATGAATATTTCTGAATGGCTGCTTCAAGCCGCACGGGTGTCGCCCGATGCGCCTGCAATCCGCTGCGGGTTGGATCTGCACGCGACCTATGGGCAGTTCGCGGCGCGTAGCGCAGGCATGGCGACCTATTTGTCGGACACATTGGGCATCCGTAAAGGTGACCGCGTGGCGCTGTTCATGCAGAATTGCCCCGAATATCTAGAGATCCTGCACGCGGTATTGTGGATGGGCGCGATTGTCGTGCCGATCAATTACAAGCTGCACCCGCGTGAAGCGGCTTGGATCATCGACGATGCCAAGGCCTGCGTTGTCGTGACCCAAACCGGCACGGTGTTTGCGAGCGGCATCGAGCTTTCCGACAACTGCAATGAACTCGGCATCCAGAATCCCGCGCTGACCGCTGCGGCGCAGTCCAGCGCGGCGATCACGGCTCCCGTCCACACGGGCAAAGACGATGTGGCCTGGCTGTTCTATACCTCGGGCACCACGGGGCGGCCCAAGGGGGTGATGACCACCCATGGCAACCTCATCGCGATGTCACTGGCCTATGCGATTGATGTGGACAGCCCCACCGCGCGTGACAATTCGCTTTATGCGGCACCTATGTCTCATGGCGCGGGGCTCTATCACTTCCCGATCATCCGCGCCGGGGGCTGCCATATCATCCCCCGTTCCGGCGGGTTCGATCCGGCCGAGATCGCAGAGCTGGCGCAGGCGCTGGACAACCTCGTGTTTTTCGCCGCCCCCACAATGATCAAACGTCAGATCGCCCATGCCCGTGCCACGGGGTATGACGGCAGGGGCATCAAGACCATTATCTATGGTGGCGGTCCCATGTATCTCGCCGATATCGAAGAGGGGCTGGCCGTCTTCGGCGCGCGCTTCGTCCAGATTTACGGTCAGGGCGAATGCCCCATGACCATCACAGTACTGCCCCGCGATCTTGTGGCAGACACGGCCCACCCCAACGCCGATGCGCGGCGCGGGTCGGTCGGGTTTGCGCAGGCAGGCGTGCAGGTGCGGGTCGTTGATAGCGACATGCGCCCCCTGCCCGCGCATGAAGTTGGCGAGGTTGCCGTCACAGGCGATGCGCTGATGAAAGGCTATTGGGGCAATGAACAGGCCACCGCCGATACCGTCGTTAACGGCTGGCTGCGCACGGGCGACTTGGGGTCGATGGATGCCGACGGCTTCCTGACGTTCACCGACCGGTCAAAAGATGTGATCATCTCGGGCGGGACCAACATCTATCCTCGGGAAGTGGAGGAGACCCTTCTGGCCCATGAAAACGTGTCCGAAGTGTCGGTGATCGGTGTGCCCAGTCCGGAATGGGGAGAGGATGTCGTGGCCTTTGTCGTCGCAACGGGCGATGGCCCCTGCGACGCGCCGCAGCTCGATGCCTGGTGCAAAAGCCGCATGGCCTCGTTCAAGAAGCCGAAGACATACCACTTTGTTCAGGACCTACCCAAGAACAGCTACGGGAAAGTCCTGAAAACCAGCCTGCGCCAACGTATTGCGCAAGAGCTGGAGGGAGAGCATCAGGCCTAAGCCGCGATGCAGAACAACGCATGTCAGCCTTTGGCGCGCATATCGGGAGAGAGAAACATGAAACGCAGAACATTCCTTAAGACCGGCGCGGCCGCCGCATCGGGTGTCTTTACGCTGGCCGCCCCCTCGCTTGCGCTGGCCGCAACTTCGCTGAAGTTCGACAGCTACGTGTCGGATTCCGCAGGCCCCTCGTGGATCGACCGCTGGTATCTGGACGAGCTGGAAAAACGCACCGAAGGCGAAGTCACCATCCGCCGCTACTGGTCTGGATCGCTCAACAAGGTGGGCGAACATCTGGGTGCCGTGCGCGACGGTACTTCCGAAATGACACTGATCTCGCCCGGTTACTACCAGTCTGAACTGCCCGTGACCCGCGGGTTGGAATGGTATTTCCGCATGAACCGCGCCGATGCGCTGCAAAAGGTCTGCCGCGATGTCTACGATCAATTCGACCCGCTGCGCGCTGAATGGGAGGACCGCCACCGCTCGAAAGTGCTCTACTGGACCAACTGGAACTACGCACCGCTGATCCTGCGCGACCCGATTACCTCGCTGGAAGACATCAAGGGCAAACGCATCCGTGCCTACGGTGTCTCTGCGGATGTGGTCGAAGCGCTTGGCGGTACGGCCGTCGCCATGGCCGCACCCGAAGTGTATCAGGCGCTGGAGCGCGGCATTCTCGACGGTGTCTACGGGTTCGATTTCGTCACTGCGATCGCTTATAAACTGCACGAGATTGCACCGCAGTTCTATGATATTGGCGACGGCCCCCACGCCCCCGCTGCGACGATCATGAACAAGCGGGTGTATGACGGGCTTCCTGACGACGTGCGCAAGATCTCGGACGAGATTGTCGATGATATCTATGGCGGCCAGTTCAGCGCGATCTACGAAGATGTGCTTGCGACCTACGTCAAAACCGCTGAAGCCGAAGGCGTTACACTGAGCACCGTTTCAGACGAGCAAAAGGCCATGGCCAAGGATCTGGTGCAGCCCGCGCAGGTGAATTCCTGGCTTGAGGATACCGCGAAACCCGCAGGTATCGATGGCGCGGAAATGCAGTCCTTGATCGATGCCGCAATCGAGAAGTACGACGCCGAAGCAACGCTCAAACGCCCCTACGAGATCAGCCAAGCATCGTAATCAGATCGGGCGATCGCATTATGCGAAGGATTAGATCATGCAAACGATCAACAGTTTACTGAAAATCGTGTCCGATGCGCTTGGTGCGGTCGCCATGTTGTTTCTCGCGTTCCTCGTGTTTGGCACCACGCTTGACGTTTTGGTGCGTGCCATCACGGGGAGCCCGATCACGGGCGTTTTTGAATTTACCGAACTGGCGCTGGTCATGGTCGTCTTCCTTGGCGCGGGATGGGCCCAACGGGACGATGCGCATATCCGTGTCACCGTCCTGACAGAGAAACTCTCCCCCGCCGCCCGCGCCCGTGTTGTCGCGCTGGCCTGGGCGGTAGGGGCGCTGGCATTGCTGATGCTGGCGATCCCCGCCACGCATGAGGCGATCTATTCTGTCTCTATCCGGGAATTCCGCTGGGGCTATGTCAAGATCCCGATCTGGTGGACAAAGGCCAGCTTGGCCGCGGGCCTGTGGTTCGCCTTCATTCAGATGGCGATCCAATCCCTTCAACTTTTTCTCTTCGGGGAGCCTGCTGAGACACAGCAGGCGTCGCCCGATCTTCACTGACGTCAGGAAGCCCCGATGGATCCGTCCCTTGCCCCCTATATCGCCGTCGCGCTGATCATCCTGCTGATGGCCTTCGGCGCGCCGGTCTTTGCTGCGCTGGCGCTGTCCGGCGCCGTCGGTATCGTCTTGGTCGAAGATTTCGCGTTTTTGATGACGCGGCTCAAGTCGATCTCATACTCCACCACCGCCGTTTATACGCTGACGATCATCCCGCTGTTCATCCTGATGGGCAGTTTCGCGCATCATGCACAGGTGGGTAAAAAGCTGTTTGACGTCGCCAGCCGCTGGGTCGGGCATCTGCCTGGTGGCTTGGCAATGGCGGCGATCCTGACCAGCGCAGGCTTTGCCGCCACATCTGGGTCGAGCGTGGCCACTGCCGCCACCGTAGGCTCCGTTGCAATCCCCGAAATGAAGAAGGCGGGGTATCAGGGCAGCCTTTCGGCCGGCGCAGTCGCCGCAGGTGGCGTGTTGGGTGTGCTGATCCCGCCAAGCGTCCTGCTGATTTTCTATGCCGCGCTGACGGAAACCTCGGCTGGCAAGATGCTTGTGGCGGGGTTCCTGCCGGGGCTGCTGACCGCGATCATGTTCATGGTCGGCATCTATTTCATCGCCCGTCGCGGCGATATGCGCCACGCGGTCACCCCACGCGCCAGCTGGGGCGAGGCCGTGCGCGAAACGGGCAAGGCATGGCAGGTCATGGTGCTGTTCATCGTCGTGATGGGCGGAATCTATCTTGGCCTCGTCACCCCGACAGAGGCGGGCGCCGTCGGTGCCTTTGTCGCCCTGATCATGCTGCTGATGCACCGCCCCAGCTGGCCGGGGATGCTGGGCCGTATCGTGGCGAGCTTCCGGTCCACCATAGACACCACGGTCATGATCCTCTTTACCATGATCGGTGCCGCCGTCTTCAGCTATTTCCTGACGCTGATCCAGGTGCCCAACCAATTGGCCGAGGCGGTCGTCGGCTCTGGCCTGCCCCCGTATCTCATCGTGGCGATGTTGCTTCTGGTCTTTGTGCCTTTGGGGATGTTCCTTGATGCATTCTCTATGCTGGTCATCACCATCCCGATCATGTTCCCCACGATTCAATCGCTCGGCTTTGATCCGATCTGGTTCGGCATTCTCGCCGTCAAGATGTGTGAGATCGGCCTGATCACGCCGCCGGTCGGGCTGAACTGCTATGTCATTGCCGGTATTGATCGCGAAACGCCCCTGCCCCAGATCTTTCGCGGTGCGCTGTGGTTTGTCCTGCTCGAGGTCATTACGATCATGATCCTCTTTGCCTTCCCGATCATCACCACCATCCTGCCGAACTGGATGGGATCTTAAGGCTTTACCGGCGCGCCCCTAAAAGCACGCCGGTTGCCTATCTCACCCCCGCGGTTCGCTGCGCAGACCTTTGTAGATCGTATAACACATCACCAGCATCAGGATGCTGAACGGCACGCCGGTGGCCGTGACCCCTGCTTGCAGCGCCGACAGCCCGCCGCCGATCAGCAGGACGATGGCGATCAGCCCTTCGACCACACACCAGAAGATCCGCTGCGGTACCGGCGCGTCGATCTTGCCGCCGGCGGTGATCGTATCCACCACCAGCGAGCCGGAATCCGAGGACGTCACAAAGAACACCAGCGCCAGCACGATCGCGATGGTCGATGCGGTCTTGGTAAACGGCAGCTCGTTCAACATGCCAAAAAGGCTCAACTCGGGCGAATAGCTATCGATGACATTGGCTTTAACCAGCGAAGTCTCGGGGGAGGTCAGGATCTGGTCGATGGCGATGCCACCAAAGACACCCATCCAGACAAAGATGATCAACGACGGGATCAGTAAGACGCAGATGATAAACTCCCGCACCGTGCGCCCTTTGGAGACACGCGCGATGAACATGCCGACGAAAGGTGCCCAGGACACCCACCAGGCCCAATAGAACGCCGTCCACCCCTCGCGGTAGGCGTCATCCGTGCGGCCAAAGGGGTTCGACAGCGGGATCAGCTCTTGCGTGTAGGCGATCAGGCCCGTCCAGAAACCGCTCAGCCCAATCAGCGTCGGCCCTGCGAAAAGCACGAAAAGGAAGAACAGGATCGCGACGCCCATATTAACCTCGGACAGCACCTTCACTCCGCCATCCAACCCGCGCCAGACCGAGACAAGGGCGACAGCCGTGACCAGAATAATGATGATCACCTGCACATTCGTCGAAATCTCGAGCCCGAAGGCAAAGTTAAAGCCCGCATTCGCTTGCTGCGCCCCAAGCCCCAGCGATGTGGCCAAGCCGAACAGCGTCGCAAAGACCGCCAGAATGTCGATGATATGGCCGGACCAACCCCAGACCCGTTCGCCCAGAATTGGATAGAAACAGGACCGGATCGAAAACGGCAGACCCTTGTTATAGGTAAACAGCGCCAAGGCCAGCGCCATGATCGCGTAAACCGCCCAACCGTGCAGGCCCCAGTGATAGAAGGTCGCGGCCAGCCCCATGGCGCGGGCAGCCTCTACATTCTCGGCGATGATCGACCCGTCCGCGGCAATGGGCGATGGCACCCCAAGCGGGCCGGAAACGTTCATGTGATAGACAGGTTCCAGCACGCCAAAGAACAGCAGCCCGATCCCCATACCAGCGGCAAACAGCATCGCGAACCATGCAGGGTAGGAATATTCTGGCACAGCATCCTCGCCCCCCAAACGGACTTTGGACATGGGCAGAAAGATCAGCACGATGCAGAAAATGACAAAGAAATTCACGATAATCATGAACATCCAGTCGAGCTTGGTGGTGGCGAAATTACGCACCGCGAGAAAGACCGCGCCCGCTTGATCAGGAAAGATCATCGTGAGCAGCACAAAAACCACCGAGGTGAGCCCCGAGATCACGAAGACAGGGTTGTGAATGTCAAACCCGATGGGGCCAAGGCTGCCGTCAATATTGTCCTGACCGACCTCGAAGTCAGTCTCTATCTCGCCGTTTTCTGACGTGGGGTCGGTCATGCTCTCTCCATCCCTTTGGCTTATTATTCGTCTCTAATGCGCATAAACTTGCGTGTCCCTAAGGTTGAACTAGATCGCCTTACGGGAATGTCCTGCATAATTTGTGGTATGGGTTGAAAGCCTGAACCCCTCACAGCCGGAAACGGAGCGCCGAAAATGTGCAACCTCTACGCTAATACCCTCGCCCCGACCCTCATGCGGCAACTGTTCAAAGTGCGCGCCGAAAACGACCAGTTGGGCAATGCGCAGCCACCGACCGCGATCTTTCCCAAAGGCACGGCCCCCATCGTGGCGCTGGATGAGGATGGCAACCGCGTGTTGCGCAACACGCATTGGGGGTTCGTGCTGCCGCAAACCTCCAAGAAAACCGGCAAGCCGATCCAGCCCAAGGCGGTGAACAATGCGCGGGATGATAAGCTGCGCAGCTCTCCCTTCTGGAAAGCCAGCTTTACCGAACGCCGCTGCCTGATCCCCGCCTCCAGCTTTTGCGAGGCAAAGGGGCGCAATCCGGCGACCTATGTCTGGTTTGGCGTGACCGGCGACACCCCGCGCCCGCCCTTTGCCCTCGCCGGGATCTGGCGCAGCTTTGCGGGCAACTACGGGACGGAGTATCGCGAGCTCACCACATCCTCGATGATCACGACCACGCCGAATGAACTGGTGAAGGACACCCACCCCGATCGGATGCCGGCGATCTTGGCCCCTGAGGACTACGAAGCATGGCTGACCGCACCGGCGGAGGACGCAGTCCGCCTTATTAGACCCTATCCCGCAGAAAAAATGGTGATCCACCAGCAGGGCGAAGATCTGAAATCCGACCACGGCGGGATATAAACGAGCTTACCCCTCTTCGGGGCGCAGGGTGTAGCCCTTGGCCCACTTCTCGAATGTCTCGTCGAACTGATCCTGCGGAACATGCTCCAACCCCGGCAACTCGCGCAGCAGAATGTCGAGGTTGCGCCGATCCTGCGCCGACATTTCCTGATGCGCTCTCAGCTGCGCCAGCTTCTGCGGCAAGCGCCGTTCCTCGCGCACAGTGCTGAAATAAAGCGCATAGGGAATGGCCTTGATCTGGGCGACCAGCGTAGCGAATTGCGGCAGCAGGATCTGGCTGAACTGCGCTGTGCTCGGTGGATGCACATCCGACAGCGCGAGGATAGCTCGCCCAGTAGAGACCGCTTGGGTCGTGGAGTACACGAAAGAGACGGACAAGGTCAGCACCACCATCCCCGACACGCCGATCAACGTCGCTACCACACCCCACAGCGCGCCACTGCTCTGATAAGTCCCGCCGCCCAGGGTCGACAGCAAATGCCCCGCATAAATTGCTTTCTCCAGCAAACTCGCTGGCGCGCCCGAGCTTTGCGACACGACCGACCCCGACTGCCCCGACAGGATCAGGGACCAGCTCAGGCACATCAGGATAATCCACGCCGCCCCGATACTGACCACCACAAGAGGGCCACAGACACGATGCACCCAATCCTGTTTCGGCAAACAACGGATAAGGCAAAACGTCCCCCGCGCCACCCGTGGGGCGAGCGGGCCATTGGCCCCTACCCCCAGCGTCGACATGACGACATCTGCCGTCACCACCAGCAATAAACAAATGCCAAGGATCGCTGATATCATCGCCATGCTCCTCCATCTTCAGGCCGGGCGGCCCCATAGGAAATGGCAGCCCGATCCGCGTCAGGCTGCCACAAGTTGTTTCAAATTGCGCAGACCTTACGCCTGCTCACCAAAATCACGCCGCCGCGCGGTCAGGCGTCAGCCCGCCCAGCTTCTCGCTCAGCGCCTCATACTGCTGTGTCAGGAACTGCAGCTCCGCATCCCCCGCGGCATAGGGCTCGATCGCGCGGTCATAGGCGTCCAGTACATCCGCCTCGTATTTGCGCACCTGCGCCTCGACCCCATCGGCCCCTTCGATCCCGGCCGAGGTCCAATCCAGCGCGGAATAGACCCGCTCTGGTTCCTCCAACGCGCTCGTGTCGATGCCCGCGTCCGAGAGGTATTTCTCAACCTGAGCGATATTCTCCTTACGCATGGTGATAATCTCGCTCACCAAATCCTTACCCGCGCCATCGTCGAGGTCATCCAGCGCCGTTTCATAAGCCGCCTGCGTCCCGCTCAGCACCCGCCAAAGCTCACTCATCGCGTCATTCTTGGTCTGCATACTCACACCTTTAGCTATGATTAATGGGAAGCTTCACCAGTGCTGAAGCGCCCAGTAAAGCTTTGATATCGTGATCATTATTTCCGAAGAGTTAACACGCGCTGCGGGCTTTGGTTGCGGTGAGTTTTAACGGAAATGGGGGATTTTTATGCAGAAATGGAGACGGCTACTTTTATGTTCGGGCCGCCCTGCCAGCTGCGACCGCGCACAAGCGCCATCTGGCGAGGATTCGCCTACTTTGTGTCGCCCCTCAGTTTGGCATTGGCATGATCTGCATCTGCCTGCGCTTTCTCAGCGAGAACCCTCAGTTCCGAAGCCTCTTTCGTCAATGCTACCAATTGTTTGTTCAAGTCCCGTTCACTTGTTCTTGCCTCTTTCGCTTCTTCCTTTGTCTCAGAAAGAGCACTTTTTAGGTCAGCAATACGTTCCGCCGATTGTGATTTCGCTAATTCAGCTGCGGCCTCACCGGCTTTGATTGATTCCTGAAGCTTGGCGATATCCGCATCAGTCTTTTCTTTGGCTTCATCAGCCAGACGAAGCTCATCCTCTAGCTTTGATATCTGTGCTTCCAACAGCATTCGTTCCCCAACGAAGGTACGCTTTGCATGATCTTTAGCTTCGATCCATACTCGCTTCAGAGTATGATCCATGGCCACGTGAACGCTGTTTGGTATGTCTGCCGATTGCTCTTGGAGCAATTTCCATTCTCGGAGTAACGGTGTGATGGTTTCAAGTGAACCACCACCAAGCACTTCCCGAATGTTCCTATTGGTCGGCTCAGTGCCCTGCTCGATCAATTGTTCAGCCGCCTGGAAAACCCTCTGTTGGTTAATTGCCATTTCTTCCTGCCTTAAATGCCTGCCTTATACACTGTAACATATTGTAACGTTATGCTCATTACAACACGTTACAAATGGGATCTATCTAGGCGATTTCCGTCATATCCTTAGGCGAAGCAGCCTTCTCTTTACAATGGCTGAGAAACCGGTTTTCATAGCATGCTTGATCCGGCCGCGAGTATTGCAGTAGTTAATTTACAGAGCGCATTGCTCCCAAGTCTAGACAAACCAAACACGCCCATAGGCAGCCATGGGGTCTGGAGTGATACACTGGATATAGTTTGCACATATCCGCGAGAATGTTGTGCCCTCAGGCGGACCCGAAATTATTGGGCACTGACGGCTTAATTTGGCTGTTACAGTTTACAACCTTGGGCGAGAATTCGTTCCAACGTCGTTTGGGAAGCTTCGGGAATACTCTCGAACAGGGCTGCTCGCTTCAATACGTACAATCTGTAGGGATCGTACCGACTGTGTTTTCCGCCGCCGGTTTGACCCACCGTAATACCCTAACGTACGCGTGCTTTGCTGTCCTAGCGCCGCAGCCCTCGCCCGTTCATCAAATCGTCCTTCCGTCTTCATCGCGTCCGCGAATGCATGCCTAAAAACATATGGTGTCACGTTATGCTTGAAACGAGGGAACGCGCGACTACCAATTTTCTTGACGCGTTTCCCAAGACTATTGGTCAATAGCCGCTCCTGTTCGGCTATCGATAGCACCTTTCCAGATAATGAATACGGAGCCGCCGCTTGACCAAATACTAAACGGCTTTCAGCGGACCGCGAAATGTGGCGGTGTAGCCAAAGCGCTTCAGGACTGTGACAGCCCAAGGTGATCTGGCGCATCGCTTGCCCCTTCGGTTCTACCGATAGCTCCTTGTTCGTAGCCGTTTTTGCTCCGTGAATTTTAAACGTAAGCCTTTTCGCCGCATCAACATCCGCTATCGAAACCGCAATGCCTAAACGGCATGAAAATTCGACCGGTCGGCAGCCTGTCAAAATCAATGTCGCAATCATTGCCCGCTGCAAATCGCCCGTGTCGTCGTCAGCCAGCACAAGCCGCCAGTAGGTGTCGAGCCAACAATAGGTCGGGTCCGCTTTGCGTTTACGATCCTGATGCTGATTGAGCGCACGCAACGACGCAATTTGAGCGTTGGGCTTTCTTTTGGATTTAACCGATCGATCACTTTTGTTTTTTCTTAGCGCTTGATGTGATGGGTCCGGGGGTTGGGCCACAAGGAAAGCCACCGCGCTCCGAAAGCTTTCATATTCAGTCTCCCCAAGTGGGCGTTGCGCGGCCCTAAATCTGGCGATCGAAGCACTATCAACGCTTTTGTTAAGCCATTCGTTAAGTTGGAGTGTCGCCTTTGCTGTTGGTTTTTGCGAGATATAGTGTTTCCAGAAACTGCAAGCACCTTCGATTACCGACTGCGCAGCTAGGCGCACCAAGGCAGATCTGTGGGCTTGACGGGTGTTAACGGTCTCCCACCCCCCTGCCCTATCTATCCTAAGGAAGGCCTCATACGGATTGTCGCGCGGGCTTTTTTTAGCAAGAGCTGCAGCGCGCTCCTCATATTTCTGCCACGTACCCGAAGCAATGAGATCTTCTGGAGCGTACAAGCGGCTCGCTTCCTGCGCAAATGCGTAAGCGATCAAACTATCGGACAACAAGCGCTCTGAAGGCGTTGGGTTCCGCCCTGCTATGGCAGCGGCTGCATCTTTTAGGCTTTTCATCGGAAGGCCAGTCACCATGTCAGCGCTGCCTTTGCGGTACTTTGACTAGCTTTCGCCAGAGCCTTAGCATTTGAGGCCGGCTTCTGTGAAATGCCTTCCGCGATTATATGATTACCGTTCTGCACATAGTGTTCACCCTTGGTGGTCGGGTGAGGATTGTTAATACAAAGACAAAAGCCCCAAGTACTAAGCGACGACGCGCTCCCATTTAAGCTCGACGGATTTAGAAAGGTATCTGCGCTCATATCAGCATTCCTCGTCCATCCAATGCTCAAGAACACAGACCCAAGTCCGGTCATCAGATTTTCCAAGGAATGGCAAAAGAGTGAGCCGAAGCCTTGCTGGGTTTAGCGCAATCTCCCCTACTAAATACCTAGGGAACGAAACTGATGATTCCTGGATCAGATCCAGCGTCAGCGGTGAGATTAAGTGGGGTAGCCCATGAACTGCAGCACAACAGCACATTCGGTTCTCGGATAAGCTACCTGCGACTTTGACTTGGATTTTTCTTCCTATGGCATCCAGTAGCAAGTCACATGCATAGGTCGATTGTTTTGGATGACGCTGCAAAACACCCGCGTATGCCGGTCGCCGAAAACCTGCCAAGATTAGTTTTGCCGCTTCAAGCTTTAGCTTTTTAAATGGTGGTTTATTGAAATCATTAGCCTGGGTCATATTAAATCCCCCCCTCGGTAGGAGATTGTCACGACCCATTAACACGAAGTAAAAAGCTAACAGCAGCATCGTCCCAAGTGTGTTGCTGGCTCCTACGAGGATAAGACGGGATTTGTAGACGTCGCACTAACAGAGCAGTGCAGCACAAGACATGGTACGACAGCGACGGAGGAAATTGAATGTGAACCAGTGTAAAGCTATGGTCACGCAATTTTGCGCTACGTAATTACGCCACTGCTCACTAAATTTCCGCGTTACGTACTGAAGCAGAACAACTAAGATTCAACCTATAGGGGCATTAAATAGGGCGCAGAGCACTAGAGATTTATTAGCTGAATCAAGTCCAGCAGCGCTAACTCGGCATCTGCAGGGCTTTATCCGATTTTTTTAAAATGCCCATTACCTCGTATGATCATCAATCGTTCAGGGCGTGGGAATTGGCCAGTGTCATCTCAAAGTATTGAAGACCGGTGGTCCGTCGAGCTCTCCATCTTCGTATTCTTCGAAGATCGCTGTCTCGCTAATCCGCACCTGGATGTTTGGCATAAGGGATCTGAGAGTTTGTGCAACGCCGTTCACGCAACCGGAGCTGTCATCTAATGTTGCCCAAGCACCAGTTACCGTGATCTCGGATGTTTCGAGATGCTCACTCAAAAACTCCGCTGCGTCATCAGGTCCATCGAAATATTTATCCAGGCAATATGAACGATTTTCCTGCCAGCCGTCATAAGCTACCTCGCCCGTGTCGCAACCGTACATACGAACTGCTGAAATCGAATTCAGACACCCTGCGCGTTCCGCAGCGAGAATAGCATTGGACAGCCCCTTCTCGATTACGTCGTCAAACCCGCGTTGGATTTCATCCGATAAAAATCCATCGATCACCGCAAAGTGCCCCTCGTGTGATAGAATTTCTTCTGCAACTGCATTGCGATATTCGCTAGCCTTACGCCCCAATTGGGATTCTGCTGATCCGAACATACCGCCAGGGAGGACAAGCACGAGGGTTTTCGGTAACTCGATATGGGTTGTTTTTGGCTGGATATTAAAGTCGTTGGACATGGTATTTCCTTGTTTTGAAAATTTGAAATAGCATCCTGTATCTGAATGCTTGGTCAAATTATCTCTGCAGGATTAAACCGAGATTTAAATTTTCGAGATTTGAAAAGACTCATTCGTCAATATTGGAGGCGAGAGCTTTTATCGCCCCACTGTCGGAGCTTGGAATTAAATAGCCCCTTTCCCCAACTGGACCGCGGTCCATCCTATGGGCACGACAGCAGACCCCACGTCTCACTGGTATATCTCGTTCGCAGCATTTCGAGCACAACTGGACTACCGACGTACACCACCAAGAGTTCATGGGGGAAGCTATTAGGTACTCCACCGTTATTCCTTATCGAATAGATGTTCCCATAAGGAACAGGGGCGTCGGATCCAAATTTGAAACGATCCTTAAACATCTGCAGCGAGCAGCACATCTCTGAGGAAATTATCTCGTAGGGATACTAAAGCCCTAAGGTATTTTAGTGTAAGCTTCTTCTTATCCTATATGCGCAGCACGGTGGAGCGGATCAAAAGAACTTCTGTCCTACGTATGCTTTGGTTTGCAATAGGACTTAGCCTGGAGAGCTGTTACCAGATTTTCTCTATGCTACATCTCAATAGCTACCCACTAGGAAAACCATCTGCTGTCCCCTTAAGCTAACATGCTGTCGAATGCCGTGGATTTTCTTGACCGCGGTCAAGAAAATCATATGCGGTCAAGTTGTGTGCATAGCACTTTTTCAAAATAGGCATCGGGGTGCTTAATCGTACCGGCGCGGGCTAACAGGTAGTCGAAGACTAGAAGCAGTTTGCCTGCGCCCGCCTTTTGGATGCCGCGTTTCAATCTATCTTGTCCCACTCTAAGCAGTTTACCTAGATCATATAGAACGCGGGTAAGGGTTTCCCCTGAGTGAGGAGGGACGGGGAAAAGTCCTGATACATGGGTGAAGTCTTCCCAAGCCATTTTATCTGGGTCACGGTTCATCTTGGCCTGAGTTTGCGACGTTTGTTCATCTTGTTCCGTTGGTTTAATAGCAGTCTTATTAATATCTTTTGTTGTAGACTCTATGTGCCGGACATTTTGTCCGTTTGTGGCGGTCAGTTCGCGGGGATCCATTGTATCTGATTGCTGTTCGGCAGCTTGTAGACTTTCGTCTGCGCTAGCATTTGCTACGGTGTGCCCCTCACCGTAACAGGCGTCAGTGGCGGCACCCATAGCTCGGAGCTCCGAGATAATGCTTAGAACTGCGTCCACGGTCAACGTCGCTCGACGCAAGACATTTCTAAATATGTGTAGGGTAGAGAGTTTTTCTTCACCGAGGCCTGTCTGTCGAAGGAGAGACGCACGAAGTGCTAAGGCTTCGGACTTCAGTGACCGTAGATGCTCGAGTTCTTCGGTAAGCTGTGACGCCTGCATCGCGAGTATGTCGTACCGTTGGATCAAGGGCTTCAGGTTGATGCCGAAGGCGTCCTTAATCACACCTCCATATCGTAACGGGAAGCGTTTCCCATTTGCAGAACTCTTCCGCTCAATCAGTTCAGCCGCTGAGAGGCGCCCAAGGCTGCGACGAAGTGTTCTTTCGTCAAGACCATTGGCCCGTTCTGACAACGAAGCGTTCGATGGGAAGACGACGGTAAGTGCAATCTGCCGGCTATCCAGACCTCCACGTTTTTCACGTGGAAGGAAGCTGATGAGTGCGGTCAACACGGCTAGGTCGTTGGTCGTCAGGCCGAGCTCTTTTCTCAAAATGCGAACCGGGCCTAACAGCTCATATGGGTTAGGGTAGGGCAAGTCTGTCCGTTCCGCCAAGGCGGTTCGTGGTTTGTTTTGATGTTTCATAGTTTTTCGGAAGAAAAAGCTTCCCCGTTCACCGCGAGCGGTGTTGAAATCGATTCGATTTGGGGGTATTAATTAGGTGTCGAGACTAATTGAGGCCCTTCGGAAGTATCGCTTTCGGGGGGTCTTTCTTTTTCTAGCCGGTCCTCCTTTCGTTTGCTGCTCGTTGTTGTGACGTCTTGACCGCGGTCAAGACGCGGGGTTGTTACTCTGGCCCATCTTGACCGCGGTCAAGAAGCTCCATTATCAGCTTACGCACAGCCTCCTCCACACGCGGGGCTAGATCTGCCTCAGCGTCGATAGTGATACGATTACCCCTTCGCCCGACTTTCACGCGCTCGTTGGGGTTCACCTCGGGCGATGGCTTGGTAGCCGTCAGCAAGGCAATCGCCGATTCTAGACGATTCGGCCCTGGTAAGTTGCGGGGAATTTCGGCGGCAATTAGGCGGGCTTTTGCGCCATCTTTCTCGCACAACCGCAAGAGCTTTTCCCAGACCCGTCGACCGACGCCGTGCGCAGGCCCGATAGCCTGAATCAATTCGGTAGGAATGCCTGTCGCGATACGATTCATTCTCGATACCAACGATTCATCAATCTGCAGCGCTCGATACGCAACGGTCTGAGCGTTCCTACGGGCCTCTTCTGTCTTCCCAAGTTCCCGAATTATCCCAGCTACGAACAGAGCTCTCTCAATGAACGATGGGTCTTGGCGGGCGTTGTTTTCCACACCTTGGGCAATGAGTGCCTCCTCGTCGGTCATCTGCATGACCGTTGCGCGCACCTTCTGACCAAGTTCGCGGCAGGCGAGCAGCCTGCGGCGACCATAGACGATTTCGAGAGGACCATGCGCGGTTCTGCGAACCAAAACCGGAACCTTTTGACCGTGTTCGCGGATGGACGAGACAAGTTCGTCCAGTCCATCGCTAGGATCGATGCGATCCATGACTGCGGACATCTGTATGGCGTTAGGATCTATCAGACGTGTGGCGTGTTTGTCTTCCTCAATAATCGATGCTTGTGCACGAGCTACGGTCGGGCTCGTGCGGCTCGTATCCAAATTTTCTTCCGAAGGCGACGCTTCACCCATCGCATTCTTTAGAGAATTTCCGAAGACTTTACGTGCCATCACTACGCCCCCAGGCCTTGAGGATTTCTCGTTCGACCTCATCCGTCACGCGAGATACGGACTCGGTCGCGCGCTCGTAAGTTCGACGATTCACATCGCGAGGTTCGACTTCAAATATGCTCTGTTGGGTATTTGCAGCGTCGCCCACTGCAGTTGATTTGAGGAACTCTGCAGATAGTACCGCATCTCCAAGCACTGTCCGAAGTAGAGACGAAATTTGAACCTGCGGACCATCGGTATTTTCGTAGCGTGTAATGAGAAGTCTTACGAAGTTGAGTCCGTGTTCGGGGGCATGCGTCTCGACTACGCCCATCAAGTTACTCGCCATTGCAAGAAAGCTCGCAAGGGACATGACATCGAGCATAGAGGCGTTCAGCGGGATCAGTACCCCGGTCGATGCAAAAAGAGCTGAGATCACCGAGAAGTTTAGCTGCGGTGGGGTATCAAACAGTACCACATCATATTGGCTCAAGACTGGCTCAAGTGCATCCCTGATGCGGCTATGGAACGTAGTGGTGCCTTCTCTGAAGCTCAGTGCGACCTCGAACTCGTACTCCATAATGTCCATGGATGCCGGGATCAGGTCGACAGTCGGGAAGTTCGTTTTGCGAATGATTTCTGCAGCAGGCAGCGGGTCGTCGGACTTGATAAGATCGTATGAGGTTGGCATATCCGGATCAAGCTCAGGCGTAACACCGAATAGGTTCGTCAGGCTTGCTTGGCTATCAAGGTCGATCAGCAAAACTCGGTACCCTCGTAGTCCCAATAGTTGCCCAATGTGTGCAACAGACGATGTCTTGGCAGAGCCGCCCTTCAGGTTGAATATAGTCAAAACCTGACATTCTTCTCCCACTCTTCTGTGCGGATGCTCTTCTGATTTGATCCTTCCAGTCTCAAGAAGCACGCGTTGCGCCTCGACCATCTCGTCCGCGGAGAAGCTACGACGATTGCCACCCTCCAAGATTCCTTCGGGAAAGCCTTCGAGGTTTGCCACATGATGGCGGAAGGTGTTCTGATTGATGCGAAGCAGTTCAGCTGCTTCCCGCATAGCAAAACGGCGGAGGCCCTTCTGGGCGTCCGGTGGGAAGGTTTCCTGCGCATGCTCATGCAACCGGTTACCCAGCCGCTTGGACATGACTTCAAATCTCTGGGAGGCTCGAATCCCGTTCATTGCTGCCCTCAAGTCTTTATTGTTTGAGGAACATTAACAGATATGTCGGATTAATCTAGGATAAACTGTTGAGCGGCTCGAGGGCGTTGAGGTCTAATATCTGTGACGAAAGTAAACTGTTAAAGATCAGCGACTTAACATTTATGATCTCGCGACAATTCAACAGTTTGTTGCGCGCGCAGAAGTAAACACAAGATGTATTTTGTGTACATATTTAAATCGGCACGGTTCTCGAATGTCCGATTCCTTTGGATATATGTCGAGCGAGCCGAGTACCCTTTGCAGGCTCTAAAAGTGTTCTTTCCGATGACGGCTGGCAACTCTTTTGCTTTCGGGGTCGACGTTAAAGCATCGTATCTATTTAGCCAAAGACGGGAAACCTTAGGGATCTCGTCCCCTCCGCCAACCATGATAGCCGAACTGATCTGGTGGTGGTTGTAAAGACGAAGCGAGATTCTGACGTCAATGTTTGCCGCCAGCACTAGTTATCGTAATCCGCACAGTCGGAGCCCAACACTGGTCAGGAATGGCCCAGTCGAATCCGACGGGAAGTTGGCGTTGACCAGAGTATGCGTTGGGCTGCAGCGCAACAGGTGCAAAAATTCACACATGGGTGTTGGTAGGAATGGGCGGAATTGAACCGCCGACGACACAGTAATCTGCTGCTAAAAGGGTTTATAAATCCCGTGTCCCACCGCGGCACTCCCAGATACCGAACTAGTAATCAGTCGGATATTCGGGAGCTCAGGTTGTGGTGGTATGTGTGATCCATACGGCCACGGTACGCCGGCGTCGAACCTATTTCAAGGTTGAGTTTACGAAGTGTTCTCGGTTTGCAATCAGGCGTGAGTGTTAATTTAAGTTTTCTGGTCTTTAGTACAAAATCCGATCTTTACTCGGTATCGACCAGTCCAGATAGTCCTAACGCAAAATGTGTATTGGGCAGCAAGCGGTCACTATCTCCTGTGTGCTTTAGAAGGCCACTGCCATCCGCAGATCAGGCGCATACCTTCTTCGGCTGACACCGATGACGTGCCAAAAGGTGTTTATACTGGAACCAATGCTGATGGCACTGGCCAACCGCGAAATTGTCAGCTGACAATTTATAATATATAATACTTTTAGGACCTTACAGATTATGTCCGTCAGAAAATCATGCAAATTTTCAGTGGGTGAAGATGGGCTGGGCATCGATGCCATTTTTACGAATCTTCCGTGTGATGTCGGTATGGAAGGTCTTCTCATCGGGGCAAATCAGCGCATCATTGCCAGCAGTTTCTGATGTATTCCCTTTTCGCGTGTCTCTTTATATAGCTTCGCGCGGGGAAGAGTATTCAATATCTTGCGGCCGGATCAAGGGTAGGGCGTGTAACGCAAGCGACAAGCGGCGGCTCCGCAAAAATACCTTCGTGAAACGCGAGCAATTTGGTAACCTCTGCACATTACAAACGACCATATATATTCAAAGAAAATTATCGCCATGCACATGAACAGTATTCACGACCTTTCGAGGGCGAAAAAGCGGGCCATTTTTCTGGCCGTCGACAGCATGCTCGTCCCCCTTGCTCTTTATTGCGCCTTTGCCTTCCGCTACGGGACGGGCACGCCCTGGATGCCGATTTCGGACAGTTGGGTGCTGTTTCCCTTCATCTCGATGTGGGGCGTGGGTATCATCTGGGCACTGCGGCTCCACCGCATCAAGCTTAATGCTTTCGATACACATTCCATGTCAAACATTGGCGTAGCGTCGCTGTTAATTGCTTTCAGTGCAGTGATGCTGAGTTATTGGTTAAAGCTGTCAGCACCGCGGTCCGTGCCGCTTCTTTTAGGGTTGTTCTTCTGCATCTTTGCCGTAGCGGCGCGCGTGGTGGGTCTGAACCTGCTGCGCTGGCTGTCAGAGCGCGGGGGTAACCGCAAACCCGTCGCGATCTACGGGGCAGGGGCGGCGGGTATCCAATTGGCAGCCGCCCTGAGGCAGGCAAGCGAAGCGCGGCCTGTGTTCTTCATCGACGACAACCCGAACTTGCACGGTCTCATGGTCGCGGGGCTGCCTGTTCATGACCCCGCCAAACTCGGGAAGCTGGTCAAAGCACGCGATATCGAACAAATTCTGCTGGCCGTGCCATCAATGGCCAAGAAGCGTAGGGACGAGTTGATCTCAAAGCTTAGCGTTCATGAGGTCGAGGTGCAGGTGCTGCCGTCCTATGTGGACCTGATGTCTGGCAAAGGGCTGGCTGATAGCCTGCGCACAGTCGCGCCGGATCAGCTTTTGGGCCGCGATAAGGTTGATCTTGATACGCCTGAAATCGCCAAGACTTATGCCGGTCGCGTTGTGATGGTGACCGGGGCAGGGGGCTCTATCGGATCCGAACTGTGCCGGCAGCTACTGAACTGTAACCCGGCGCGAATTGTGCTGTTTGAACAAGGTGAGTTCCAGCTGTACTCGATTGATCAGGAACTGCAGCCAGAGGCGAAGGCCACGGGGATCCCTATTGTCAGCCGTCTTGGGTCGGTCACCAACAAGGCGCGCGTCGCCGGCGTGATTGCTGAGGAGGGGGTCGAGATTGTCCTTCACGCCGCCGCTTATAAACACGTTCCGCTGGTCGAGGAAAACGAACTAGAAGGCGCGCGCAACAACGTGCTCGGCACGCACGTCGTCGCCGAAGCCGCGGCTGAGGCAAAGCTGGAGCGCTTCATTCTCGTCTCTACCGACAAAGCCGTACGGCCGACAAATATCATGGGTGCCACCAAACGGATGGCCGAGCTGGTGGTGCAGGATGTCCAGACGCGTAATGCTAGTACAAAATTCGCCATGGTGCGTTTTGGCAACGTACTTGGGTCCTCTGGTTCGGTCCTACCACTGTTCCAAAAACAGATCGCTCGCGGGGGGCCGGTGACGGTAACGCACAAAGATGTCACCCGTTTTTTCATGACAATCCCCGAGGCCGCGCGCTTGGTCTTGCTGGCGGGGGCTTATGCTAAAGGTAGTGACGTGTTCGTGCTGGATATGGGAGAGCCGCAGAAGATTATCGACATCGCTCGGCGTATGATCACCCTCTCGGGCCGCAAGGTTAAGGATCCGGAGACGGGTGAGGGTGACATCGAGATCAAGGTGACGGGCCTGCGGCCAGGTGAGAAGCTATACGAAGAGTTACTGATTGACGATAACAGCTTGTTGCCGACGCCACATACTAAAATATTGCGTGCACAGGAGGGGACGCTGAGCCAAATCGAAGTTGCTGCGATGATGCGGGAGCTGAATAAATCTATCATAGATGCGGATACGGGACGGCTTAGAAAATTGATCTTCTTGCGTGTCGAGGGCTATCATGCCCAAGAGGCCGATACTCGCAACATAGGAGCTTGATGTCTTAGTTCTCGCGCTGGTGAGCTGTGTCGGTAGGTTAAAGTTATGCCATTTGCATAGCGTTCCAAGTGCCATTCCGCCATTTGTTATTCTGATTTTCTAGTCTTGAAATTATATACTCGACCGTATTTCTCAATTAATGGCAAGATTATCAGACACAAAGCATGATATTTATGGGGTTGATCGTCGCGCTAGCAATGTAAATAAGCTTCCTATCGTACCTTAAGGCTTCGTGGCATCAATAAGCCACAACCCTAATCTTTATTCAAAACCGCAAAAATGTAATTTTCTAAAAGAATATTGTGAGATTCCCATGCAAACGCCCAACCTTGCTCCGATCCCTGAACTCTATGTCTCTTACGACTCGGCGCAGAAGCTGAAGGTGGAAGCTGGCGATCTGGTCAGCCAT
>Ga0207880_1000145_pt1 | contig 35915 bp, 29 predicted proteins | sample MalvirmetagMSP91_FD_184226 | JGI IMG/M metagenome (GOLD analysis project Ga0207880, IMG submission 184226) | Marine viral communities from the Deep Pacific Ocean - MSP-91 (SPAdes) | ecosystem: Environmental > Aquatic > Marine > Oceanic | place: Pacific Ocean | collected 2011-04-27
TAGGCATTTAAAACCATTCGGTCTGCATCCATGATTAGCTCGCCTTCTTTGATCTGAAGTGGTGCGTAAACATCGGGCACCATCTTAATACATATATAAAATTTCATTCTTATGGTTTTGCAATTCGTAGTTATTAATGTAACCGCTTTTTTGGGTCGACAATATACAAAACCAAAAGAAAAGTATTTTAATTCTGTAGGTTAGAATACTCTGTTAAATGCCCCTGATCTGTTTCCAAAAGAATACTGTACGCCTGACGTCTTACTGCAGCTTCAGCTTCACCGAAAATACCGGATATTTCCCGGGCTTTAGTATCAAAGAAAATATCGAACAAGTAGTTACTTGTTGCTCGGCGTTTAGAGTCTCTTATAAGGGTAAGTGCATCTAAGACTTCTTGTCTGGCGACTTTGGGATCAGCCGAAAACTGATCTAACCCTAGTCGATGATAGGAATAATAAGCTGTACGCAGAGGCTCGTAAGAAGCATTTAAAAGATCAGAAACTAAGTTATACTTATTTCTGCGGTTATTGGCTGCTCTTGTCCAGCCCGGAGAGGCCGTTGTTTGAGCTAAATCAACAACCTGCTGTGCTCTTCTGAAATATTCTGTTCCTCCTAGTTCGGAGAAACTATCAAAATCATATCCCAAAATAATATTTACAAAAAAATCCAGAGTACCTGTTAGGTTATCGAATTGAAGTTCATCATGAATTAAAGTTCGGCCTTCAGGATAGTTAAACCGCCAGCTTTCATCCGAAAGAATAATAGACGTTGTTTCAGCAATAGTATCATAAATCGGGCGACGGGCAGTAAATATTACCCTGGCGCCAAAATCAAAATTAGAGTTACCTGTTTCAATGATCAATTGTATTTGGCATTGAATTCTTTCATGTTCTTCATACTGGATTTCGGTCCAGCTATAATCGTTAATATATTCTTCTATTCTATCTTCAAGTTCTGTCAGGTAGGAATAAGAGTTTCCCTCCAGTAAGTCGTAATTTAAGTTTACCTCACATCGCAATTCTTGTGAAAAAGAAGAGCTTGTTACAAAGCTGAATATTATAATTAAGTAAAATCTTAGGTTTAGCACTTAGTTTTTTCCTTTATATGTAACATATTATATCAATTTACACCCAATGATACGAATACGAACATATCTATATAAAATTACTTTTGTTCTAATTTTTGTTAGTGCACCGAATATTGGAGTGGCACAACTTACCATGGGAGCAGATGGGTTAGCCTTAGGACAAGCTACTACTGCTTTACAAAATAATAGCTGGGCGATTTTTTCAAATCCTGCTACAATTAATAGTGAAAAAAAAGGGCTTAGTTTTTTTAGCTTAAGAAATTATGGGTTTACTGAATTAACAGATATTGCAGCATCAGGTTCTTTGCCCACAAAGTACGGGAGTGCTGCATTTGGCTTTCATAGATACGGAGGAGATCTGTTTAGCGAAACCAGAATCAGGGTGGGGTATGCCAATTCCTGGAATAACCTTAAGTATGGTATAGCGTTAAATTACAATCATATTTCACAGGGTTCTCCATACGGGTCAGGCGGTGCTTTAGGTTTAGATCTGGGGCTTGCGGCTAAATTAACAGAAGGGTTATGGTTGGGTGCAAAAACGACCAACTTAAATCAACCGGGATACGATTTTGCCGCGAATGAGGAGTCTCTTTCTCGCGAACTATCGTTAGGATTGAGCTACGAACTGGATGAAAATGCATTATTACTCTTTGATGTTGTAAAAGATGTTCGGTTTCCGGTTGCTTACCGTGGAGGAATAGAGGTGAAAATCATTGAAAATCTAAAGGGAAGAGTTGGAGTAACTACAGAACCAAATACTTATTCTTTTGGAGTGGGGTATGAATCAACACTTTGGGAAGCTAATCTGGTGTTTCAGCGACACGAAACACTTGGATTTAGTCCCGGAATAGGATTGAATTTCTTTTTCTGAAATGGGTTGGATAAAAAAAATAGCATTTTTGATCTTAATCGGATGTTTTTCAAGCTTGGTAAATGCACAGAATAAAGACTCCACAAAAGTTCAAATTGAAAAGCAGCTGGAAGAAGCATTAGAAGAACAAGAGACTGAAGAAGGTGGACTAGCGGGAGAACAATTAGTTCAGTTTCTTGAGGAGCTGGCCTCAAATCCTGTTAACATAAATTCCGCATCTATAAATGAATTACTGCAGATTCCGGGTTTTAATCTTAAGATAGCTCGGTCATTGATCAGTTATCGTAAAGAAACCCCCTTTGTTAAGACAGATGATATACTGAAAGTTTCAGGTATTGGAAGAGCGACTTATACCCGAATGAGACCGTATATAACGGTTGGTGGAGCTTCATCACGATTTCGTGATTTATATACTAATCCAAACTACTGGTTGGATGGAAATTCATTTGAGTACATCAGCAGATATCAGCAGGAATTGAATGATCAAAGAGGTTATGAAATTCCGGATTCTTCGGGTGGATATTTGGGAAGTCAAGGTAAATATTACCATCGGTTTCGAATGTCGAGCAGGCACTTATCAGTAAATCTTACACAAGAAAAAGATGCAGGAGAAACTCTCAGTGGTCCAACAGGATTTGATTACACTTCCGGGCATATTGCGCTAACTGAAAATGGAAAATTAAAAGATCTTGTAATAGGAGATTATGCACTTAATTTTGGTCAAGGTTTAGTTCTGTGGACCGGCGCTGCTTTTGGTAAAGGGAGAGAAGTAGTTGGGACAACAGGTAAGAATGAACGCGGACTAAGAGCATACGGATCGGCACAAGAGACAGATTTCTTCAGGGGAATTGCTGCTACTTATGGCGAAAAGATAGAGACGACATTTTTTTATTCAGATCGTCCACGTACAGCCTCTATTATTCAGGGGGATACAACCAGGTTTCCATCTTCATCAGGATTTCATCGAACACAAAGTGAAAAGGATAGGAAAAATAATATTGATCAAAAATCTTATGGAGGTAGAATTCGAATTGACACTCCCTTAGGTTTATTTGGAGCTACAGGATACTATACTGAATTCAGCAGCTACATCGACAGGGGAAATGGATTATCGAGTCTTTACGATTTTGAAGGAAGAGAGAACTCTGTTTTAGGAATAGATTACCGGGGATTAATTGGAAATGTATTGGCTTTTGGGGAGATAGCACAAAGCCAAAACGGGGGAGCGGGAGGAATTGTTGGGATAGAAAGCCCGATTGGTATTTCAACTGATTTTACAATGGCATATCGGAATTACGCCAGAGACTTTCAATCTTTTATGGGGGATGGTTTTGGCGAAAGTTCATCCGATCCGCAAAATGAAGAAGGTTTTTATATTGGGATCAGGCATGGGTTAAACGATAATGTTGCACTTTCAGGATATATAGATCAGTATAGATTTGATGCACCAAGAACAGGGATTGATCAGCCGAGTCAAGGTTTCGATGTTCTTGGATTGATAGAAGTAGATTTTAATTCGAATTTAAACGGTTATTTGTTGATCAGATCAGAAACAAAAGACGATACTTTCACAGAAATAAATGAACGTGGAGTTGAGGAAGAATTTATTACTGAGCAGCGAAGATCAAGTATTCGAACTCAAGTTGAATATCAATTAAGCAGAAGTGTGAGGTTGAGGTCTAGAATAGAGTTGGTAGAAAGTCAGGGAGCTAATGAAGACAAAGAATATGGAATGCTTTTATATCAAGACATCAGAGTTCAGGCTACAAGAAAACTACAGTTTGATGCAAGAGTAACTGTATTCGATACCGACAGTTTCGATTCAAGAGTTTTTCAGTTTGAGAATGATTTACTCTATGTGCTTTCCAATACGGCGCTATCCGGGCAAGGTCAAAGAGTTTATATTGTTCTGAACTATGAGCCGAGTAATTTTTTAGAAATATGGTTTAAGTATTCTATATCAGTTTTTGAAAACGAAAATTTTATCAGTAGTGGTTTAAATGAAATTGAAGGAAATAAAAACAGTGATTTTGGAATACAGGCGAGAGTGAAGTTTTGATTAAGAGATTGATTACCAATTGGTTTACTGTTATTCCTATGGAATTTAGATGTTCTTGTTTATGAAATCATCTGATATATAACCCATCAGCAGGACTTTAGTCCTGCAGTTAGTGAAGGGGAATTTTTGTAACGTATTCTACCATATATGCGTTCTCAACGTTCTATTTAAGAACGCTGATTGAAAGGATTAATACGATAATAAAATTTTTACCTGTACTTATAATACTCAGAATATGTACGCTTATAGTAATTGTAGTTGGTATAGTAGTCAGTGCTTTTTTTAGGATCAAAAGCATTAAGAACAATACCTAGAACATCTGCATTCAAATGTTCTAGTCCATCCAAAGTAAATTTAAGCTCTCTTTTAGTTGTAATATTGAATCTTGAAACTACAATAAGTCCGTCGATAAGACGAAGGAGAGAGGCTGAATCAGATATAATTCCATAAGGAGCGGTATCCAGGATAATGTGATCGTATTCAGTTTTGTATTTATCGATGAGCTGCTTAAGACGCTTACTATCTAGTACAGACGCAGGTTCCGGAGTTTTATGACCTACAGTTATTAAATCTACATTTGGAGCTACAGTACTAAGTCGTACATCTTTTGTGGAATCAAATAAGGCATCCGAAAGCCCAGGTTCTTTGTTTTCGCCGAAAATCTTATGCTGTGTAGGTCTACGTAAATCCAGATCAATGATAAGTACTTTCTTCTCAGACCCAGTAAAAGTTACTGCTAGATTTGCCGCTACTGTGCTTTTACCTTCTCCTTTGGTAGCGCTGGATACCATAAGTATTTTATACTCTTTATCTGGGTTCGCATATACTACATTGATTCTTAATCTGCGATAGGCTTCGGATATGGGCGAAATATGATCAAACAATGTTATTAATTGATTAGAAACCGATTTATCACCTATGTGCTGGCGTTCATTAGAGTCAAGCTCTCCTATTACTGAAAAATCAGGAATTGCACCTAATACAGGTTTCCCAAAGTCCTTTAGTACGTCAGTAGAAGTAATAGTGTCATTGATCATCTCCCGAGTTAATATAAATCCAACAGCTACAATGCCCCCAAGCATAAATCCAATGACTACTATAATCTTCTTTTTTGGTTTGATAGGCTCTTTTGCAGGAATAGCATAATCTAAAGGTCTTCCCAAACCAAATTGTGTTTTTTCCCATAAACTCATTTCCGAGAATTGAGCTGAAACCTGTAGATACATTTCCTCATTTACACGGACATTTCTCTTTAGACGGGCAAGTTGAATAATCTCATCAGGTAGTTCTTCAAAGCGATTATTCACTTCGGAAGATCTCTCAGAGATTACAGCTTCTTGCGTTTCTAATTGGGCTTGTTCAACTTTGAGTTCAATTAATTTCTGGCTAATATCAGAAATTCGTTGAGTTATGGCTCCATCACCTGAGCTCATAAAGCTGAGGTATAAATCTGAACCGGAAGAAAGTAAATTATTAGTTCTGTTTTTGATCTGAGTTTTTACTTTTGCAATCTCATTTTCAATTCGAACCAGTTCAGGGTTTGTTTCAGATATGTCAGGGTTCTTAGTTAAATATAGTAGCCTATTGGTTTCCAGTTCTGCCAATGCATATTGATATCGTTCTATAACAGGACCAATTGCATCCGAATACTGATCAGCAAGTCCAGGCTTGATTTCATTAAGTTGATTTTCATATTGCGCAATTCCGGACTTAACTGCTACCAATCCCACTTCTAATTTCTGCTTCTCAACCTCCAGACTTGCAATTGTTGATATGATTTCTTCAGCCTGAGGATCAACCGCAATTAGCAATGTTCTATTCATAAATTTTTGAAGTGAGTCTTCAGTAGAAACGAGCTCAGATTCTAATTTTGCTCTCTCAGTTCTCAAAAATTCAAGGGCAGAAACCGCCATTGTCCTGTTTTGTTCTGTAGATAAGGCAGAATAGGTATCCATAGTCAGGTTAATTATGGATGACGCTTCAGTGGGAAGAGGGCTTTCAAAAGAAATAGAAACGATATCGGCTTCGGGATCTGGTTCACTGAATCTAATGAGCTCTCGGTATCGCATTGCAACAGTATCGAGAGAGGTGGTTGTGGAATCTTCAGGATATGCCCTCCATAGAATAGGAAACTTTCGCCCGTATTCATCAAATTTTGTTTCGGTGATTCGTTCAGCTAAGTCAGTGCTTAATTTTCGGGACCTCATGATCTGCAACTCATTGGCAATAGTACTACCCACTCCAATTCCGTAAGTACTCGTTAATAAGTTTTCGATTCCTGCACCGGCATAAGAATATCTGTTTTTACTTTCACTGACTATGAGCGTACCGGTGCTTTGGTATATGGGTGTTTGGATCAAAGAAAAAATAACAGCCAATATTGTAAATAAAAATGTAATTCCAATCAGAACCCATTTATGTAGGAGCAGAATATTAAAAATTTTAAGAAGATCAATTTCCTTCTCAACATAAGAATCAGGCTCATTCTCTAAGGAAGAATATCCAGAATTATAACCGTTACTTGAATTTCCATTAAAGTGCATTTCTTGACTATTAGTCCATTAAAATTGATATCATTAAAGATATAAAAAGAATTTCTGATTAGTACTATTATTTACAATTAAAAGGTCTTAATTTCTGATTTTAGATTAAAATTAAAGGATTTATGTCAAAACTAGCACTTATTTCTGATGTGCATGGAAATCTTCCGGCATTGGAAGCTGTGCTTACAGAGCTCGATAAACATTCACCGGAACATTGGTTGTGCCTGGGTGATGTTGTTGGATATGGGCCATTTCCATCAGAATGTATAGACCTTATCAGAGAAAGAAATATTCCAACAGTGATGGGGAATCATGATGCTGGGGTAGCTGGTAAACTAACCATCAGGCATTTTAAAGATCCTAACAAAAAATTAATTGTATTAACTCAGGATATTTTAAGCAATGATCAAAAAGATTGGTTGAGCAACTTGCCTTATAAAATTGCTAAAACTAACAAAGAACAAGATTGGCTAGCTGTTCATGCCAATCCGCAAGCACCAAAAAAGTGGGGGTATGTAGATAGTGCAATAAAAGCCAGAAAGATGTTAGGTGAAATAGAAGAGAAACTTTGTTTTGTTGGTCATACACATATTCCGGGAATAGTCTCAGACCAAATTGGGGTTATGAATTTTAATAAAGAAAATAAATTTTTAATCAACCCGGGAAGTGTAGGTCAATCAAGGGATGGGGATTATCGAGCATCATGCTGTATTATTGATTTAGAGAAATATAATATGGAAATACTGAGGATATCATACCCGATTGAAAAAGTATTAACAGGCCTATATAAAATGGGATTTAGCAGGGCAGAAGCACATAGATTGTTAAGATATTAAATGAAAAATTGATCAAATAAATTGCTATTATTGATCGCAATTATATTCAAATCAGAATAAATCAAGAATGGTAGCGAGAAAAATTTATATTTGTATTTCTGCAGTAATCGTTTTAGGCTTGTCACAAGATATAAGAGCCCAAAATCAACAACTAGTGACTTCACAGCAGTTTCGCTTAGGTGAACGAATTATTAGAATATCAGAGCCTGGGCAATTGGCGGATTCCATAAATGTATGGGGAGATGTTGGAAGTGCAGGTCGGTATTTGGTACCGAAAGGGACAAGTCTTTCTCAATTGATATCGTATAGTTTTGGACCACGTACACTACGTGACGGTCAAACAGAATTGGATTGGTCTAAAATGAGAGTTGAAGTTAATGTTCAGGAATATAACAAGGAAAGTAATTCACAAAATATTGTAAAGTTTAGAATCAGGTTCGAAGAACCTTTCCCTGTAGAAATGAATGAATTTGAATTAAAAAATAATCAAACAGTTACTCTTAGGGTTAAAAGAAAACCTACATTTCGGGACTACCTTGGTGTTATAGCTCCTGTAATCTCTAGCATCGCAACAACTATTATTATTATTGATAGTGTAGGTGGGAAATAAGATTGAGAATGGAATGAATATATTAGTAACAGGAGGGGCTGGATTTATAGGCAGCCACTTAATAGATAGACTCTTAGAAGAAGGTCATGTAGTCACAAATGTCGACAATTTCGATGACTTTTATAGTGAAAGCATCAAGCGTAGAAATATTGAGGGACATTTGCAATATGACAACTATAAGATTTACGAAATCGATATTAGGGATAAAAAAGGGCTCGATGAGGCTATACCGAATAATATAGATGTAATAGTGCATTTAGCTGCTAAAGCTGGTGTTCGTCCTTCAATTGAAGACCCTATAGCTTATCAGGAAGTGAATGTGACAGGGACTCAAAATATGTTGGAGGTAGCTCGTGAAAAGAAAATTAAACAATTTGTATTTGCTTCCTCTAGTTCTGTATATGGTAAAAACCCGAATGTACCATGGAGAGAAGATGCTACTGTGCTCCAGCCAATAAGCCCTTATGCTAGTACAAAGGTAAGCGGTGAGTTACTAGGTCATGTGTATAGTCATTTATATGCTATTCGTTTTATAGCTCTTCGCTTTTTTACAGTATATGGTCCTAGGCAACGTCCAGATCTGGCAATACATAAATTTTTAAAATTAATGAACAAGAAAAGTACAATATCTTTGTTTGGAGATGGTACTACTAAAAGAGATTATACCTTCATTGATGATATTGTTAATGGAATTATGAATTCGATTAGTTATGAAGATAGTCTATATGAAATAATTAATCTAGGAAATAATCAGACAGTTAAACTACTTGAGTTGGTTCAAAAACTAGAAGAAATTTCGAAATTCAAAGCTAATATATGCTGGGAGGCAGAACAACCAGGAGATGTTAAGCAGACTTGGGCTGATGTTAACAAAGCATCTAAATTAATAAACTACAACTCTAATTTTTCGTTTGATCAAGGGCTTCAAGAGTTTGTCAAGTGGTTTAAAGAGGTTGCTAATGAGTGATTATGCATCTGAGATAGTTATAATTGGTTGTGGAATAATAGGAGGAGCTCTTTCATATAAACTTGCGAAATTAGGATATAACGATATTGTAGTAATAGATAAAGAAAATACTATCAATAAGCATCAAACCGGTCGTAATAGTGGTGTAATACATTCAGGGGTCTATTACCCGAAAGGGTCATTGAAGTCTCATAATTGTATTGATGGTTATAATCAAATTATTGGATTCTTAGATGAACACAAGATTCCATATAAGATACCGGGCAAGCTTATTGTTGCAGCAGATCAAACTGAATACGATGAGTTGGAAAGGTTGTACCAAAACGCATTAGATGTTGGTTTACAGGTAAATCATATGGATCGACAGGATATACTTGAAATTGACCCTAATTTAGTAAGCCAAAAAGGGTTTTTTGTAAAAGAAACAGGACTGACTGATTACAAGAAAGTATTAGAGAAGTTTGTAGATATAGGTAGAGATTTAGGAGTAAAATATTTGTTCTCAAGCCCTATCAAAGAAATTATTCAAGTTGACAGCAGTTTTGAAGTAAAAGCAGGTAACAAGACTATTTCAACTAAATATATTATTAACTGCGCAGGACTTCAATCTGATAGAGTGTATGAGCTTTCAACTGGGCTAAAATCGCCAGTAACTATTATCCCATTTAAAGGTGAATATTTTAAAGTTCCAAAAGATTCTTACAACTCAGATATTGCTATCTATCCTGTGCCAAATCCGGATTTCCCCTTTTTAGGAGTGCATTTAACAAGAATGATCGACGGTACACTCAAGGTTGGCCCAAATGCAGTTCTTTCATTCTCAAGGGAAGGATACGATGGATTTAAATTCAATATAAAAGATATAATAAGTAATTTTTCTACCCCTACTTTATTTAATATTGCTAAAAAATATAAAAGCGTAGTTGTTAAAGAGCTATTAAAACATAAGAGTAAGTCATTTTTTGAAGAAAGTGTAAGGAAATACTGGAATAATTTTGATCGTGACTCAATAATAGGTTATACATGTGGAATAAGAGCACAAGCAACAGAGAAAGGAAAGTTAGTTAACGATTTTAAAATTGTGTGTGAAAATAACCAGGTTCATGTTTTGAATGCACCTTCACCAGCAGCAACTTCTTGTTTGTCAATAGCTGAAACAATAATTAATGAATTCGAAAATCTTAGGTAATAAATCAAAAAATAATATGTCAAAAAGAAAAGTTTTACTCTTAGGAGGAGCAGGATACGTTGGTACAGTATTAAGTTCTCATTTATTGAAACAAGGTTACAGTGTTCGGGCTCTAGATAATTTTGTATATGAAAATGAATTCGCAGTTGTTCCATATTTTGGAGATCCGGATTACGAATTTATTAAAGGTGATATTGCAAATCTAGAGGATGTAGCAAATGCTATAGAAGGAGTAAGTGATGTGGTGATTCTTGCAGGACTTGTAGGAGATCCAATTACTAAGAAGTACCCAGAAGCTTCAGAGACTATCAATAATAAAGGTGTTCAAGATTGTATAAGTTTTCTCAATGGTAAAGGATTGAGTAATGTTATTTTTATTTCTACATGTTCAAATTACGGTCTGATTAAAGAAGATGAATTAGCTGATGAAGAGTTTGAATTAAACCCATTATCTCTCTATGCAACTGCTAAAGTTGAAGGAGAGAAACACCTACTCAAAATGTCAGATTCAGCAGACTATACAGGAACGATATTACGTTTTGCAACCGCTTTTGGTTTATCTCCAAGAATGCGATTCGACCTAACAGTAAGTGAATTTACACGAGATTTATTTTTTGGGAAAGAACTTGTAGTGTACGATGAACATACATGGAGGCCATATTGCCATTTGAGAGATTTTTCTAGATTGATACAGATGGTGCTTGAAGCAGACAAAGCTAAAGTTGACTCACAAGTATTCAATGCGGGAGGAGACGTCAATAATTTTACCAAAAAAATGATCATTGATGAGATACAAAAACATATTCCTGATAGTAAAATTGTTTACAACGCTAAAGGAAGCGACCCTAGAAATTATAGAGTTTCCTTTAAAAAAGTAAAAGAGGTATTGGGTTTTGAGCCGAAGTTTACTGTTAAACAAGGAATCAAAGAGTTAGTTGACGCTTTGGAAACAGGACTATATTCAGATTCAAACGAAGCCCCAGAAAAATACGGAAACTATCAGATAAGATATTGAACGAAATGAAAAATAGTGGCCTCTTTATTGAATTTGTAAGAGATGCATTTAATACAAAGGAGTTTATTCCTCTACATGAACCTCGTTTTACAGGTAATGAAAAAAAATATGTATTGGAAACTATCGATTCCACTTTTGTTTCTTCAGTAGGTGCTTTCGTTGACCAGTTTGAGGAAATGATTAAAACTGTATCAGACACTAAAAAAGGAGTGGCATTAGTTAATGGAACGGCTGCTTTACAGGTAGCTCTTAGATTGGCTGGAGTAAATAAAGGAGACGAGGTTATTACTCAAGCTCTTACTTTTGTAGCCACTGCAAATGCCATTAATTATAATCAGGCATCACCTGTCTTTTTAGATGTTGATCTTGATACTATGGGGCTTTCTCCGTCATCTGTAGAAGCTTTTTTAGATGAACACGCAGAGTTGAGGGAAGATGGTTGTTATAACAAAAAAACAGGCAATAGAATTTCAGCTTGTGTCCCTATGCATACTTTCGGATTTCCAGTACATATGGATGAATTGTTGAAAGTATGTAGCAAATGGAATGTTCCAATTGTAGAAGATGCTGCAGAATCTATAGGTTCAAAGTATAAAAATAAACCTACGGGCAGTTTTGGTAAACTTAGTGTTTTTTCGTTCAATGGTAATAAAATTGTTACTGCTGGTGGTGGTGGAGCCATTGTGACTAATGATATTCAATTAGGAGATTTTGCGAAGTACCTAACTACTACTGCAAAAAAACCACATAAATTTGAATATTTTCACGATGAAGTTGGATATAATTATCGAATGCCAAATCTAAATGCTTCTCTAATTTGTGCTCAATTAGAACAATTAGACGATTTTATAGCTAAAAAGAGAGCTTTAGCTAATCGATACGATGAATTTTTTAAAGAGGAGGCAATCAACTTCAGAACAGAACTGCCGGATACTTATGCAAATTATTGGCTAATGTGTGTTCAACTCAACAATCTGGAAGAAAGGAATCAATTTCTTGAAGAGACTAATGGTAAAGGCATAATGACACGTCCAATTTGGAAATTAATGTATAAACTTCCTATGTACTCCCATTGTTTTCGGGATGATCAGAAGAACGCAGAGTTTCTAGAAGACAGGATCGTCAATATTCCAAGTAGCGTGATTAATTAATGTCTACAGATTTTGTGATAATAGGATATTCTGGTCATGCTTATGTTGTTATTGAGTCAGCATTTGAATCAAATTTGAATATAATTGGATATACAATGCCCCAAATCTCAAATTCAAATCCATATGATTTAAGTTATTTAGGCTCTGAAAGTGATGCTAACTTCATCGGTTTAAAAAAGGATTTTAGCTACATTTTAGGGGTTGGAGATAACGAAACTAGAGAAAGATTATACAATAACCTCATAGCGAACGGAAAAAAAGTATCAAGTGTTATCAATCCCTCAGCAAAAATAGCAGAGAGCGTAGTCATTGGAAAAGGAGTTTTTATTTCTGCAGGAGCTATCATTAATCCTCAATCTAAGATTAAAGAAGCTGCTATTATTAATTCAGGTGCAATAGTAGAGCATGAATGTGAAATAGATAAAGCTTCACATATTGGTCCCGGGGCAGTACTATGTGGGAATGTATATGTTGGAAAAAGAACATTTGTTGGCGCAAATTCTGTTGTTAAACAAGGTGTGAAAATCGGCCATGATGCAATTATAGGGGCCGGTACTGTTGTTTTAAGCGATGTAGCAGATAATGATAAGTTGGTAGGTAATCCTGGAAGATTATTATGAGCACACAAAAAGTTTTGATTATTGCTGAAGCAGGTGTAAATCATAATGGAGATTTAGAGAAAGCGGTAGAGCTCATAAAAGTGGCATCTGCTGCAGGCGCTGACTTCGTAAAATTCCAGACTTTCAAAGCTGAAAATATTGTAAGCAGGAAGGCAAAAAAAGCAGCTTATCAGATTCAGAATATGCACGATAATGAATCTCTTCAATTTAATATGCTGAAAAATCTTGAGTTAGATGATGACGCTCATCACTTTCTAATTGAAGAGTGCAAGAAACATGATATTGCTTTCTTGTCCACTGCATTCGATGTTGAGGGAATAGATTATCTAGAAACTCTTGGGCTATCTATTTTTAAATCTCCATCTGGAGAAATTACGAATCGCCCTTATCTTGAACGAATTGCTTCTTTAGGAAAACCAATTATTTTATCCACAGGTATGGCTAGCTTTGTAGAGGTAGAAGCTGCAATTCAAGTTTTAAATGAAAATGGGGTAAAGAAGGATGATATTACTGTTTTACACTGTAACACAGAGTATCCAACTCCAATGAAGGATGTAAATTTACATGCCATGAATTGGATGTCTGAAAAATTGGGTGTAAGTATTGGCTATTCAGATCATACTTTAGGAATTGAGGTGCCGATAGCTGCTACTGCACTAGGAGCCAAAGTAATTGAAAAGCATTTTACTTTAGATCGAACGTTGCCGGGTCCTGATCACAAAGCCTCACTTGAGCCCGATGAATTAAAGAGCATGGTTTTAGGTATTCGTAATATCGAATTGGCTATCTCTGGTGACGGTATAAAAAAGCCTACTGAAAGTGAGAAAAAGAATATTGAAATAGCACGAAAAAGCATACATGCCAAAAGAGATTTAATTATCGGGCAAATTATCTCTGAAAATGATTTGATTCCACTTAGACCCGGTTCCGGTATTTCACCAATGGAATGGAATAAAGTTATTGGTAAAAGAGTTACTAAATCTTGTAATGCTTTTGAATTAATAACTTGGGACATGTTTGAATGAGAATTGGTTTACTTACAAGTTCTCGCGCTGATTTTGGTATTTATAAACCGTTATTGAATTTAATGGTTCTAGAATCAGATATTGAATTGAAAGTAATTGCATTTGGCACGCACTTATCACCATATCATGGATATACAATAAATGAGGTCAAGGCGCAGAATTTAAGTGATATCGATGAAATTGATTCACTATTATTGGGGGATAATAGCTCAGCTATTTCTACATCTTATGGTTTAACAGTTATCAAGTTTTCAGATTATTGGAATCAGAACAATTTTGATTTGGTTTTTTGCTTAGGTGATCGATACGAAATGTCAGCTGCTGTTCAGGCTGGAATTCCGTTTGGAGTAAAATTCGCTCACATTCATGGAGGTGAGAAAACCTTAGGAGCTATAGATAATATTTATAGGCACCAAATAACATTAGCATCTAGTCTCCACTTTACATCGACTCAGAAATACGCAGAAAGAGTTGCAGAATTAATTGAATCAGACAAAAATGTGTTCAATGTTGGAGCACTTAGTTTGACTGACTTGGATAAATTCGAATTCGATGGTGAAAAACAATTCAGAGAAAAATTCGGGATACCAAAAAAACCTTACTTACTTATAACATTTCATCCAGAGACTGTTAATTCTGTAGTTAACAAACAGTACGTAAATGAATTAGCTAAATCATTAAAAAAAATAGTAAGGCAATTCTACTTGGTAATTACTCTTCCAAATGCAGATACTAATGGTTCTTTGTACAGGTCCGCACTACACAATATTAAAAAAGAATTTCCAGATAATGTTTTGTTGATCGAAAATTTTGGCAAAGAAAACTATTTTAATGCAATGAAATATTCACAATTCCTTTTAGGAAATACTTCTAGTGGAATTATTGAAGCAGCGTCATTTGGAAAGTATGTGATAAATGTAGGTAATAGACAACTAGGTAGAGTTAAAGGTAAAAATGTTTTTGATTGCGAATTTGAATCTTTATCAATTCAAGAATGTGTGAAAAATATATCTATACTAGGTTCTTATAAGGAAGAAAATATTTATGAGGGTACTAATCCAGCTACTGAGATTATGAAAATAACTAAGTCATTTATTCAATGAGACACTATAAAGAACATTTAATTGTAACAGGGACTAGTATTAGAGATGCTCTTAGCATATTGGATAAGCTGGCACAGGATGCAATCTGCTTTGTAGTTAATGATGAGCTTAAGCTTTTAGGGTCGTTGACCGATGGGGATATTAGACGAGGTTTAATAGCTGGAATTGAATTGGATGACACTGTAGATAGTATAATTCAAAAAGAGCCTAAATTTCTCCGTAAAGGGGATTATGATTTGAATAAAGTAATAGAATACAGAGATAATAATTATAAGGTTGTTCCTATAGTTACGAAAAAGGGTAAGATCATAAATGTGATTAATTTTCGGCATCTAAAGTCTTATTTACCTATTGATGTAGTTATTATGGCTGGAGGAAAAGGGACTAGGCTTAGACCCCTAACTGAAAAGACTCCCAAACCTCTCTTAAAAGTTGGGGAAAAGCCAATACTTGAACATAATATTACAAGACTTGCACTTTTTGGGATGGATGACTTTTGGATCTCCGTTAACTATTTAGGGGAGCAAATTGAAGAGTATTTTGGAGATGGTACAGGGAACAATTTAAAGATAAATTACGTCTGGGAAGATGAACCCCTTGGGACTATTGGTGCGGTCTCAAAAATTAAAAGCTTTGAACATGATACAGTACTGATTACCAATTCTGATATTTTAACTAACCTTGATTACGAAGATTTTTATCTTCGTTTTTTAGATGAGAAAGCTGATTTTGCAGTTATGACAATTCCGTATAAGGTAGACGTCCCATATGCTGTTCTTGAAACAAACAATGGACATGTTGTTTCCTTTAGGGAGAAGCCCTCATATACCTATTATTCAAACGGAGGGATATATCTAATGAAACGGGAACTGGTTAAACATATTCCTACAAACAGTCATTTCAATACTACGGACTTAATGGAAGAACTGATTGCTAAAGGTAAAAAAGTAATCTCATATCCTTTTTCTGGATATTGGTTAGATGTTGGAAAGCATGAAGACTTTAATAAAGCACAAATTGATATTAAAAAGCTGGATATTTGAAATACTTGGTAATAATACCGGCACGTGGAGGCTCAAAAGGAGTGCCCGGAAAAAATATAAGACTGCTTAACGGAAAACCATTAATTCATTACACAGTCGAAGCTGCGAGAAGCTTGTTTAATGACTCCGATATATGTGTGTCAACTGATTCGAAAGAAATAAAAGATGTAGTTGAACAGATAGGATTAAAGGTCCCTTTTATAAGACCAAAAGAATTATCACAAGATCACTCAGGATCACATGAAGTTATAATTCATGCTTTAGATTTTTATGAAAAAGAAGGCTTTAACCCCAATGCAGTGATATTATTGCAACCCACATCGCCTTTAAGAACAGCTAAACATATAGAAGAGGCTGTGAAATTGTTTGGACCTAGTTTAGATATGGTAGTATCTGTCAAGGAATCTTCTTCAAACCCATATTATAATTTATTTGAAGAAGATTCCTCTGGTTTTTTAAAAAAATCCAAGAAAGGAAGTTATGTAAGACGACAAGATTGTCCTCCTGTTTGGGAATATAATGGAGCTATTTATGTGATAAATATTCAAAGTATAAATCATAAGAAAATTTATGAGTTTGAAAGAATAAGGAAATATGAAATGGATATTACAAGCTCTATCGATATAGATACTGAAATTGACCTATTGATTGCTGAAAGTATCATCAGTGGTCAAATATCTCAATAAAATAAAATGAAACTAAGACAGGTTTTTATTGATAGATCTAAATCAATTGAAAGTGCGATAAGTTTTTCTTTATTTAGGCATGGAGTTCGAATTTTGATTCCTCTTTTGACCTATCCAATAGTTTATCCAATTTTAGGCCCTGCTGAAATTGGAAATATAAATTGGGCTCTTACACTAATTAACATACTCATATTAGTTACTTCGTTGGGTTTAGATACTTCGGCATTAAAAAAGATCTCGCAATTAAAGTTTCAGAGAGAACTAGTTGAGAAAATTTGTGAAAAAGTTATAATAATAAAATCGATAGGGTTCCTGATCAGCTTAGTGATATTAGCTTTGTCGCTAATAATATTTCCTTCGAGCATAAAACTATTATACACTTTTTTACTTTTACCTATTTTAGTCTCTCAAATATATGGGTCGGAATTTCTTTATACATCATATCAACTTCAGAAGTATACTTTCCAAACTTTATTTTTATCAAATATATTATTTATAGCTTTATTAGTTTACTGGTATTATTATAACCAGACAGGTATATGGTATATAATGATATATTCCATTTGTTTCAGTCTTGGGTATTTTCTAAATGGGTACAGGATATATGAAAAGTTTGAGCTGGTATGGTACCGAATTGAGGAATTAACTGTCTTAATCAAAAAAGGTGTTGCTACATTTCTAATTAACTTATCTCAATCTTTCTTCGGTAAGTTTGATTTAATATTGTTTGGTTTTATTCTCTCCGAATATAATTATGGGCTTTTAAGCTCCGATTATAGAATTGTTATGATAGGTACAGTAGCGATAAGTTCAATAGCTATAGTTATTTTGCCTAAAACAATAGAACTATTGGCTAAAGAGAGGGACACATTTCTATCAGACGTTTTGTATTTAAATACTTTTATTTCTCTAATGATATCTGTGATGACAATATTAAATGCGGATATAATTATTGAAATATTATTTGGAGAGGATTTTTTAAAAGCAGCACCAATACTAAGAATATTAGCTCCTATACAGATATTAATTGTAATTCAGAATTTTTTCGTATGGAATGTCCTTTATCCAAACAAAAAGCCATATCAGATATTTTGGACAACAACCCCGGGGATATTATTAGTTGTAACTATATTGCTTGTTTTTTCAAATGAGCTAAATACAGAAACACTCATTTTCATTTCCTATACAGGTATTTTAATAAATTTAATTTCTGCATTATTACTGACTAATAAAGAACAGCTATCAAAACTAAATTTTAACTGGTTAAAGCCAGTTTTTGCTGTTGGGATTGGCTTAATCACAATTGAGTTTATGCAATTTTTAAGCGGAGCAATCTGGAGGAATTTAATATTCCTAGGCGTCTTCGTATTAATAAGTTTCATTGTAAAAGACAAAGTTTTAATAGGTTTACTAAAAAGAAGAGGGATTTCATAAATGTGTGGAATAGCAGGGTTTGTCGACTTTAGATCAATATTAAATTCTGAGAACTTAATATCAGCAACGGACGCCCTTTTTCACAGAGGTCCCGATTCAAATGGGTACAAATTCTTTAAAGAAAGTTTCGGTACTTTAGGATTGGGGCATAGGAGGTTATCTATACTTGATTTAAGTCAAGCAGGCAGTCAACCGATGAAATTTGAAAATCTTACTATGGTTTATAATGGTGAGGTCTATAATTTTATAGAAATTAGAAATAAGTTACGCGCGAAGGGTTATGAATTTATTTCAGAGTCTGATTCTGAAGTTATATTAAAAGCGTTTCATTTTTGGAGAGAGGATGCAATTAATAAATTAGTTGGGATGTTCTCAATTGCAATTTATGATGAGCTTGAGAAGGTAGTCTATATAGCTAGAGATCAAATGGGGATTAAACCACTTTTTTGGTCTTTTAATAATGAAACATTTTGTTTCGGAAGTGAGTTAAAAGTGATTAATAATTTTAGCAAAAAAACAGGTGGTCTAAATATTAATCACTCTTCCCTATATGACTATTTTAGTTTAGGTTTTGTTAAGGCTCCAAAAACTATTTATGAAAATGTGTATAAATTGGAACCTGGTACTTACTTAAAATTAGATACGGCATCGAAAGAGCTAACCGAAAAGAGTTTTTGGAGTCCACAGCTTGCAGAAGATTTACATTGTGATTTTACTGAAGCGAAACAATCGCTTAAAGATTTATTAGAAGATTCTGTAAAAAAGTGTTTAGTGTCTGATGTAGAGGTTGGTCTTTTTTTAAGTGGTGGAATAGATAGTTCACTCGTAGCCTCTATTGCTAAGAAGTTTAAACCTGATATTAGAGCGATTTCGATTGGCTTTGATAGCAAAGGTTTTGATGAAACTGACAAGGCTTCAAAAATTGCTAAATATCTTAATATAGATCATGAGGTAGTTAAAGTTAAAAGTTCTTACATAGACATCTTAAATGAAATACCAACCTATTATGATGAGCCTATTGCTGATAATTCAGTAGTTCCGACTTTGTTATTATCAAGAGTAACAAGAGAAAGTGGATTAAAAGTAGCATTAAGTGGAGACGGAGGAGACGAACTATTTTTTGGATACGAAGGATTATTAAATCTTCATAGTCTATTTCATTCAAAAAGGTTTAAAATTTTTAAGACTCTTAATGGATTAATTCCGAACAGAATTGGTTATTCCAAACTAATCGGTCTTAATAGATTTTACTATTTAAATAAGACATTAAACCTTATTAATTCAAACGATATTCTAACCTTTTATAAGAATCGTACATCTTACTTTCCCGATTTCTTTTTACAAAGATTACTCCAAAAAAATAGTAAAGAGGATAGCTTCACAATAATTGATGATAAACTGTCATCTTTATATGACTACTTTAGAGAAGTAATATTACCTGATCAGTTGCTTACAAAGGTGGATAGAGCTTCAATGGCGAGCTCATTAGAAGTGAGAGTTCCAATACTCGATCATAGAATTGTAGAACTTTCTCTAAACATTCCAGAAGACTTTAAAATATCTAACGGTAAAACAAAGTATATCTTAAAAGAAATTTTAGCTGATTATTTACCGAATAATTTGATTGAAGGACCCAAAAAGGGTTTCACCTTCCCATATTGGAATCAAGTAAATGATACTGCTTTCAAGGATATAATAAATGATAATCTCTTGTATCTTGAATCAAATTGTTTTGAGCTATTTGATCCAAGTGTGCTAAATGAGATACGAACTAATTTTAACGAAAATAATGACAAAAAGTGGATTTGGTCACTATTGATCTTTGCACTCTGGCATAGAAAATGGGTAAATAATGCAGTCTAAAACAAAAGCAGTATATATTTCAGAATCAATAGGTTCATCAAAAAATGGGGGAGTATCTAAATCTGGTTATGATTTTCTGTTGTTATTATTGATGAATTATAGTGAAGTGATTGTGATATCATCCAATAAGAAAGTATCAATTGATAAACAATTTTTGGGAATAAAATTAGGAGAAGTAAAAAGATGGTATACAGTAAAACCCACTCTCAAAATTGGAAAGGTAAACCCCAGAAATACTATAATATATATTATAAAGCAACTATTAAGTATATTTAAAAGAAAGACTGTAAATTTATCTGAATGCAATTTTCAAGATAATGAAATACCTATTTACGTAAATTCAATATCCAATATTAAGGATAGTATTAGTAATTTTGAGGGTTTTAGAAAAAGGGTTTGCATTTTAAGAGGTTGCCCAGAATCATTTCAAATTCAAACAGAACATGATGATAATACAATATTGAATAAAACTGTAGACACGCTAAAAGAGTATAATTTTATAATAAATGTTTCAGAAATTTGTGGCAATAAATGGCAAGAAATTTTGAATCATGAATTTGTAAATTATTATTTACCAAACTCTATTGATGAATCTGTTATAGATAATATTCAAAATTCTGAAAAAACTAAAAACCCTTTTAATAACGAAAAGTTTAATGTAGTAGTTGTAGGTAGTGTACAAACAAGAAAAGGGCAAGATATTATTGTGGATAAGTTGGAGGAGATTGTTGAATTCTGTCCTAATATTTGTATTCATTTAATTGGTGTAATCTCAAAAAGATATGGCGGGAGTAAAATTAAACTAGAGGGATTAGAAAAGGACCCGGAACAAGAATATATTAAGTTTCATGGGCACATTGATCAGCCTTTAGATTATGTAAAATTTGCTGATCTTGCTTTATTTACTTCAAGAGCCGAAGCTTTTCCAAGAGCAGTTGCCGAATATATGGCGTTAGGAAAAATCATTTTAACAACGGATGTATCAGGCATCCCGGAGATGATTAAACATGAACAAACAGGTCTAATTTACTCAAGCCCAGATGAGATGGTAGATTCGTTAAAGAATATATACAATAATAAAAACGAGTATTCCATTCTAGGCGATAATGCTAAAGATTACTATTATGAAATTTTTAGTAAAGAACAACAAATAAAAAGAGCGAATTTTATATTTAATGATATCAATACCAAATAAAAAAGTAACATTAGGTATAGGCACATTAATATTTTTATTTGATGTTATATTATATGTTTTTGCCACTTCTGAATTAATAGTATTCGGGAAGCTATATGCTTCTTATCTTATTATTAGTTCGTTTATTCTTTTATTTCTGGCTTATAAAAATAAAGCAGATAGTGTTGTATTACTAGTTCTATCGTTTTTTATAATATTCTATTATGGTCGTCTATTTAGTTATTTATTTGTAGATAGTCACTTGGTTTTTTGGTTAGGTGGAATGATTAAATTGGAGTCTAATACAATCATCACCGTATTAAGTATCACTAAGTTGTCATTTAATATACTATGGGCATTGCTTGTATTTCCTATCAGATCACAAAAAATCTATAAGAATAATAGTGATTTCGAAAAAATTGGAAAGATTATTTTTATAAGCATGTTTCCTTTTGCATTATATAATTTTGTAAATGAATTAATTGTAATCAAACAACAAGGGCTACTTGCATTTTATACAGGCTCTTATCGATCAGGAAATTTATTATCATCGATTTTGACTCTTAGTTCAGACCTGCTAGATATTGGATACTTTTTAATAGTTGCCTCAATTCCTAAAAAAAAGACTTTCAAGATATTTTCATATTTATTCCTTTTTATCATGGTTTTTAATAGCCTAAAAGGCATTCGTGGATTATTTATATTGCCCATGATGTATTATTTGTGGTACAATAGTAGAGTTTATAACATAAAAATATTGAATAAGACTAATGTTCTAATATTTATAGGTTTATTTATATTCGTTCAATACTTAGGAGCAAGTAGATTCGATAATGAAGCTAATTATGGGATATTCGACTTTACAGATTCACAAGGGGTTACACTTAATGTGACAGGCTTTTATTTTGAGAATGCTCAATCCTTCAAGGAAGATGGTTATGACTTTTTTGTATTTGCTCCAGTCAAATTTCCTTATTTATATTTTAAGTATAGAGACGACGTAGTTGGGCAAAAACCATCTTCGCTTAAACTTAGAGGAGATTTAAACCACTCTGTAACATATAAATATAATGAAAATTATTATTTAGCAGGTGCGGGGTTAGGTTCATCATATATTGCAGAATTATATGAATTTGGTTTACTTTTTGTAATTATAGGGTCAATATTTTTGGGTTTATTTATTAGATGGTTCGTTGGAAATTTACATAAACCTATAATTATGTATTTTAGTTATATCGTATTAACACATCTTTTTATAATAGCTCGTAATTCATACTTTCCTAATTTTTGGATTATTTTAAAATATTTAATTGGGTATATTTTTATAATTCAATTTATAAAAATTATAAAGAGATGATCTGCTTAGAAAAACTTTTGGGGTGTTTAAAAAATGAGAGCAATATTGACAGAATGACTTTAGAGAGAAGTTTAAATTGGAATACAAATCTTCACATTCCTAGATCAGTAAATATAGTTTCTAATTTAAAAAAGTATAGAATAAAAAAAGAATACTATTCAATACTTGCGTTTGTCATTAATATGCTGTTCTTAATTTTCTGGCCTGTCATTTTGATATTTTTATTTATCCCTATTACTCGAATTGAGTTTAATAAGAAAAGCATCTCAGGTACAATTATTTTAGGTCAATTAAACTTAGTTAAAAATTATATTGGAGATAATGATATTTACTTTTTACACCCTAGATCTCTTCTATCATATCTCAATTCAAATGAAAGGATTAAACTGTTGTTCTTTTGTTTATTTTCATTTTATAAGATAATTTTAAGAGATTACAAATTAGCCTCACAATGTTATGTACTACCAGAGTTAGTAGGAGTGCATATAGTTTTAGATAAGACTAGGTTCAATGAATTGATATTTACTAATCACTATGATCGGTGGGCGACTTTATTTGATCAATTTGATACCGCAAATTTGAAGCAAATACAGCATGGTCAATTATTAATGTCCAAGAAAATACCTGTCAGTTTAAAAAATATTAGGTCTCTAGTAGTAAATGATAAAAAATCATTACTGATGTTTGAAAAGTATATTCTTGAGAGGAAGCCAAAAGAGGTATCAGTAAAACAAAAAACTATTAATATTGAGGGGATTAAGAGTAAAGTGAATTTTAAAACCTCATTACTACTTGTTGGTACTCCTTTGAATTATGAACTTGAAAATAAGTTTGTTGATAATGTATTAAAAACAAGTAATGATATTCTTGTATTGATCAAACCCCACCCAAGGTTTCCAATAACAAACTATAAATCACTTATTAAAAGACTTAATAGTAAGAATGTAGAGATAATTAATTATTATCCAAATGTTGATAAAGTAGTTGGGTTAGAATCTAGCCTTTGTGAAGAATATAGAAGTTTGGGTTACGAAGTATTTGATCTAAATGAAGGAGCTATCAAGTTTATTATCGATAAATTGAACTAAGCAAGCGTTAATGTATAGATCATTTAAAAAAGTATTTCGATTCTATTCTATTTATGGTTTTCGAAGAACAATAACGAAAGTAGCGGGCAGATATCGATCCTTAAGATTGTTTAAACCAGTATACTTAAATTCAAAACCGTCAATTGGATTAATTGGTTGCGGTCAATTTCAATTTTCTACGATAGCATACTTTTTATCAAAAAGTTTTAAAAATAGATTCTCATTTTGTTTCGATCTAGTAAGGACAAACTCGGATACATTAAGCCAATATTATAGCATACCTAAAATTATCAAAAGTAAAGAGGAATTATTTTCTCAGGAAAATATTCAAACTATCTTTATTGCTTCAAATCACTTTTCACACACAGATTACTCTATTCAATATCTAAAAAAAAATATAAATGTATATTGTGAAAAACCCATTTCAGTGAGCTTTCAACAATTTGATTCTTTAATTGAAAGCATAAAGAGCAGCAATGGTAAATTTTACGCCGGTTATAATAGACCTTATTCATCTGCAGTACAGAAAATAAAAAATCAGGTTGTGGCTAAACAAAACAGAAATGGAAAATTTTCAATAAATTGTTTTGTTTCAGCTCATGATATCCCTGAAGACCATTGGTATAGAAACCCTGATGAAGGAACCAGAATATGTGGGAATGTAGGTCATTGGATAGACCTTATGATACATATGTATAACTGGAGAGGCACTATACCAACAGATTATGAAATAACGGTAGTTTATTCGGATACAAATGAACCAGATGATAATATTTCTATTTCGATAGTGACTCCGGATGGAGACTTAACTTCCATCGTTATTACAGCAAGAACTGAACCATTTGAAGGTATTAATGAGACAATTAACTTTCAATATGATACAATCATAGCAAAAATTGATGATTTCAGAAAACTCACTATATGGGATGAAGAAAAAATATATAAAAAGAGATACTGGCCTAAAGATGTGGGGCATAAACGTTCAGTCATGCAACCTTTTGAGAAGGATAACAGAGATTTGAATGAAGTGATAGCTTCAACAGAACTAATGCTCCATATTACAGAAATGGTAAAAAATATGATAAAAGAAAAAAATATTAAATTAACTCGTTGTTTATAAATGCGTCAAATTATTCAAGACCTTAAATCAGGTGATACAATATTAGAAGAAGTTCCTACTCCTCGTGTGGGATCCGGTAAGGTCCTTATCAAAACTCATAGAAGTTTGGTTTCTTTAGGAACTGAAAAAATGCTTGTAAGTTTTGGACAAGCAAATTTGATTGATAAGGCACGGCAACAACCTGAAAGAGTTAAAGAAGTATTAAATAAAATGAAGACAGACGGTATACAACCGACTCTAGAGACTGTTTTCAGAAAATTAGGAACCCCATTACCTTTAGGATATAGCCAGGCTGGAGAAGTGATAGCGGTTGGAAATGGCGTTACTGAATTTAAAGTAGGGGATAGAGTTGTATCCAATGGAAATCATGCAGAAATAGTAGCCGTTCCTAAAAACCTTGTTGCAAAAATTCCTGATGGGGTTAGTTTTGAAGAAGCATGTTTTACAGTAGTTGGAGCAATAGGATTGCAAGGTATAAGGCTTATAAACCCTACTTTTGGTGAGACTATAGTAGTTATAGGTCTTGGACTTATTGGACTTATTACAGCGCAGTTATTGACAGCGAATGGTTGTAATGTAATTGGTATCGATCTTGACGAAAATAAACTGGCTAAAGCCAGAGATTTTGGAATTAATGTAATCAATCCATCGAAACAAGATCCGGTAAGGTTTGTTGAGGAACTTACCAATGGAGTTGGAGCAGATGGGGTTGTAATTACTGCATCAACAAAATCAGATCTGGTTATTAAGCAAGCCGCTAATATGAGCCGTAAAAAAGGCAGAGTGGTTCTTGTAGGAGTAATTGGATTAAATCTGGACAGAGCAGATTTCTTTGATAAAGAAATCTCTTTTCAGGTTTCTTGTTCTTATGGTCCGGGACGCTATGATGAAGAATATGAGCAGAAAGGAAATGATTATCCGATTGGATACGTAAGATGGACTGAAAAAAGAAATTTTGAAGCCATACTGGATGCAATCAGCAAAGATCTATTAGATGTAAAATCACTTATTACTGAAAGAGTTCCTTTAAATGATTATCTGGATATTTATGGAGCGATGGAAGATAAAGGTTCTATTGCGTCAGTTTTAAAGTATGAAGCAGAAGAATTAGCTGAATCAAAAACAATCATCATCTCGGAGAACCAAATTTCTGAAGGGAAGGGGATAATGGCTGTTATTGGCGCAGGTAATTTTACTCAAGCGATGATAATGCCATGCCTTGATAATGCCAATGCTAAGGTAAAATATATAGTTAGTTCAGGAGGTTTATCTTCAACAACTCTGGCAAAAAAATATAAAGTACCAAATAGTTCTACTGATTTTGAATCAACATTGAAAGATGAGGATGTGTCAGGAGTTGTAATTACCACTCAGCATGGAATGCATGCCTGGATGACTATCGAGGCTTTAAAAGCCGGAAAAGATGTATTTGTGGAAAAACCTTTAGCTTTAAAAACTGAAGAACTAGATTCAATAGTAGAAGCGGTAAACGAATCAGGCAAAACAGTAACAGTAGGTTTTAACAGAAGATTTTCTCCCCATGCTGAAAAAATACACTCATTTCTTGGAGATCAACCGGGTGCTATGAATGTAATAGCTACGATGAATGCCGGTTTTATCCCACCTGATGTTTGGGTTCATGATATGGAAACGGGAGGCGGTCGAATTATTGGAGAAGCTTGTCATTATATCGACCTGATCACTAGTTTCACAAAGTCTGAAATCGTTGAAGTTTGCATGCAGAGTATGGGGCAAGATCCTGCAATTAATACAGATAATGCATCTATATTATTAAAATATAAAAATGGGTCAACCGGAGTTATTAATTACTTTGCTAATGGCAATAAAGCTTATTCTAAAGAACGGATAGAAGTTTATTATCAGGGTAAGAATTTGATAATCGATAATTTTAGAAGGTTAGATGGGTATGGATACGGTAAAGGATTGACTTCTAAAATTTTAAAAACTAAACAAGATAAGGGTCATCAAAAACAGTTTGAATTGTTGAAAAATAACTGGGAAGCAGGTGGGGAACCATTAATTCCATTTTCAGAAATAGTAAACACTACTAAAGCTAGTTTTGCAGCTATAGAAAGTCTCAAAAAGAAGAGTTGGATCCCAATAAACTAAATCAAAAAAAAAGAGTTAATTAAAAGATGCTTATTGATCTGATTGCAGGAGCGCGTCCGAATTTTATGAAAATTGCACCAATCATTGATGCGATTAAAGAAGAGAAATCTAATGGGAGCAAAATTGATTTTCGATTAGTACATACCGGTCAGCACTACGACAAAAATATGAGTGGCTCTTTTTTTGAACAACTAGGGATTCCTGAGCCGGACTTTAATTTGGGAGCCGGAGGAGGAACGCAGGCAGAGCAGACTGCTAGTATTATGGTTGGATATGAGAAGTTATTGATGGAGTCAAAATCAGATCTTTGTTTGGTAGTAGGAGATGTTACCTCTACAATGGCATGTGCGATAACAGCTCAAAAACTTCATATACCTGTTGCGCATGTTGAAGGCGGAATAAGGTCCGGAGATTGGAAAATGCCGGAAGAAATTAACAGATTAGCTACAGACGCGGTTTCAAATTATTTTTTTACTACTTCTGATATAGCAAATAATAATCTTAAACGATCAGGAGTAGAGGAGAACCGTATCTTCTTTGTAGGAAATACAATGATCGATACACTTTTGAAGCACAGAAAAAGATTCAAAAAACCGGCAGTATGGGAAGAAGTAGGATTGAAAAAGAAAGAATATATAGTCATGACTCTTCACAGACCTTCCAATGTGGATCAGGAAGAAATTTTTCGATCTTTAATTGATCAGATACTTGAACACTCCGAAGATATTCCTCTGATTTTTCCGGTTCATCCTCGTACAGCGAAAATTATTTCTGCCTTAGGTGTAAAGCATAAAAGGTTACACATGATTGAACCATTAGGATATTTAGAGTTCAATTATCTCGTAGAACATTCAAAAGCAGTGATCACTGATTCTGGCGGAATTACTGAAGAAACTACTGTCATGGGCATTCCGTGTATGACGTTAAGAGATTCAACCGAAAGACCTGAAACAATTGACAAAGGAACAAATGAACTGCTTGGAGTGAATCCGGATGCAGTTAAACCTGCAATGGAACGTTTGTTCAGTGGGAATTGGAAAAAAGGAGAAATCCCTGAACTTTGGGATGGACAAACCTCTAAAAGGATAGTTTCAAAAATCCTTGATCTCATAAATTGAGATAAAATTTAACGCTTATATTTCCTTTAAAACATTGTTAAAGAAAGCTTCAAGATATTTTCATACTCTGAGGTATCTAAAATGGGATCAAATTAGATATCAACTTTGGTACAGACTTAGAGATAGGTTTTTTCCTGGTGAGTACCCTCTTCTTGAAAATAATGAGTTGTCTTTTCAAAAAGTTAAGATGGATAGATTTCCTTCAAAAGGGAGCCAGTATTTTTCGGATACAAACACTTTTCAATTTCTAAATATCGACCATGTATTTAATGATGAAATAGACTGGAACTTGGACGAATATGGAAAGTTATGGACATATCATCTAAATTATTTTGATTTCCTGATGCAGGACCAGCTTTCGAAAGAAGATGGGGTTGGTTTAATAAATAACTTCTTGAAAGGAATTGAATCCAAAAAAGACGGGTTAGAGCCGTATCCAATATCCTTAAGAATTATAAACTGGGTTAAATTTTTCTCAAGGTATCAACACTTTGACCACAAGCAGCTTTCTCATCTAAAAGCACATACTTCAATGCTTTTGAATAAACTGGAATATCATCTTTTAGCAAATCATTTACTTGAGAACGCATTTGCATTAGTTTTTGGAGCTGTAGTTTTTCCTGATGACATTAAGCTAAATTCTATAGCAGCTGAGCTGATGAAACGAGAGCTGGAGGAACAAATATTAGATGATGGGGCACATTTTGAGCTAAGTCCTATGTATCACTGTATTTTGTTGGAGAGGGCACTGGATGCATATAACCTTTTAAAAAATAACGAACACAGGTTAGAAGGGATAGAAGAAATTCTTTATAAAAAAATCCAATTAATGCTAAATTGGTTAGTTTCGGTGAAATTCCAAAATGGAGAAATACCATATGTAAATGATAGCGTTAAGGGGCAAGCATTAGAACCGAATAAAATTATAGAATATGCAAAGTTATTAGGCTTTGAAGGGATGATCATTGATTTATCATCGTCCAGATACAGGAAAAAAGAATTTGATGGTTTTGAGCTATTTATGGATTTAGGAAATATACAGCCTGAATATCAACCGGGACATGCTCATGCAGATGCGTTATCTTTCGTTCTTCATTATAAGGGGAAACCTATAATCGTTGACAGAGGTATTTCAACTTATGAAAAGAATGAAGAACGGCAGTGTCAGCGTAGTACAAGTTCACATAATACAATTACTATAAATAAAGATAATCAAAGTGATGTGTGGGGTGGCTTTAGAGTTGGTAAAAGATCAGAAACTTTTATAGAAAGTGAATCTACGAATGAATACGTCGCTCAAAATAACGGTTACAAAAAATATGGTGTTATTCATTCCAGATCATGGCAGTTTAGTAAAGACAAACTTGTACTACTTGATTTAACAGGTTCAGGTTCAGATTCAGTTTCAGCAGTGTCCCATTTACATTTTCATCCTGATGTTAAAATAGAAAAAATAAAACAAGGCTTTATTTTAAATGATGAGTTACATTTAAAAATCAGACAATCTGAAGAATTTGTTCAATCTATTGATTATAAATATTGCGAAGGTTTCAATAAACAGGTTGTTGCAAAAAAAATTAAAGTGAGGTTTGTGAAAGAACTTCAGATGGAATTTAAGGCATGAGAATACTTTTTATTACAGACAATTTTCCACCGGAAGTAAATGCTCCAGCAACAAGAACCTATGAGCACGCAAAAGAATGGGTTAAATTAGGAGCTGAGGTTACAGTGATTACATGCGCTCCAAATTTTCCGCAGGGGAAAGTGTATGATGGTTACAAAAACAACTTTAGAAAGGTTCAGTATATTGATGGAATCAAAGTTATAAGGGTTTGGAGTTATATAACTTCAAATGCCGGGTTTCTTAAAAGGACACTTGATTACCTAAGTTTTTCGTTCACAGCAGCTTTTTATGGTATGTTTCAAAAGACAGAGGTTATAATTGCTACCTCTCCTCAGTTTTTTACTACCTGGGCTGGTTATTTTTTGAGTATTGTTAAAAGAAAACCATGGATTTTTGAACTTAGAGATCTTTGGCCCGAATCCATTGTATCAGTTGGAGCAATGTCAAAAGGAAGATTGTACCATCTTTTAGAAAGAATTGAGTTATTCTTATATAAAAAAGCAGATCAGATTATACCAAACACTGAGCCATTCAAATCTAATTTAATAGCCAGAGGAGTTGATCCTCAAAAAATAGATGTTATAGAAAATGGAGCTAACCTGGAACTTTTTGATCCCGAGATAAAAGTTCTAGAACTAAAAAGTAAGTTAGGTTTTGATGACAGGCCATTGGTTGGGTATATCGGTACACACGGCATGGCTCATGGCCTGGACTTTATTGTTGAAAGTATAAAGTCTGAGAAAATAGATTTTGTGAATTTTTTATTCATTGGTGACGGAGCTGAAAAACCGAAAGTTAAAGCGCTGGCTGAGAAGTATAAATTGGAGAATGTTAGATTTATCGATCCAATTCCAAAGGAGAATATACCTGAATATTTATCTATTATTGATATTTCTTTAATTCCACTCCGGAAATCTGATACATTTAAAACCGTAATTCCATCTAAAATTTATGAAACATGCGCTATGCATATTCCGATACTTTTAGGAGTTAAAGGGGAGGCAGAACGCTTGATTAAAAAATATGATGTAGGGTTATGCTTCGAGCCGGAAAATGCACAAGACTTCAGTGAAAAAATTTATCGTATGGTGTCGGATAAAGTATTATATTTAAGGCTTGAAAAGAATACAAGACAGCTGGCATCAGATTTTAATAGAAAGAAGATGGCTTTCAAAATGTTGGAGTTAATTAAAAATACCTCGAAGAAATGAATTCAGTAGAGCTGATAAAAAAAATTGAAGAAAAATCATATAAAGTAGGGATAGTTGGTTTGGGGTATGTAGGCCTGCCACTTATGTGGACTTTCCATCAAAATGATATTGAAGTAAAAGGGTTTGATATAGATGAGAGAAAAATAGAATGCCTTGATAAAGGCGAGCCATATATAAAGCATTTGGGCGAAGAAATGATGGGTGTTCTTGCAAAATCTGATAAGTGTTCTGCTACTACAGATTTTACTGAACTATCAAGCGTAGATGCAGTAATTATGTGTGTGCCTACTCCATTAGATGAACATAGAGAGCCGGATATGAGCTATGTTATTGACACCACAGAAGTTATAGGTGAAAATTTAAGAAAAGGTCAGCTAGTAATTTTAGAATCAACAACCTATCCGGGAACAACTGAGGAGTTGATAATTCCGATACTGGAAGATAAAAGTGGTTTAAGAGCCGGAGAGGATTTCTATGTTGCTTATAGCCCCGAAAGAGAAGATCCGGGTAATCCTGATTTCAATACAGCAAAGATTCCGAAAGTAGTAGGCGGTCACGGAGAAGATGCATTAAAAGTAGCGTTGGCTCTCTATAATACTTCAATTGTTGAAACTGTCCCGGTATCTGATACAAAAACAGCAGAAGCTGTAAAAATTACGGAAAATGTATTCAGGTCAGTTAACATTGCTTTAGTCAATGAACTTAAAATTGTATTCCAAAAAATGGGAATTGATGTTCATGAAGTGTTGGATGCTGCTGCCACTAAGCCATTTGGGTTTATGAAATTTTCACCCGGACCAGGCCTGGGAGGTCACTGTATACCCATAGATCCTTTTTATTTAACATGGAAGGCAAGAGAATTTGGTGAAAATACTCGTTTTATTGAGTTGGCAGGTGAAATTAATACCGCAATGCCATCCTATGTAGTAAACCAAACAATGCTTGCTCTAAATGAAAATGGGAAAGCGGTAAAAGGATCTAAAATATTGTTGGTAGGGTTAGCATACAAACCTAATGTAGATGATATGAGAGAGTCCCCGACCTTCGAATTAATGGATATATTTAAAAGCCTAGGTGCTGATGTAGACTACTTTGATTCTTATATTCCTGTAATTCTTCCTACCAGAGAGCATAAAGATTGGACAGGTAAGAAATCTATATCTTGGGACTTGGATTTAATTAAAGGATATGATGCTGTTGTTATTTCAACTAACCATAGCAATATTGATTACGATCAATTGCTTGAAAGTTCAAATCTTATAATAGATACTAGAAATTCTTTTCCAGTTAACCAGACTGGTAGAAACTCAAAGATTAAAAGAGCTTAATTTTGATGCAAAAAATGTATTTAAATATAAATTATGTATATTATGCATCTTTAATATAATAGAGTGGAATGTACGGAGTAGAATTAGAGGGAATTATACAGGCTTTTGTTTCATTAATCATCGCTTTTGTGGCGATTTATAAAAGCATTCCGGTATTAATTAAAATAGCTTATCTTAAAGATCTTTATGACAAACCGGATGGGGAGAGAAAAGTCCATACAAATTACATCCCTACATTAGGTGGTACCGGTATTTTCTTTGCGCTTTCAATAGGTTTTCTTTTCAGTGGTTTTGCTTCATCTCTACAATGGACACCATATATGTTTGGAGTTCTAGTTATACTTTTCTTTTGCGGTTTAAAAGATGACCTTGTAGGTTTGTCTCCTTTGAAAAAATTAAGTATTGAGATTTTGGTGTGTTCTATACTTTTATTAGGGGGGGGGATTAGTATAAAAAGTTTAGGAGGGGTGTTTGGTATTGAGGAAATTCCTCTTTGGATTGCTTTTACCATAAGTCTTTTTACCATGATTGTAATCATTAATTCATTTAATTTAATAGACGGTATTGATGGGTTGGCGGGAGGTATTGGAACAATTGCATCTTTTGCGTTTTCGATCGGATTTTTTATTTCTGGTGATTTACCATTAGCTGTTTTAGGTCTTACTCTTGGAGTGGTTTTAATAGGTTATTTAATTCATAATTTCTATCCGGCTAGCATTTTTATGGGAGATACAGGTTCCTTGATAATAGGCTTTCTCTTATCTGTTATGGCAATAAATTTTATTGACCTCAGTATCGTGGATTCTTATAAAAGTTTATTGGGTACATCTTCTCCTGTAATGCCTGTTGCAATTCTAGCATTGCCCTTATATGATACATTAAGATCTTTCACTCGAAGAATCAGTAAAGGTAACTCTCCTTTTGATGCAGATTCTGATCATATTCATCATAATTTGTTGAAGATGGGTTGGGGGCAAAAAAGAACAGTTTTATATCTTTATTTTTCTTGTTTTTTTATAATATTAGTTGGCGTTCTTACTTCTCAAATTAACGTCAATTATTCCTTGGGTTTAGTTTTATTGACCACTTTATTAGTGTTTCCAACAAACGGGTTTAAAAGGAACTTAGTTAAAAAATTCGGGTTTGATGCTGAAAAAGCTTTTCGACCTAAAACTAATGTTGAATTGTTTGAGCACCTTAAAGATGCACAGGAAAAAGCAAAAAGAAATCGGCAATCTTCCTTTAAATCTGAGTTTCAAGATTAGTGTTCCTTTTATAAAGACATAATTTAGATTAAGAACGCAAATTATATGAAAATAGCAGTAGCAGGAACTGGGTACGTAGGATTATCACTTGCAGTACTTTTATCTCAACATCATGAAGTTGTAGCTGTTGATATTGTAAAAGAAAAAATTGATCTCATAAATAAGAGAAAGTCACCAATTACAGACAATGAAATAGAGAATTTTTTTGAGAATATTGATCTGAATCTTTCTGCTACACTAGATTCATCGGCGGCTTATAAAGATGCAGATTTTATAGTAGTCGCAACTCCAACCAATTATGATCCTGATACTAATTTTTTTGATACGAGTTCGGTGGAATATGTTATCAAAGATGTGATGGAAAAAAACCCGGAAGCAGTTATTGTTGTTAAATCTACAGTTCCGGTTGGGTACGTCAAAAAAACTAAAAAGGAGTTAGGTTGCAAAAACCTTATCTTTTCTCCTGAGTTTTTGAGGGAAGGGAAAGCTCTATATGACAATCTTTATCCTTCAAGAATTGTAGTTGGAGAACAATCAGAAAGGGCAAAAGTTTTTGCTGATTTATTAGTGGAAGGGGCCAATAAATCTGCTGAAGATATTCCGGTTTTATTTACCAATTCTACTGAAGCTGAGGCAATAAAACTATTTTCAAATACTTACTTGGCTATGAGAGTTGCATATTTTAATGAACTAGACTCTTATTGTGAAACTCATAATTTAAGCTCTGAACAAGTAATAGAAGGAGTTGGTCTGGATCCAAGAATTGGCGATCATTACAATAATCCATCTTTTGGATATGGAGGTTATTGCCTCCCCAAAGATACAAAGCAGCTTTTGGCCAATTTCAAAGATGTGCCAAATAATATAATTCGGGCAATAGTCGATGCAAATACTACTAGAAAAGATTTTATTGCTAAACAAATCCTTAAATCAAATCCTGAGACTGTAGGAATATATCGCCTTGTTATGAAGCAGGGTTCAGACAATTTCAGAGCTAGTGCCATTCAGGGTATTATGAAGAGAATAAAGGCTAAAGGGATAGAGGTTATCGTTTATGAGCCTTACTTAAATGAAGATGAATTCTACCACTCAAAAGTCTATAAAGATCTAGATGAATTTAAACAAAGATCTGATGTTATAGTTGCAAATCGTATGGTTGAAGAGATAGATGATGTTATTAATAAAGTTTATACCAGAGATCTTTTTGGGAATGACTAGTTTTCATTTAAATATTAATCTGTAGGCGATAGCTTATCAATGAGAGGTAATATCAAGTTTTCAGTGCTTGGATTTGGCCGAATAGGTAAAAGACATGCAAAGATAATCCACGAATTTTCGGATTCGGAATTGGTATCTATAGCAGATATTGACCCTTCTCAATTTAAAGCAGCTAAAGAATTAGGACTCTCAACAATTTCGTATTCATCTCTGGAAGAGTTTATCAAAAACGATAAAAATGCTTCTGATGTAGTTAATATAGCTACTCCAAATGGATTTCATACCGATTATGCAGTTAAACTTATGATAGCAGGTTACCATGTTGTAATTGAGAAGCCTATGGGTTTAACTACAGAGAGCTGTGAGAAAGTGCTTTCCACGATGATTGAAACTGGTAAACAAGCCTTTGTAGTAAAACAAAATCGGTATAGCCCTCCTTCAATTTGGCTAAAGGATATTGTAGATAAGAAGATTATTGGAACTGTTCTTTTGGTACAATCGAACTGTTACTGGAACAGAGATGAGCGGTACTATTCAAATAGTTCATGGAGAGGAACTAAAGATCAAGATGGAGGAGCTTTATTCACACAATTTAGTCATTTTATTGATCTGTTGTATTGGGTTTTTGGTGATATAAAGAATGTACATGCTCTTGTAAAAAATCTAACTCACCCCAATCTTATAAATTTTGATGATTCAGGTTTTGCTCAGTTTGAGTTTGTTGATGGTGGAATAGGAAGTTTGAATTACTCGACTTCATGCTGGAATCAGAATATGGAAAGCAGCATTACAGTAATTGGAACTAAGGGTAGTGTGAAAATTGGAGGTCAGTATATGAATGAGATAGAATATTGCCATATAGATAATTATAAAACCCCAAAACTTCCTAAAACAAATCCTCCGAACGATTACGGTCCCTATAAAGGAAGTGCAGCTAACCATCATTTCGTAATAGAAAATGTAGTAAATGCTCTAAAGGGTAATAAATCCGTTACAACCAATGTTTTTGAAGGCATGAAGGTTGTTACTTTTATAGAGAAAATTTATAAAGCAGCAGGGTTTATTAAGTAAAGGTAGTGTAGAGTTTTTAGTTTTGATTATATTCAGCTATCAGCTATCAGCTATCAGCTATCAGCTATCAGCTATCAGCTATCAGCTATCAGCTATCAGCTATCAGCTA
>Ga0207880_1000159_pt1 | contig 33986 bp, 55 predicted proteins | sample MalvirmetagMSP91_FD_184226 | JGI IMG/M metagenome (GOLD analysis project Ga0207880, IMG submission 184226) | Marine viral communities from the Deep Pacific Ocean - MSP-91 (SPAdes) | ecosystem: Environmental > Aquatic > Marine > Oceanic | place: Pacific Ocean | collected 2011-04-27
TTACTAACCGGACGAAGATTTTTCAGGAGCATTTTAAGCTATTTAGATTTTTGAATTGGACAAATATAAGGCTTTATGATTTGAATATTGAAAGGCATTCTTCGAATCTTAGTTAATATCTTTATGTCTTCAGCTTAATGAATCATGTTTATTACTGTTTGCACAGATTTTTCAAGTTTGTAACTTGAAAATAAAAGACCAGGAAGTCTGTGACTTCCATTTTAACTAATCATATCAAAATCTCATCTATAACCAATAATTCTTTTTTCTCTTACACTACATTCATTGCTAAACTACTCGCGAATACCTGAAGGAATTCGCTGGCTAATGTTTCATTGGTAGTTATTTAACCAGTTTCTTTAATTCTTCTGAATAAGAAACGGCTTTATGATGTTCTTCCTGATTGTAAATATAGTTTCTGACTTTCGGTATATCTTTTTGGCTTACTGAGAAAACACCATAACCATTCTGCCATTTGAATGTTTCTTCCAGGTTGGCGTTCAGATTTATCCATCTTGACGAGGCTCCTTTTAATAAATTTATTACCTCTGAAATTTCCTGTGTGGTTTTTAGACGAATTAATAAATGAACATGGTCTTCGATTCCATTTATTACATCAACAAGTATGTCATTTTTCTCACCATATGATTTTAGATAATTAAATAGATCATATCTGAAAGACCTGAACAAATTAGGTTTCCGTAGTTTAGTGCTCCAAACAATATGAAGCCAAACTGATGAATACGTTTTCGGCATTTTAAATCATGTTTATTACTGTTTGCCAGCGAAGTCCTTCAGGTCTTCGCGGATAAACAGTAAGACAGCCTCACACACCATTCCTTACAAAACCATGTCCCCTATTCGGATTCTCAGTTGTCATTCTATAAATTGATCGAATGGAAGAACAAAGAATACTATTTGAGCAGATTCGGGATAAACTGATCGAAAAAGAAAAGATGGTTACCACCGGAAAGATGATGAGTACCGAAGCCATCAAATATGATGGGAATGTATTTGTATTTATTTCTAAGAATGGAAATATGGTTTTCAAATTCGGAAAAACCTTTGATCCGGAAGCTCAGGATTTTGAATCTATTCCTTTCAATCCATTCAAAAATAAAGGTCCATTGGCAGGCTGGTTTGAGGTTTCTTTTTCCCAACATGAATTATGGGAATCTCTGACTCTGGAAGCATTAACTGTAATCAAAAAAATAAATAATCATGGCTTTAAATCAGGAATATGTCGATTACATCGTCGATCAACTATCAGAATTTGAAGGCGCATCATCCAGAAAAATGTTTGGCGGTGTTGGGATCTTCAAAGACAAGATCATGTTTGCCATGGTGACCAGTGAAAATGCATTCTATTTCAGAGTGAATGATCAACTGATCCCAAAGTTTGAAGCCGAAGGAATGAAACCGTTTGATCATGCCAAGAAAGGCAAAGGAATGCCGTATTGGTCAGCGCCAGCTCATGTAATCGAAGACAAGCAACTAATGAAACTGTGGGCTGAAGACTCCTATGAAGCTGCAGTTTTAGCCAAAAAGAAGTAATCATGATCGACCAAAACTACATCTCGTTTTTTGAAGGGCTCGAAAAGAATAACCATAAAGAATGGTTTGATGATCATCGAAAAGATTATGAGAATCATGTTCGAAAGCCTTTTATCGAATTGATAGAAGCTTTAATTCCTGCACTCCTCGAAATTGAACCTGATCTCCATACAGATGCCAAGAAAACCTTATTTCGGATCAACAGAGATATCCGCTTTTCGAAAGATAAAACTCCATATAACACACTAATGAAAGCCAGTTTATCCTCTGAAGGTAAAAAATCGGAGGTACCGGGTTTTTATGTTGGGATCGGAGCAGAAAATGTCCATGTTGGAGGTGGATTATATCAGCTTTCTAAAGACAGACTTACAAAAGTTAGGGATTTGATAGCATCTCACAAAGAAGAGTTCACCAGCATAGTTACTGATCCTGACTACAAAACCGCGACAGATTTCGAAAATAACTGCGACAAATGAGTAAGGAATTAAGCAATCACTTAAGTACTAAGTTAGATCTAATTCCGGCTCATATGTTGAGTCTTCAATTTTTGTAGTGTAGTTAAAGGTATCAATTACACCCCTCGTAATAGTATAAACTTGTGAGTTCAGCTGAAAAGGAATTAAAGGATCAATCAGTGCACTCACTTTTAATTTAACACCTTTTCTATCAAAATGAGGTAATGGTGGGTCTGGAATTAAATTCAATCTCACGTAATGCTCGATGTAATCTCTATCTATCTCTGTATAAGTCGATGAGGTATAATTATGCTTTAAATTCTTAGGTCTTAAATCGAAGTCTTCATTAAAATCCCTCATAGACATTCCAAACTTTGAGCTCTTCACATCATCAGCAGAGTCGTTTAATTTCTCTATATCATAGACGGTTTTAAACTCTACGTTTTGACGCTGATCGGTTGACTCTAGTTTAATCTCAAGATCGCTTTTGCCAAACTTGGTCTCAAGAACCATCCCTAGATATTGCTCTTTTATGATCGGCTCGATGGTATCAAGCAAAGTAAATGTACTAAGATCGTGATTATTCAAAGTGCTATTTACAAAAGTACGCCAACCATTAAAAGCGTAATTTAGCTTCTGAACAGTTGTATTATTGTAGTTTGAAGTACCAAGCTCTCTTATGAATAAACCTCCTAATTCAAAGCTATATCCAATTTGAGAGTATATTAAAGTGCTTAAGAAATTAATCACATCGATCTTGGATGGTTTATAACTGGTATCAGATACGTGTTCGTCAAACAGCTCGGGTGCAATTAAAATATTGGCAAAAATAGAAACCCCGTTTGATGATGGTGTAAAAGGAACTAATGGGTCTTCAAATGGTGAAAGGTTCTGATCTAAATACAGCCCATGTTTTATAAATACCGGCGTCTCTTCCGTTCCGTTAACCGCATCATATATAAACTCACCCAAAAGATCCGTAATAGGCACATGACCTAAATCAGTGCCGCTACTATATACATGCAGATAGTTCCCTGAAGCTGATATAGCCGTTTTTTCTTCACCATACCTATCTGCTCCAAACATCGTAATTGCGTCAACAAAGGTTAACTCAAAAACTGAATACCGGTTTGATTTAAATATATTAATCAACCCTTTTGTTACGTCTAGTTGACTGAAATCAGGAAAAAGATAGGGCATCATCTTTCCGTTCATAGTTATTTCCAATCTCCAGGAGCCGATCTTAATTTCACTAAGCAGAGAATCAGATATATAATCTCTCAATCTTAAAGTGATGGAATAACTTAACCATCCTAAACCTATCTCTTCATTGCCTGATTGAAACTTTAATAAATTTGAGCCGCTCTGAAGAGGTAACTTTTTTTCCGTAACGGTATCATTGGTAAATTGCTTAAGCTCGTATTTGGTAAGCCCATTTACGGTCTGGAGTTGCGATGAATATTTAACTTTCCACAAAGACATCAATCAAAAACAGTTTTAGTATTTTGGCGTTTCTTTCGTTCTTGTTCCACCTCATCAAAAACCTCAGAACGCAATATTTTTACGGTTCTGTCTACTTTTGAAAGTTGATCTGTCTGCTCCTTAATAGCTTTTATCAACTCGGTATTATCAGGCTTAGAATCATTAATTCTGACCGTTGGTATATCTACCATTACGCTTAGCGGCTCTCTATTGCTTATTGGAGAGGCAAGTACTCTCTGAGAGATGCTAGGCGTGGGGCTTGTAGGAGTTTCTTTTCCACCTTCTAAACTTTGATTAGGAGCAATAAGCGTTTTTTTCTTTTCTGCTCTGGCCATACCAACGCCACCAATTTTACCACCTTGTTCAAGCGTCCTTTTATTTGTTAGTATCTCTGTAGTTACAAATCGCTCTATTTTGCTTGCTGTAGTAACATCAGAATTGATTGCGTTTAGAGTATGAGAAGCAACATTCGAACTATTTCGATTTGTAATAAACTCATCCCTCTCGGCTTCAATAAGAGTACCACCATCTCTATGTTTTTTACCACCAATCTTGCCACCTTGTTCAAACTTTGGAATCTGATTAAAAAGTAATGGAATTGCTGCACCGGCAGCAGCAGCAACTGCAACGTTGAATGGAAAAGGAACTGTAGCTAATGCCTTTGCGATTTGAGTTGCGACAGCTTCAGCTATACGAGCTTTTATAGCAGCTAAAACCTGAGCTCTAACTTCATTACCAAGATCACGCAAAGATGATATTTGATCGTTCGTAGCTGCCTGCATAAAAGCAGCCTGCGTTTGTTGAGCCTTCTTTAACTTGTCATAGTCATTTACAAGCTTTTGAATAGCCGGGCCGGTTGGGGAATAACCGTTTTCAATAAGCGATGATATCGTCTGTTCTGTGCGCTGCATGGCAAAATTGATATCATTGGTATGATCGCCCAGGACAGAAGAAGTAGTGATGTAATTTAGCACATCTTCATTAAGAGATTTAATCGCTTTGCTTGCCTCCAGTATTGGTTCCGGATCTAAATCAAACGCTTGGAATGATGGAAGATCGATGTCTATGATTTCATCGGTAGGCTTTGGGTTTTCTACTTCAGGGCGTGGATCTCCATCTGCAATACTATCAAGGTATTCTTTTCGCCTCGCATTTAGATCTTCATAGCCCTTAATTTCAGCGGCTAATGATTTGGCTTTTTCCCAGTTTTCTTTGGTGATTTCTTTGGTTGGATCTAGCAAATCTTCAAGGGCTTTTTTCTTGTCTTTTATAGCTTCGGAAATAGAATCGTATTGTTTTTCAGAACCTTCAAAAGCACCTGCATTTTCCTTGACTGACTTGGTGTTTTCCTTAGTTAATTTAGTCACTGATTCCAGTCCCGAGGCAATTAAATCCAACGCATATTTCGCCTGGTTAATTTGCTCGGATAATTGAGCGTATTCAAAGCTTCCTTCTTCCGTTTCTTCACGTTGTTCTCGAAGGTTTTTTAAATAGGTTTCGAACTGTGATTTTGAGCTTTCAAGCTCTTCTTTATTCTGCTTAATTAAGCGAGTAAATGAGGCGTATTTTGGATTCGTTTCATCAAGCTCGTTTCGCAGTTTTTTAAACTCTTCAGCCTCGAGTTTAATATTTTCAACCTGAGCTTTTATTTTTGTATTTCCCTCATCGATTTCATCAAAAAGCTTTTCATATTTCTCTGTCGATTCAATGATCCCTGTGCTTTCTAAAAGCGACTTAATAATCCTCAAAGGAATAATGAAATCCGTGTACTTATCTACTAGCAATGAAATAGTACCAATAGAAGATCTCATACGGTTCATTGACTCAACCATATCATTTATTCCGGATACTCCTTCACCAAATATTTCTGTCAGATCAATAAGCAGATTTATTCCAGATACAATGGCTCCATTACTCTCCTGAAAAGCCGGAATCAATTGTGCATCGATTGCAGCGGCCAGTTGTGCCTGTGCTCCTTTGTAGGTATTCAGCTGAATTTCAGCCTGCTCCAGGGCAACGTTTCCACCGGTAACTTTTTCGGTCATCGTAGCAACGCTGTCCGCATTCTTAATCAGAATCTGAGCGGCAGTAATACTTTCACGACCAAAGAGTTTCTCGAGCGCAGCTGAATCGCTCAACAAAGGCTTCAATTTCTCGAGTGAAACCGCCAATCCATCCGCTTGCAGATCCACGCCTTCAATCCCTGCTTCAGCAAGCTTAGCGCTGTTATTCATAGTGAGCAAAACATTACGAATTCCAATACCAGCCTTGCCTCCTTTAATAGCATTAGCAGCAAGCACCTGAGTACTTGCATTCAGTACTTCAAAAGATTGATTAGTAGAAGCGGCAACCGAGCCGGCTTCAGCATATGCAGCTGATTGTTCAGCTACTTCAGCGGCACCAAATTTCGATCCTGCCGCGATGGAGTTAATAAGTCGGTTTGTTTCACTCGCAGGTAGGTTAAACTGGTTTACAGCCGTTGTCAACGTTCCTACAGCTGTTGGCAGATCAATACCTGCTGCCTTTTGTAGAATAATAGCCTGCTCACTAATATCCTGAAGCTGTTCAAGTCCTTCCTGAGTATTAAAGTCGATCTTTTCGGCAAGCTGTGAAGCTACCAGTTTATTGGCTTCTATAATATTGGATGCCGATTCTCCATATTTGACTGAAGTATCTAAAGAACGAGCTCCTAAAGAATCTAAATCCTTGCCGGTAATTCCTGTAATGGCTTCAAGATCTGCAAGGTTCTGTTGAAATTCAGACCCCTTATCGATCATACGATTATAGCCAAGAACAACAGCTCCTGAAGCGGTAGCTGCTAGACCAATCAGTCCGGCTTTACCAAATGATTTAAGAGCCGACTTGTTCGTCTTCTCAAAACTCTTGCCGGCAGCAGCTCCAGTCTTCTTTGTGGTCTGCTCCATTTCCTGAAGCGTACCCGTAAACTCCTTTACATTTTTGGAAGCTCCTGCCTTCGCAAATACAACCGATATTTTGATTTCGTTATTTGCCATTATTTAGCCAGTGTATGAAGGTAGGATTCAACGATTTCAACACGCAGGAAGGTTCGAAGTTCTTTAAGATCGCCTGGAGACTTTGCTGTGCGTTGGATGAGGTATTCCCAAATAGGCTGATGCTCTGATAATTCTTCAAGTGCCACATGTTGAGCTTCTTCCCAGTCGGTTAATTTATCTGTTTTTGTTGGAAAGGCTTCCCGGATCTCCAACAGCTCATAGGCCTTTTGCTCATCCTGAACTGTTGCTACATAAAATCCGCGTACGCCCTCTGAATTTCTTTGTAATCCAGTTCGCCTTTGTCCACTTTCAAGTCTTTAAATTCTACAAAAAGCACACAGGCCAACTGATACCAATATTCTTCTGGAGCAAGAGAATCAGGTGGGTTATGTTCCGCTTTATACCTGTCACAAATATCTACCAACTCTTCTTGCAACGAGCGCTTCTGTTTAGCTTTCTTATGCCGTTCGATCATCTGTTCTAAATCAGAGACAGCTATTCTAATATCTAGCCCTAATTCAGGGATTCGCTCTTCCGGCTTCCATTTTTGGAGATAACAAATAGCCTTGCGTTCCGATAGTTCTACAGAAGGATATCGTACCTGAATCTCATGGATTTTACGCTCCCTGTTTGGGGTAGAGGTGTTCAGAACAAAGCCCTCTTCTTTCTTTGGTATTGGTTTGTATTCTTCGCTCATAGAATTAGTTGATTAAAATTTGAATTATCCCGCTATGTATTCATCAGAGTTATCAGTTCTGAAAGCAGGGAATTTAAAGCTGTGGGTATCTGAAGCACCCGCAAATTTTTGCCTAACAAGAATGCACCTGAAAGCCCACATTAACGCGGGCGTACCTAAAGAAGATGGCGTCCTGGATAATGTAGTAGTTGCTTCCTTGCTTAAACCAGTTAACTGTGCACCGGAGGAATCTAACGTCCTTATTTCATTATCAGTGCCGGATGCATGAAGTTTGGTGTACAACGCACTCATTGTAAATGTAACCCCCGCAATTGGCATTAAAAGATCAATCCAAAGAAGCTGACTACCGGTTGTATCTGTAGTTTTAGTTTGAGTATCACTTGCAAAAGCAACCGCTCCAGTACCAAAATCAGTTACGCCATTAGCTAAACCATCGGAGTCATCATCAGCCCAAGCATTAGTAAATCCAAGTAATTTAACAGCACCATCAAAAAGGTTTATGCCCTTCCAAATACTATGTTCACCACCATCAGCCTCCATGCGTACCTTTATCACATTACGAGTTTTGGTGGCGAAGCTTTTAGGCTCTTCAACGGCTATGGTAGTTTCTTCATACCAAAGGATATTCTCATGTACACCAGCAAGCACAAACTTTAGTGGAGTTTTGTTCTTTTGCCAATCCTTTAGTTGCGTAACCTTTCCATCGTAATCGAAGGCTTCAATCTCTAGCCTAGACTCATCTCCGGCATAGATAATATTACCTCTGAAATCCTTTTCCCCTACACCTTTAGTATAGAAAGAAGAGTTTTCAGTGATACGATTAAATTGAACAACAACCCCAAAAGTTGGACTTGCAGGGTCGTCGTCAAAAAAGCTACAGGCTTGTGCTCCGGCAATGCTCATGGCAGTTAATTAAATAGTGAATCTTGAGAATGTTGCGATAAAATAGTTACGTACTTTAGTTGCAAAGCCTTTAGGATCTTCGATCATTGGGGAGAATCCTGCTCGCGTTTCAGTAGCATTATCTAAATAGGTGATTCGTAGATCAACCAACTGATTTGCAATCACATCGTCTTTCATGCGTGTTACTAAAGCGGCCTTCTTGGTCAGATCATATACATGAAGCCTCCAGATGTCATCTTCACCTGCATATAGTAATCTACCTGCTGAATCTTTTTCAGAGGCTGTTTCAGGTTCATGGCTGGAGTCTTCTTTTAATCGAAGTAGATCCGTCCAGGTTGCGGCTCCGGCTGGAGACCATTCAATGCTTTTAATTCCACCGTGCTTACTCATTGTATTGTTCTTTTTAGGTTAAATAATTTTGATACTGGGCTTCGCTCATAAATAGTTCCGGGTTTTGTGCTACAGCATCCGGATGAATCTTGCTGTTGTCGGGATCACCAATACGATCGGCATCACAAGTACTGTCTACCACTAATGGAGCTGACCAAGGGAACACCTTCCCGTTTAGCTTTGGGCCTGATAGCGGAATGCCTTGACCATACACTTTAGTTCTAACCGGTTCAGGGCGAACACGAATGTTCGCACCTTCTTCCGGCAGATCATCTTGAGCGAAGACGAAATCTTTTATATCAGGATATGTGCTCATACTCCACCCGAGTAAAATTAGTGATCCTGAAATAGTTACCCGGCATTATGGAGCGCTGCCTTCGCCACACTCCATCGCCATCGCTTTGATCGCCATAAGTACCACTTCCGGTATTGGCTTCAATAGTTGTAAACTCGCTCCTGGACAGCTGCTCTTCAACAAAGCCGGCATGCCCAAAGATGGTATTGCCTTTCTGCCAAATCACAATAGTTCCTTCAGGAATGGACTCCATTCCTCTGAGTACGTGCCTTGCATCGATGCTTTCATTAGTGATGAACTTGGACGCTAAAGCTGTCTTGATTGTCGGAGATTTTATCCCGGGCGTTTCATCAAGAATAAAGCTTATAAATGCTGCGCAGTAGGGATTCCCTTTGCTTAATCCGACTGATCTAAGAAACTGTTCGACTTCTAAGCCGTCATTGTTTCCAGTCAATTCGGTAGTGCCGATATAAGACTCAGCGAGATCCAAGTGAGCAAGTTTGCCCACCGGAAGCTCCGCTGTAGAATGTAATACTTCAGGGATTGGAGCATTTACTGCTGTTCCTGAAGGTGTATCGGTGAAATTAAGTTCTGTTTTTACGGGCTCAATATCAGGGCTTGCAGTACAACCGGTGCTAAGCACTAGCAATACAGGCAGCAAGAATAAGAGCGTACGAAAGTATGAAGATCGCATATGCTGTGTTTCCTTTTTTTAGTTCGTTGATTGTTTCTATGTCTCTGAGTAGCCACTGATCCGTAGCAAAGAACAAAGAGATTCCTATAACCGCTTTCCCAAAGGCAGCGGCAAAACCTGAAAGCTCGAGCATGGTGGTAAACGTCCACCAGATCGATACCACCGCAATTGTGATAATGATCACAAAGAACAGCGGTGTTCTTTTTCGGTTTAAAAAATTACTTATCCAGTTCATTTTGCCTGTCCTCTATGAAAGCCTTTCCTTTTTGCTTCGCGTTTCGATATTGCTGAAACATAAATAGCGCAGTAGCTACACCGGCTACTATGGAGACAATTACTGATACATTTTCAAGAATGATGCTCATCGTAGTTCCTATCAATCCGATACTAGACTTGATTATTGAAGTAGTTGGGCTTTCGTAGTTCATGTTTAGAAAAAATAAATTATCCGTTCAATTGGTTGTGCAGATCAAACAGCGCTTTGTCGACAGCGTCCGGCTGAGACAAGCCTCGGCGTTGCTGATCGGCGTTCGCCTGGTTAGCGACTGCGCTTCGAAATGCATCGAATTTCTCTTCAGAGAACTCGATGGTTTCATTCTCTTCATCAACTACGGTAGACTTCTCAAAAGCCTCATGAGCTTCTTTCAGCTCCTTTACCGTGTGATCCACATTGTTGCCTTTGAATTCCTTTTCGTTGGCCAGTTTGTTCTCGATCACTTCAGCAACATCAGCCAAGAACTCAGCAGTAACCGCTTCATCCGTTACAACTTCTTCCTGCTCTTCTTCTTCAGTAACTTTAGGTTCTTCCGGTGTTTCAGGAGTTTCATCCGTTACAACTTCTTCCGGATCTTCGTCATCGCTTTTAGATCCTTCCGTTAAAGAAGCGTACTTCGCATCGTTGGCTTTAAGCACAGTTTTGCGTTTTTCGTCTTCGCCAACAAAAGCGCTCAGCTCATCTAAAGATTCAATGCCTTCAATATGCGCAACGGCATCTTTGGCAAGTTCAAGGTCGGTTGATTTTTTTACTTCAGGCATGGTTGTATGATTTTTTTGATAGTTGGGAAATAAATACCGGGAAACTCAATCCCCGGTATTAGCTACAATTAAGGAGGTAAACCCTATACTTTGATATTTCGGACTCTTCTAAGCGCTCGCTTACGCTTGATTTCATTCTTGGCGCGGAATTCAAAACCGATTCCTTCCTGCTGCTCGCCACTAAGCTCGCCGTGATCGTAGAAGCCTAGCCCTGAGTTTGAATTGATATTCCACAATCCCTCAGCGTTCTTCATTACGATGATCGAGCTTGTATTGGCGACTGGAGTTCCGGCATTGTCATCCTCAGTCTTTGTAAGAACAGTATCATCAACCGGAATGATGCTCATTCTGTTGATCATATCAACCGGATTACCAAGAGTATCTACACCCTGACCCCAAGAGTTTTTAATTCTCGCGATAGTTGCCAATCTCGCAGCTGTAGAGTGATTACAAATGATTGCATCTGCGCCTGCTACTTCTGCTTTCCACTTATCCAACTGCTCTAAGAACTTGTCAAAGTTAGCTGAAGTAGTTAAATCGAAACTGTCACCACTTAGTCCTGACCCTGTTAAGGCATCGATAACCATCGTGATTCCAAGACCAGCGACGTTTGTTCCGTCTAATATGGTTGTTAGTCCTGCCATGTTATTTCCGGAACCAGATCCCGCTAAAATAAGCGCCTCAATAGCCATTGCCGTGTCGTAGGCTTTGTCATCGAGGTTGTCATCGTACCACTGATCCATTTCAATTCCGATTCCTAGATCATGATCTGCCTTGTAGCTTTGATCATACTTTAGGAAGAAACCGTGAGCGGAAAGCACTCCTGCTAGGACTGCCGCCGGACTCATTGAAGCAGGTGTATAGTTTGCATTAAGAGCTCGCGCTGCTAATGACTGAGAACCTGCTGCCGGACGGTACTGGTGCTCCGTTGCTTTAAGTTTAAAGTTCAGCAATGTTCTTAATAGAACAGAGTAACCAAGAACCAAGGAGATAAAACGCTGACCTCGTTCGGTCATAGCTGGTCGGGCTTGCGCTGTTAGTTGAGTAATATTCATGACTGATTAATTTTTATGTGATGTATTTTTTTTAATAATTGGTTTTGGTTGGACTATTTACCCCAAGCGGCAGCTACTTCAGGATGTACTCCTGCGCCTGCTTTTGCTTTAGCACTTTGCCGTGGCGATCCTTTCGGCTTCGCTGCGCCTTCCTCGATTAGCTCGAGCGCTGCTTTCAACTCATCAGGCTTGCCCTTATAAGTCTTCGCATAATTCTCTTTAGCTGAAGCTGAGATCTTAAAGTCTTTGATAGCAGCTTCTAACTGCGCATCAACTTCTTGCTCTGCTTGCTGTTCTAGCTCTTCCTCAGTCGGCTCTTCGCCTTCCAATTCCGCTACCTTTGCGAGCGCGTCGTCTCGTTCCTTGGTTAAAGTTGCGTTGTCTTTTTCAAGTTGATCAACTTTATCCGCCTGAGCTTTTAGCTCTTTGGCTCTTATCACTACATCCGCTTCGTCGCTCGTGTCGCCTAAGCCAAATGCTGCTTTCACTTTTTTGAAGAATTCTTCCATTTTACTTTTGATTTGTGTGTTGTTGTTTGAGGGTTCAGGCGACTTACCACGCCCTTTTATTTCAAATTCTTTAGGTCTTTTGTCAGCGTATGCTTTGGCTGCCAACTCATAATCCACCTTCTCTTCTAGGGTAGAATCAATCGATTGGATCTGATCGATAAAACCAAGCTCCAAGGCTTCGTCTGATTTCATCCACTTAGTTTCTTTCATCCATTGCAAGATCGTGGCTTCGCTTTGTCCGGTCTTTTCTACATACACGCGAACCATGTCATCCTTCGATGATTTAAGCGCTGCCTTTGCGCCTTCGATCTCATCAAGGGTAACCCAGTCCATCAGGATTGATGGATCATGGATCATATATTCAAATGGAAATTCGTTTCCGATAACTTCATCACAAGCACACGCCGGAAGCGTTGCTGAACTAGCGCACATGTATTCAATAAATGCGGTAGTCTTTCCTTTATGGCTTTGAATGATATTGTACAGAGCCATTCCGCTTCGAGGATCTCCACCAATAGAATCGATATGAATATGAAGCGGAGCCTCTTCTCCAATCTCTTTGATTTGCCACCTCAGATAGTCTTCAAGATTTGTCCACCACCCAAACTCCCCGAAGATCTCAAGGACAATTACACCGGCCATTGCTTTTATTTCAAAACCTTTCATGACGTGTGTACCTCCAGTTCGGGCATAATTACAATGTATCCGGGCTTGGTTTCAGTGAAGGCTCTCCAGGTTATTCTTTTAGCTGCTACAACTGGAACACCTTCAATCGTGAAAATATGTCCCTTAAGCGCATCATATACCCAATCAAAGAGCTCAGCCAGTTTGGTGTACTTCGCATCTTTCGATGCTTTATTCTCTTCAAATACAATGATCTCAGGAATGATCGATGCCGTGTGAATTGCCCCATTAATGTCATCAGCTTCAAGTACGCCATTTACTGCAATGTTCACATAAACGGAAGGATATATATTCACCTTACCAAGGTTGCTCAACTCATCACTGTACGGTTTGATGCTTTTAGGATAATCAGTGTCGCCACTTGCCGTTCGCACGGCTTCAAATCTATTGATGAAGGCTGTTTGTATTTCTTGTATCATACTAAGCCTCCACGCCGTTTAAAGAGTTACGACCAAATACACGACGATTTGTACTGAAATAACCTTCCACCGTTGCATCTTCTTCTTCTTCTGTTTCAATCTTTAGATCAATCTTTCCGGAGCCGATGTGCTCGAGATCTTTTAAGAGCAGCTTCCAAGCTTCAAGGTTTTTCTCATCCCATCCATCGTAAGCATCTTTCTCTAACAATAGATATGCGCCTTCGATATTCAGGCCATTTAAGAATTTATTAGTCTCATCAAATTCAACGCCTCGGTACTGCTTATTCAAATTCACTTGAATGCGCTCTGCAAACTCATCGATTGCTAAAGTAACTCGAGCAGTATTCACCGTTTCTCCATCCGGATCTCCGGTGAGCTCAGCGATCACTTTCACGCCTTTTCGATTAGTAAGATCAGTTTGTGTACAGAATGACATTGTGGTCTTTGCGTTTAATTCTGACACAAAGATGAGAAGCAGAGCAATTCGATAAAGGGGAAATAGGGTATTTTCCCTTTAATGATTTCCGAGGGTGGCGAACTTGGTGGTGAGCATTAAATAAAGAGGAAGATCGCCATGCCAAAAACTTATCCATCATCAATGATCGCAACCGCACGACGTTATTTCGTGGTGCTAGGGATGGATTTCACCCAAATTTCTGAAATTCTACCACCAACAGCAATCACAATTGCAGGATGGGCTGAAGAGGAAGACTGGGAGAAGCAGCGTAGACTCTTGAATTCATCGACCCTAAAGATCGGGCTGTTAGCTTTGGCTCAGATCAATCGAATTTATGATGAGGCCGAACAAGAAAACCGACTGGTTACTTCCAAAGAAGTCGACATGGTTTCGAAGCATCGTAAAATGATGGAAGATCTTAATAAGGATCTCGCCTTTGTTGCAAACGCGATCGATGCCAATGGAATGTTCATGGAGCTGATCCGCGAACGAGATGAAGACCTCTTCAATAAAGTAGTTGAGCTCAGCATGGAATTCACGCAATCGCTAGCGAGTAAATTTGGAGATCTTTAATGGCAACCAATGCGGCCAAGAAAAATATCCTCAATAAACTGGATGCTCATGCGGATCGGTTAAGTAAATCGACTTCACCGTTTTCCGATAGTTCTAAGCAGGCCATTAAAGACCGGCACGAACAAACGAATGCCAATCCCGAAGAATTTAAGCAGCTCTATTTACCGCATTATGTAGATTCGACATCGGCTGCGTTCCACGCCGATCTCGACGCTATGATGAATTATCCCGAGAAAGCGCTCTTCATTATACATGGCCCTCGTGAACATGCCAAATCTGTCGAGTGCAGAATTAACGTAATGGAAGGGGCGCTCAATGGCCGAATCCAATATTGGATATTTGGAGCGGAGAAGATCTCTCGAGCTTGGAGTCATATCGAATACATCGATATGGACATGATGGACAATCCAAGAGTGCAGGCAGATTACGACATCAAAGTCATAAAGAAAGATTCCATCAACGGGATCTACCGGGCAAGAGTAACATGCAAAGCTACCGGCAAAAGAAACCTGTTCCAGTTTGAAGCAGTATCGGATGACACTTCCGGAAAAGGGATGACTTTTCTGAACCTGCGACCTCAAGGCGCGTTGGTGGATGATCTCGAGAAAACCAAAGACACTCACAATCCACAAAACGGAAAGAAGAAAGTGGACTGGGTGGTACAGGAATTATACGGAGCCATAACCGGCCCACTTGTTTGGTTGGGGAATATGGGAAAGAAGACTTCCGCGCTTCATCAAGGTTTTGAAGAGATCTACGAAAACGAGGAAGATCTGAAAGAATTTAAAAAGACCGGATCTGTTCCGGGTTTATTTGCTAAGATCTGCAAGCGCAACAACGGCAAGCTTCCAACCAGTGACGGGCTTAGAGTTCGCCGAGGTTTTATTTACAAAGCTGAACGAATAGTGAACGGTGAAGTTAAATACCTGTGGCCGGAAAGATATAAGCCTCGTTGGTATAAGTCGGAGCGCGCTGCCATGAAGTACCGCTACGAAGGTGAGATGAATGGAAACCCGATCGCTCCTGGTAAAGTCTTCAGCAATTTTCCGCGATATAAACCTGAAGACCTTCTTCCTTTTGAATCAGGGCTTCAGGAGTTCGCCATCTTTAGTTGGTTAGATCCTGCATGGGGAAGAAGTAAGAGCTCAGCCTACAAGTGTTGGTTTGTGCTGCTCTATGATGGATCAAACTTTTATGTACTTGATTGCTACTGCCGGCAGGGAACCGCGATGAGTGAAGTGATCGATCGTTGGTACGATGCCTTTCAAAAATGGGCGTATCTCGGATTGAAAGATGGTGGATATGAAGACGCTTATGATCAAGAAAATAGATTCGAAGAGGATCTCGAAGCAATGGAAGATGAGCTCGGCGTTCACCTTCCGGTTCGTGCATATAAAAACCCTGGAGAAAAGCACTCGCGGATTGACAGTATGCAAGTAGACTTCGACAAAGAACGCATGCTCTTCCCGGTTAAGCTGAGCGACGATCTTTCAGCTGCTAAAGATCAACTAGAGAACTATCCTGATCATCCATATGTGGATGCACCTGATGCATTGGAAGCCTGCCGTACTAAAGTGAGAAGCCGACTAAAGCGATCTAAAGTTAAATATCAATCTATCAGCAAACGCAGATATAAAAGGAGTCGAAGATAATGCCTGAATTCACAGATTTATTACACAAACGACCGGACGTTGTCGGAGTTTTTAAAGATCAAGCCGATGGCTGTGATCACTACTGGTTCTTTTGTCCGGGTTGTAATTGCCTGCACGGTTATAAAGTAGGTAGCTGTGGACATTCCTGGACGTTTTCAGGCACAAGAAGAACACCCACTTTTAAACCTTCACTGCTAGTAAATAAGCATAATCCAAAAAGCAGATGCCATCTTTTTGTTACTGAAGGAAAGATTCAATTTCTCTCTGATTGCCATCACGAACTAGCAGGTAAGACAATAGAAATGGAAGAAATACATCATCACTTATGAAAATGAAAACGAACATATTACAGCCAAGAAACCTGAAAGCGAAAGCCGGTGGTGTAACCAGTACCATCATCGCCAATTCAAAGTCGCGTTCGTTTCCGGCAATCAGTAAGCACGTAACGCCAAGCGATTTTAAGAAAGCGTTCCGCTCAGCTCAGCAAGGCAATCCGGCTCACTTGTTTGAGATCCTTAAGTTCTTTTACAATATCGATGACGAGATCCCTGGAGCTATGCAGTCACTAAAGTCTGCCATTACCGGCAACGACTTCAGCATCACTCCAAATGAAGAGGACGGCGAAGCAGGAAAGCAGCAAGCAGCTGTATTTGAAGAGATCTTCGAAAAGATGGACATGCTTGCGCTGATCGATGAATTATTGGATGGCCACTATTACGGATTCAGCTCGGTAAACATTCCTCCGGAGGCGTGGAGCGTGGAAACCATCGAAGGAAGATCTTGGCAGATTCCAACGACCTATGAAGTAATTCCCCGGAGTTGGTTATATGCCAAAAAGGAGAACAAAACCGATGAGTGCAATACGCTGTACCTTGGTGACGAGCCTTACTATACCTATGAAAAAGGAGCGGTTCTGCTGTTCACTGAAAAGAAACTACCGAGCTTTGAGGATATAGACTTCACCGATTTCGGAGTGGGCTTGGCGTGTATTCGGTATGCCGTTTTCAAATATTTCAACGAGGAAGATGCAGCAGCATTCAATGAAGTGTTTGCTACACCAATGATCGTTGGTAAAGTTGGCCCGGGTGGAAATGAAGCAACGGTGAAAAAAGCCGTACTTAGTGCCGGAAGCGATGCGCGGATGGTTGTTGGTGAAAATGATACCATCGAGTTCCCTGAGTCTAACAAGAGTGGAAGCGTAGATGTATTTGATCGCTCAGCTGATCGATGGAATAAAGCGATTGCCAAGATCATTAAGTCCGAAAGCCTAACCGATAACATGGGCAAGAACGGAAGCTACGCAGCTATGTATACCACCAATGGTATTCGTAAGGATGTGGCCACTAAGCTCAAGCAAAAAGCAATGCGCGTAATCATGCGCCACTTCGTGCTGCCTATTGTTGAGCTAAACTGGAACGGTAAGTTGATGTGTAGTATCGATCTTGTGATTGAAAGCGAGGAAGACAAGCTCACGAATGTTCGCGTTTTAAATGAAGCAAATAAAACCGTTTCATTAAGCAAAAGGCAATACCGCAAAGAATTGAACCTTTCTGTTCCTGAAGATGAAGATGATACCATTCCTGTGAAGAGTACGGGAGGGCTTGGATTTTGAACGGCTTTGATTTAGATCTTGATCAAAGAGCCTTCGATCAAATTATCGAACGGCTAAAAACCTCGGTAGATGATTCCGTTAAAACCCAAGATGTGAACTATGCCGGTGCGCAGATGATGAGCATCATTCAGCTCAGATCCTCGCGAGGTAGATACCTGACTCAGAAGTTTGGAGGCACGGCACAGTCCCGAAAATACAAAAGCGAATCGCACAAAAAGAAGCGTGCTAAAATCGGATTACCCATCGACCGAGTTACGCTGTTTATGGGAAAGGTTGGAGTGCTTGAAGCGATGCGAGTTCGGGCTTCTGTTCGCAACGGCGATGTAGAATTGGAAGCCGGTTACTTGGATGGATTGAGCGAAGACCGCGCAATGGAAATAGTAGGCTACCTGACAGATCAGGGCGTCGGCATCAACAAAGTGCTGTACCGGTTCGTCGGTTTAACGAAGCAGGAAGAAGACAACATTGTTCGGTTACTGACGCCACGCATCGCCAAAAATATGACAGAGCCTTTTAATTAAAACGGACACACCATGACAAAAATAGTACCATTGATTTTGCTACTCACGACACTTTCGGGCTGTCGCCAAATTGAACGAATAACCTCCTCACGCACTGAACGCATTGATTCTGTGCAAGTGAGTGTGCCTATTGCCGGGCATGTCTTAGACGTTCCCGTCATTGCAGCAGATACCATTGTTGTCGAAGATGATCGCGTTCGCGTCACCATCATACCGCTTCCTGATTTAGATTTGTCCGCAGATCCGGAAAGTGTGTCCGCGTCAGGAATCATAAAAAATGAGAGTGTCCGCGATGTCCGCAAAGGTGTGAATCGCTACCGAGTGATCGCTGAAGTTAAGCCCGATACCCAACAGGTGAGCGTTGCCGAGAAAACCATAACCGAAACCAAAGAGACTGTAAAGTACGAACGCAAAATACCGTGGTGGGGAACGTTACTGATCGGTGGCTTGATCGCATTCGTGCTAGTGCTTTTGGTAGCTAGAAGATTACGCTGATTGCCAGCCGTATTTTTGCAAAACAGGAAGAAGTGCTTCGGCTGTCTTCTTAGAAATCACTCCATCATCAATCGCATAATTAAGCGTCCGTCTTGAAATACTTGCTTCCTCAGCTATCATAGCTTTTGAAATAGCAGGACGTTCGTCAAAGAATTGTTTAAGGGCTTTATGTGTCATATCAATTTAGGTTTGGCGTGTCGTCATCTTCCCATTCGCAATAGGCAACGTACCAGTCGCCCATACGGCTCATTAATTTAGCAAGCCGTTCTGGTCGGTCTGGATCATCAATCCATTGAACGACTTCTATTTCAGGTTCTTTAACCTCAGCTATAAATCGAGGCTTTCTATTGTGTATAATAAACAGCCGATCATCTGTCATTGGATTCTCAGCTATCATAAATCTTGGTAGTTTAGGCATTGTTCAAATCTTGGTTTACTGTTTCAATTAGCAAAGATATAGCTGCCTCATCTCTATAATCGTGCTCGTCATTAAGAATGAAGCTAATTACAGATTCATCTGAATTTTCTTCATTTTTAAATCTTCTTAATAAATTTGCAACCTGTACCAAATCATAATTAGATTCTTTTTGGTATCTCTGTGCAAGTCTATAAAGAGGGTCTTGCATGTTTTTTTCATGTGCAGATTTAATCTTTAGATCATGAGCTTGTTCAATTTCTCTCATTTCTTTTTGCGCGTCTTCAAATATTGGTTTGTATTCTTTAATCAATTCTTTTTTAAATTGAAAATAGTCATCACACTCATATGGATCTGAATTATAATTAGCTGTGCCGTAAGCATCTGCATGGTCGGCTATTCTATACTTTACAGATTCGTTGTTTATTTCAAAAGTAAAGTAAACTGTTCCTGTTTGTGCAAAGTGCTTGTGAGCAGGAATATTGAATTTTTCGCAAAGACTTTCGATTTGCTTAACTCTGCGATTTCTGAATTGTTTGTCTGAAGCTTTCATAATAGTCGGTTTTTTGTGAGCTGACACCGCTCGGATTGTTTAAGCTTAATTGCTTAGACCAATATACAACTTATTTTAATAATGCACAACATTGTGCATTTAAATAATTGAAGTTTTTTTAGGTCCATAAAAAAAGCCCTCCGGGAAGAGGGCTTCATAGTTAGGCAGCGTTTGCCTGCTTAAGGGTTTGATAGCTGTCTTTAAGATGTTCAAAGTTTTGCCACAATGCAAAGCTGATGGGCGTCTCTTTACCGCTGTGCTCTTCAAGCATAAACATAGCCGCGAATACGCAAGCTTCCAAAGTAGCGAGGCGTTCATCAAAATCATTGATCACATCTTTTCGTTTTTGTTTGGGTGGTAAGTTCAGGCTGTTCATATCGTTTCTCCCTTTTGGAGCTTTTTCCACCACCGCAAAACAGTGCGCCTGTTAGAGCATCCAAGAAAAAGGTCCTTTCCATTTATCGGATCTGTTTTGAATACTTCGCTTACCTGAAAAGTAGAAACCTTTACACCTTCATATGGCCGTTCGGCTTTGTCCAGTTTGTGCTGAACAGGACTTTCAGTGATTGCTGATTGAATCCTGTTGATCTTTTTGGTGCATTCTTTGATCTCTTCTGCTATTTCTTCGCGCTCCTGGAGCAACTCCTTTTTACGGAGCAACGCCTCATGCAATTCCCGGAACTGGCTGTCGGTTGCGTAACCGCCGTACTTTCGGATGGAAGGAAGCACCTCGTGAAGTAACCAACGCTTAAATGCTTTGGCTTCGGGTTTACGGCTCTCTAAAACAAGTCGGTAAAGTCCGGCTTCGTTCACGACATTTAACTCAGAATTGTTACTTGAACCCTCATTAGTATATAGGGTTGAGCGTTCATCTTCTTCTAATCTGCTGACACTCTGTGTCGTGTTTTCGATATCTAGTGCTTTGCAAATATCGACCGCAGCAAAGAGAGGCTCGTCTGCGTTTCCGAAAACTCGGATGTCTTTTTTATCGAAGGTAAAAGTTTGAAGTGTGTTCATTGTATTAGTGTTTTTTTCGGTTAATAAAAAGCCGATGCGCTCCGAAATGGTACACTAAGGAACCATCCACCCGATTGGTTACGGGTGACGCACCGGCATAAGCTTGTATAATTGCATCGGCTACAATTGAAGCCAAATGCGATGCGGTTCTTAGTGTTTTTTCGGAGTGAGAAAAATCTACAAGAACCGCAGGTCATTGTCAAGCTACATATTACGTGTGTATTCTAAAGAACCACCAGAGTAAGATTCAGCTATTCTTTCGAGTTCTTTCCAGCTTCTTCCAGTATAGCTCGTTCCTGCTCCTTGATTACGTATTTCATTATCGTCTGAACCATATAATCCAGGTATTGTAAACTTACCGGAAAGTTTAACCGCTGTCTTACCTTCAACTTCACGGACTGAGGCATTTAAAACAACCTTCATTCCTCCGCTTGATAATGCATCACCAAATGATTCGCTTGGTTGGTAAGGCTCTGTAACTATATTCATCAATACTGCATCCGAACTTGAAATCGAATATCCAGCATCTGTTAAAGACTGAGCAATTTTCCTATACGCCGTTTCTGCGTCATCGTTGGATACTATCCAAATTGCATCTGCTTTTTCCATTGCTGATGAATCTGGCCCAGCAGGAGGTAATGTGGTTGCGCATCCTGTAACTAAGAATGCGATTATAAATATTAGTAATTGTTTCATGATGTTTCCTTAATTGTATTGTTTTGGTTTGTTATTAACTGGTGTCCTTCCAGGGGTGCTCTCTTGTAGGTGTCTATATTCTCTAATAAATACTTCTCAGTAACTTGCGCTGCCATCTTCAACCACTGGCCTTCTGTTTTAATTTGGCGGTCTTTCATCAAGTTAGAAGTGTACCAAATCTTATCGGTGAGATCTCGAAGCTGTCCTTGCTTCAGAGTGATTTCCAATCCTTCTTGCAAAGCTTTAGCAAGCTCGTCATCAAACTTATATTTAAAGTTCTCCGAGCCTTTCGCTTTTTCGTACGCCTGCAATATGGATTGGTTTAGAGTCATAGTAATTTATTCCAATCACCAATTTCTTCAACTTTAGGAACTAAAAACTCTTCGCAGGAAGGGTTCGAGCAGCTTAATCCAGAAACTTTTTTATCGCCAATATTTGAAATCATGGATCTTTGCTTGCAACTTTCACAAACATCGCTGTTTAAAACCGGAGCCCATTCGATCGAAGTTATAAATCCTTTTCTGTTCATATTCCTAATTCTTAATTTTTAATTTTGAATTTTTAATTCGCCGAAGGCGCTTTAATCTTCAACGAATCCTCTTCCACCGGCACAACCGGATCAGTATTAATGTTACTTGCTAACTCCTCATCCCATTCAGGATCAACCCAAAGCCAAGAATGAATGCAATTCCATCCGCCGGCATAGATCTTAACAGGACTCAACTGACCGTTATCCATTTGCTCGATGTCTTGGAGAGTAAAGACTTTACCGATAAGGCGCAAACAAAAAGGGCGAGTGTTCACCCGGGCGTCACCGTAATAGAAGCCATGCTGTAAATTTGCGCTCTCTCGCACTTGCTCTCGCCCGATGCGGTTATAGCTGCTAACAATCAATCGAGCGTTTATACGGGCGTAGTGTGCTTTGCCATCGGCGTACTGAAAGATAAGCTCCTCGAGATCCTCGCGATTAAAAAATCCCTGAGCCAATTCGCTCTGCATTACTTCCTTAGTTCCTTCGCGAAGCTCCTCACGCATGCTTGCCAAGTTGGTGCTGAAGAGTTTCGAGATCTCAGCAATATCATCGGTTCTATTGATGGCGTCCTTCAGTCCGGGAAGCTCCACACCAACCGACTGGTAGAAGGTTGTTGTCCTGGTAAGCACATCATCAATAGAAGATTGGATCTCATCCTTCATGTTCACGTTAATGAAATCAGAAGAAGCCTGAAGAGCAGTTTCAATTACATCATCAATATTAATGGAAGCCAACTCCGATTTAGAGAACGAGCCAAGCACATCCAAAATGGTATCGGTGTAGGTGCGTACAAAATCATCAACCGAGCTGTACGATCCCGACTCTGCAAGTATGCTTTGAATGCGCTGCTCAAGAGATTCTATTTCTGCGAAGATGCTCATTTACGCCACCGCCTTCGATCTTACATCCATCACAGTGTGCTCGCGCATCCATTGAAGATTGTTCCAGTTCTTTTGAGCCGGAAACATTGGAACCGGCTTAGAAATAAAATTCCAACCATACTCCAAGTGATTAAACTCATATCGGTTTTTCTCGTCATTGTATCTGTACCAAAGGGTAATGTGGTAAAGTCTCATCGTTATCTCTGATTTCTATAATTTGACCGTCTCTTAAATCTCAATCGCAAAGCCTCAATTCTTGATCTCATCAATCCTTCTCTTGCTAAAAACCTGCGAACCTTCCGGCTTGGTATCGAAAGCATTTTTGCAACTTGATTGGAAGAGAGCTTGCAATCTACATATAAGTGCTTCACGTCTTTTGCTTCACGCGGTGTGAGCGCAGTGTTACCGAATGATCTTTGAATGCCTTGTTTGTTGGCGTGGTAATTTACAGACCTTCGCTTCATGCCGGTAATAGCCTCAACCGTTTCGCTTTTCATTCCATTTTCATATAAACGAAGAGATCTATTTATCACCGCTTCTTTATATTTGCCGTTCGGCTTTTTCAACGCTTCCATTTCAATTCAGCGAGTTTACATGTGAGGTCTCAAATGTATAGCCGGTATGTGCTTTCCGCGTAATCACTACCACAAAAGTAGGATGCTTCAGTACCTGACTTTTATACGCCAACACAGAATGCAACAGCTCCGGCTTCTTTGATTCGTTATTTTTCATTTTTATCAATCTTTACAACAACTAGGTTTATGTATCTCTGACTTTCGCTGCCCTGATACAAATGAATAGGTGTAAATTCTTCAAGGTTTTCTACATCGACAAAACGACCGTTCCAAATAGATGCTTGCAAATTCGCATGCAAGATCTCTCCATTTTCTGCAATCCATATTTTCATTAAATCTTGTCCATGATCCTCAAATTCTATTTCACAGACAGTGGTTTTTTTTAGCCAAGCCTGAAATTCTTTTTCAGATTCAAATGAGACGTCTTTATAAATTGGTTTTTTAATTGTAGCCATTCCTAATTCCTCTATTCATAATTCTTAATTGTAAAGTAAAACTTCCCATTCGGGTCCTTATGCCGATCGAACTTATTATCAAGTTCGGAAGCAGCAATTCCTTTTCGCTCCATCCAAGTCAATGCCTCTTCGTAGGTCATCTTTCCAGTCATACCCATTCGCTTCAATTGGCTGTCCTTGAAGCGCTGCTCTTTTTGTCGCTTCAGGCGCATCCAACTAATCAAAGTGCGATACACACTCAGGTACTTTTTTTGGAGGGGTTTGTGGTTCTCCATTTCCTCGAGAGTGATCAGGATCTCTTGCTTGGTGTAATCACTTTCATTGAGCTTGTCAATTTCCGCATTTGTAATTTGATACTTCATTCCGGAAACATTCCGCAACTCCTCAGCGATGTACTTCTTAAATAACTCTTTGTCGATCTCTTGGGTCATATCAATATCTGAAGTCTGTGAAATGAATAATGATTCCTGAAAAGCATTCTTCTTTTTTTAATGAAGGCAAAAACCAATCTTTTAAACCTTGTTCACCATCTAACCCGTCATTGTTGCCTAACTCATTTATAGCATCACCGTATAGGTATTGATCATCATTTAAAGTTATTTCAAACTTACCTTGGATGTAGGAAATGAAAATCTCTTCATATCCCACTTGCCCGGCTTTTAATTGGTGGATCTCTTCTTGTTTTGATCGATATGGCTTGCCTGACCATTGGCGAATGCTGATGAACGCTTTTCCCTGGTTAACTTCGTCGATGCGTTTAGCCCATAATTGAAAGTTGCCGCGGATAGTATGCAGCTTTTCGCAATGGTGAAGTTTATAATGAAACAAAGTTAGGTCACCGGATCTGGGATGATGCTTTGGAAAGTATTGCGATAAAATTAGTACGTAGGTTTTCATTCTTCAACCCCTTCAGCCTTGCTTAACTTCTCATTAATCAATTCCCATGTCTTTTTCTTCCAATGCTCCTTATTCCTAGTTTCCATTAAAAGCTGAAACTCTAGATCTGAAACCTTACCGGCTCCAAGCATTGCACACATTCCCCAGCCTAAACAGAAGCATCCAAAACCGATCAAAATAATCCAATACCACTCCATCACTTGCCCTCCGTTTTATGATCCGGGTTCGGGCAATTCGCCTGGTGAATGTATTCGTGCGTATGCACAAACCGAATGTAATTGCAACCATCAAATTCAACTACGCGTGGTGCGTTTGCACGGTCGGCTATATTTATACGCTCCACATTATCCATGTCGTAGGTATTAACAGCTGCAACCACTCCAATCAAGAGCAGCGCAATCACTATTATCCCTAGACACATTCTTAATCCTTCATTCTTAATCCTTAATTGTTTACTCATTTTCCATCTCCATTTTTGTTTGTCCGGTCTGTTTATCCATGAGATCTCTTTTGTATCTCCTGATAAATTTCTCAACATCTAATCGATCGCTCTTCTTTAAAAAAGTGCTCCGATATTGAAAGCCCGTTAAACACTCCACATTGGTGCAGGCGTAGGTACGGATCACCGTGATCGGCTCGTCCGCATTGTGGCGATACTTCTCAGTATCCACACAAATAGCTTGATGTTCACACTCAGGGCATTCCATTATATCGCAACGGTTTCTATCATTTTTGCAATTTCAATTTGTCTGCGCTTTCGGGCTTTTTCTTTTTCGATCTTCCAAAACTTTTCTCGGTAAGATTTTCTTTTATCTGTTTCTATAATTACACATCTCGGGTGTTTTTTTAAGACTATGTGGGTCTTTCCAAATCTTCGCCCAGTTTCAATAATTTCAATCTTACTCACGGTGTTTCTCCTTTTTCTAATTTCTTCAACCATCGCAAAACAGAACGGCGATTGTCACATCTTAAAAACAGGTCAGAAGCTGTTTCTGGATCTTTGTTAAATGCTTTTATCACTTCAGGCTTTTCAACCTTTACATCTTCAAAGGGATATTCACCGGCGATCTCTTTTAGCCCTGCCTCAGTTTCAAAAATCTCTTGGATCTTCTCCTGGACTTGCTGTCGCTTTTCATCCTTGGCTTCTTTGATCTCGGCCTGCTGTTCACGGAGCATGCTTATGTAAGTGATAAAAGCAACGCTCACCGGAAGTATAGATCCGGAAAGAACAGCGCGGAACCAGTGTAGTTCCCAGTACGCCCACACATTCACATACAACTGAAAACTGATCAGCACCAACAGCGCGATCCAAGTTGCTTTCTTTGCGTGTTTCAGTTTGGCGATCATGGGATCTTTCAACAGGTAGAAACAAACCACCACCATAAGGTCGAAGCTCAGCGCCAGTGAGATCCTGACCAAGGTTGGTTCGGTTTCATAAAAGTTGAAAATGTGATAGCTCATAACAATAAGCGGCACGGCCACTAAGTAATTAAGGTTCTGTAGTTTTTTTGGAATCTGCATTCACTTTATTTTTATCCTTCCTTCTTTGTTGTCGGTAGAGCTCAAGCTCCCACCAGTCTGATATTTGCGCATCGGTATAGCCTTTATTTTTTAGCTTTTCGTTTACCGAGCGCACGTGTAATTGAGCGCTATGAATCCCCAAACAAATGCTCCTCAAGCTTCACATACTTGCGCTGCTTTTCGTCATACTTCTCAATTCCGTAGTACCACTGAGATCGATGGGTGTAAAAAGCTTCATTCAAAATATCCCGGGCTTTTATCAGGCGATCATCAGGTAGCTCATCATCCTGCATAGCCATGAACTTTTGAAGCTCAGGAGTGAATCGGAATTGCTTCTTCCGGGAAGCTCCAAACAACATCGCCTCAAGCATCTGCATTAAAAAGCCGACTTCTTTAGAAACCTCGATCATCTTATAATCATTAATAAAATCAGTGATCAATGCGGTAGCCTGTTGCGCTCTGTCATCAAACTGTCTGCTGATCTGCTGATTGATGTGGAACTTGGTCAAACCGTCCGACTTGTGTAATGCCAAACTGGTCTGCTGCATGTTGGGATCTAGCTTTTCATTTGCAGGATCAATAACTCCTTCCACTACATTTCTCATGATGTAATCGTGAAGCTCTTTTTTTGCCCTCAGCATATTGGTCTCGAGCATTTCAATATGTTCAAGCAGCATGCGCTGTGTGCCTTCGTTTAACATCAGCTCGGCCATCTTACGATGAACCTTTTTATAAGCTTCTGTGCGTATTTTATCGACTTTCTTTTTTGTCTTTGTTTCAGTTGCCATGTTGTTCTTTTTTTTGATTTAGTTTATAGTCTTTGTAATGCCTCATCGCCTGTATGATCATGCTGAATGCCATCAACCCTATGACGAGGAGGATCTTCATTTGCGGTCTTCCATCAGCTTATTAAAAACAGCCAGGAACCGAGCCTCAGCAATGTTCGGGTAGTTGCCTTCAAGCATTCCTGCCTCGATTAGCTCATTCTCAATTGCTAATTGTTTGTCATCAGCTCGGATAACAGCATCAGGCATTTCAAGTTCTAAGTTGAATTTTTCGGCTATTGCCATTAGAACCGATTGCTCATGGCTGATAAGTAATCTGCTTTCATTCAAATAAGGGTTATGATCACACACCCAAAGCCGCCGTTTAACCGGTCTCGTTATGTCACCGATATAAGTTTCGGCTGCATCGTGTAGAAGGCCCCACAATTGAAATTTAGGCGCAACCGATTTAGCTACAGCAATCGAGTGCTCAGCTACTGAATAGAAGCCATTCACACCGCCATTCCACCGACAGATCCTCGCCAAATGGTGCGCGATATCTTTGATGCAAATATCCTCCGGCTTCAAGTTGAAAGGATCAACCAGTCGCATGGAAGGCAGCACTCTGATCAAGCCGCTTTTTTGGTCTGCACTAGTATGTACGCCCATAATTGCCCTCCAACTTTAAAGTTCTCAATGGTTAGATCTAGACTGTATTTAAATTCCTCAAGTAGTCTCTTTGCAGTGTGATTGAATCTTTCTTCACTTTTAAATTGAACTTTGATTACATCATCATGCTTTGCTTCTTTTATAGCTTTGCTGATGTAAATACTTTGCGCGTGAAAATCTCTCAGCGTTTTTGCAGGTCTGCCCATCATACTCATGACGCCTCCTTTGTTGACTCAATATTTTTGATCTTAGCGTCTGCAATATCAGCGCTGATCTCAATCTTTTTGCGCTCCTTTTTTGGCGCAGTCTGTTGTAACTCCCTTATTTCAAAATGTTTTAATTCAAGGGCTTCATGATTCAGATTAAAAGCATTCTCCATTGCAATCTGTACATCGCTTTCTAATTCCAGTGGCGTAGGATAAAGTTTGCTTCTAAAACCATCCTCAGTTGTTTTCGCATCCACAATTTTTGCACATGTTTCTCGGCTCAATAATCCCTTGCTCAGAAATAAAAGGATCTCAATAAGCTCTTTTCGTGTGTAACCAAATTGGTTGCTTCTAATCCGGTGCTTAACCTCGTCATTATTTCGGATCATCGGATCAAGTGCAGGCTGCCCGATCAATATCACTGGTAAGTGAATCGCCCTTTTCGCAAATGTTGTATCTCTCAGCCTTTTTATAGTATTCAGTACTTTAGTATTCAGCTCCTGGGCTTCATCAATTACCAGTACTATTTTCTTCTTCTTCTCATAAGCTGACATTAGTATTCTTTGAACTTGAGCATATCTAGTGTCAATCTTTCCGGATGGGAAATCTTGACCGATATACATTTTGCCAACTTGATGAACAAAGGCTGCAAGTATTTGTCCGGCTCCAACTTTTTCTCTGTCCGGGGAAAGGATCTCAACCACATCAAAGTTTTTATTCTCATCGTGGATGTCTCTGATCGCTCCAATGATCGTGGTAGTTTTACCGGAACCAATTCTTCCGGAGAAAGCTCTCCATCCGTCATCCTGAATTAAAGAATCTAACGTTTGCTTAATTCTTTCATAAGTTTGGGTTTTAGTGATATTGATCTTCTTGTCATCACTGACCGCCTTGATCTTAAAGTGCTTGAATATTTCTAATTGTGTGCTCATTTGTCCTTCTTATTTATAGATTAGTTTTATTGCTTCTATAAGTTCTTCAATGGGTGATCTAGCAGACTTCAGATCGTAGCAAAGATCACGACCGTGAAAATCCAAAGCCTCGGTGCGCTCCTGGTGGTTCATTTCAAAGTATTCCTGATCATCAATCAGCCCGAGTTCGTGGGCTTCCTCATTAGTAAGTTCTGCGGTTGGGAAGCAGCTCATCAGCTCACCTCCTGATAAAGATCTTCGATCGTCTTTTTGTCCAGTTGCTCGGCATCAAACAGTCGTTTAAAAATGGACTGTGCGCTCTCAGCTAATTCACTCCAGGAGCAGTTAAATACTTTGCAGATCTCAAGCTTCGCTACATCCCACTCCGTATATGGTTTGCTTACTTTTGCAGTAAATGGAGTGCTCACTTCAACCTCGCTTTCCTCCGGTGGTAAGCTGTGCGGTTGCAAGGCTGCGCCTGAGCTGTTAACCAGTGTCATTTTGCTTCCGTCAAGGCTTGATCCGGCATTGCCCATGCGCTGCATGTAATCCTCCGGACGTTGCTTCACGGCTTCCGTGTTATCAGGATCAAAAGCGAACAATTCAAACTCTTCGTGCCGGTCTAAATCCTGCCCTTTAAGTCGGCCATCGTTGGTCTCAAATACATAGATCCTTTGGTAGGCAAATTTATCAGGAGCTTTATAAAATTGAGCTTTGTAACTAAGCAGTTTATCAGCGCCAACCTTTCTAGTTTCTTCATTAAATAACAGATCCCAAAGCGATACTGAAAGTTTGCTTTGTTCGCGGAATCTCAATCCGGTTCGGTACACTTCTCCGCGCGTTTGCACTCTCAATGGATGCTTCTTTTCAAGTAGTTCAATGCAGTGCTTATACACCAAAGCATTCAGCTCTTCAATACTAATTTCGCTGATCCCTTTAGCCTTTAAAATCTTAGCTGTTTTGGCTTCAAATCGTTGCCACAAACTTCGGAACGGTCGCTCCACTTTACCTTGCGATTGTTGGTCGGCATAGCGTTCATTTTTACTAGCAGCAAGCTCCACTCTAATGCCGGTATCTCGCTGAAAGGTTTTGTGATGAAACAGGTACTTTCCAAAGCTTCCCTGGTCAAACTTTAGCACCTCAGGAAGATGCAACAATGGATGGCTGTCATCCTCGCGTTGCCATGCAAATTCAAGAGCTTCCGTACCCATGCTTTTGGTCTCACCGGTAGCGCTGAAATACCTCACTAAATACACTCTCGAAAAGGAATCCACATACCCCATTACCCACAGTCTTTTGCGCTCTGCTTTTTCCTTATTTTTATAATCCCATTTGCCTTTTCTTCCATCCACGCGGATGATCTCTTCGCCTTCTTTATTGATGCCCACATCAAAGTATTCCGATCGGGAAAAATCCACATGATGCACTTGGTTTACATAGTCATCTTCATGGCGTTCGTAGGTGCGCTTTTTATTAAAGCCAAGCTCTCTCATTCTGCGGTCTGCGGTTGATACCGAGATCATTCCTTCAGGTATTTTTCCCGACTGCTCAAGCAGGTCAATAGCGTCCTCGGTAGTAAGAAATCGCTTGCTCATTCCCATCTTTCCGGCATCGGCTTTTTCGGCTGCTATCAGGTTGATATATTCGGTCGGGATCTCCGGCTCTCGTTTGCATTTTTTTTGCCCTGCGGTGATGTCGATTTCTCTGTACAATTGGCTTTTGCTGATGCCATGCTGAACGGCTATTTCTTCCGCTCTTTTCCCTTTTTTTCCGTGAGGCAATAAACGAAGCTCGCCTCTGTATTCATTCTTTAATGCTTCGTTCAACATTACAGTCCCTCGTCGTATTTAAACATCACTTCAGAGTGCGTTTCCGCGATGTCTACACCTGCATTTTGGATAGTCTCAATCAGCAGCTTTAAACGTGGGCCGAGTTGTTTAGGAACTAGCGAAGTTTCGATCCGGTTAAGCAGTTTCTGAACCTCTGCAAACGCCTCGGTAGCGTCCACAATGTCGCGTTCCATTTCATCGTAGGTTACGCTTGCTTCTCTGTACTTTTGATCCCGTTTTTTAAACTCTTCCTGCTCTTTTAAAAGAACCTTTTTCTCAAGCTGTAATGATTTATTTTGCTCCTCAAGCAGGTCGTTCTTTTCTACTTTTTTGGAGAGAGTTTTTAGTCGGGAATCAAGCTCTCTGAATGAGATCTCCTGAAGGTCATCTGTGCTGTATTCTTCATCACCAAGCTTGATCTTACCTTCGCTAAATAAGCCTTCCAATTGATCGTTTGCATGCCTAACTATTTCTTCTAATTTGCTTGTGCCAACGTTGGCAATACTTATAGAATGTTTAGTTTTACCTGATTCTAAAAGAGGTTTTATTTCTCTGCCAATTTGAGCGTATCTATAAGCTTGACTTACACTAATTGATTTGTTTTGGAAATAGTCTTTCGCCGTTTCATAACCAAGCTCTTTATAAAGCTTTTGATCAACTAATTCGGCACTGATAACGAATGTATCAAGCAGTGCGTCATTTAGTTTGGAGTCCAATATCAAGGCTCTGTTTTTTCGCTCGTCTGTACCGAATTCAAATACTTCTATTTCTTGATTCATATCTAATTACTTTTTGTATAAGGTTGCTCGGCAAGGATGCGCTCCATGCCTGTAATTACTTTTGTGGCTTCCGCCTTAAAAAGGCTTGGAATTAACTTCCGCTTTCCGGTCTGCTGCTGTACAAAATCAACCAGTCGGCTGTCGCTCCAGGTAAGCTCTTTTTGTAGCTCAGGGATCTTCCTTAATTGCCCGTTAGAGATGCGCGCTTTTGCGCGGTGAACTCTCGGCTTTTGTCCGCGTCCGGTAAAGTATTTCAGCCAAATAAAAAGCAGCTTGGTTTGCTTGGGTGATAGCGTGTATTCGGTGCTGATTTTATCAACCGGCAGATCAAGTTTAAACTCATCCTTCATCCACGCTTTAAAGTGATCGCGATCATCAAATACACCCAGTGAAATAGTCTCTTCGATCATCGCCTGGCGTTGGCGTCTTTGCTTCTCTTTACTCTCCGCTTCAGTTCTCATTCAGCACCTCCGTAACATAGGATGGAGTAGTGCCGAGCTTCTCAGCGATGGAAGCATTAGACTGCTTCATTTCATGCTTCATAAACCGAACCATATCTTTGATTCCGAGGTCAAGATCCTTAAAGGCTTTTATCATTTTCAGATCCATTCCTATCGCGTGCCGGTACACCGTTGCGACGTGAATTCCTAACTCCTCAGAAACCTGATGAGCATCAGGGTTTTTTCTCAACGCCTGGCGAGTCACTGACGGGTAAGGCGTTTGCGTCGCGGTGGGTTGTTTAGCTTGAACGAGGCTCATTTCTGTCCTTTGCATATTTGTACTTGAGCCTCACACCTTGGACAAACTAATTTATCCTCTGAATCTAAGTGGCATTTTTCGGGACGTCCCCACCACCCACAATCGCATTCTGCAATACTCCCTTTTACTTCTTCTCTTGGTTTTCTTTTCACAATTACATGTTTCATGCTGCAACTCCATTTTTAATGAAAGATTCAAGGCGTGCATCAATCTCAATTTTAGGTAAGCTTTGCAGATATTCTACAGCTGCGATCCAAACACGCTCATGATCAGTAGAGTGGTTCGGGTTTATCGTTTTTGAGACAGTGTCATATTTGACATGAGGACACTTACTGGCAATTCTGCCTACATCGCCATATTTAATTAATTCCCTAATCCGTTGTTTATCCTTAACAGTAAGGTCTCGGATTGCGATTTGCTTTGTTTTATTCCTTCCAGTTTCCGACATTTGTAGCATCATTAATTATTTGTTCATACATTCTGCGAATAATATAAGGTCATAAATGATACTAATGCAAATAAAAGGTTTTAAAAATAAAACTTTTTTATAATCTCAATTTCATAAATAGAACTATTGAGTAATTCCGTTAATAAGAGGCTTAAACAAGAGATTGAAGCTCTTAACACTACCTACGATAAGATCGAAGAGGCTACCGATGTGTCTAGGAGTACCTGGTTAAGAATGACCAAGCCAGGAAATAGTATTAAAATTGAACATATAGAACTTCTTAGTTCTAAATACGAAACTATTGATAAGGCATATATTCTTTTGGGAACACGATCCGTCCCAACGTTGGGAAAAACAGTTCCCACGTGGGAACACTCTGAATCTGTGCCAACGTCGGCAAAAAATAAAAGTGTTCAGACGTCTGAACACCAACATGAATTCCCCACGTGGGGAAAGGTTAATGAAGATAACATCAACTACGATCCAGCCGAGTTTGTAAGTGTACCGTACTATCCAAATGTATATGCGTCCGGTGGGCAAGGGTTAATTGCAGAGAACGAATCTAACCTTCAGATTTTATTTCGCCGTTACTTTTTTTCAAAAACAATTCAGGCTTCACCCGAGGGTTGCTTTGTGGTAAAACTCAAGGGCGACTCCATGCAGCCAATGTTCAAAGACGGATCAGATCTGTTGGTAGACTCCGCGCGAACAAAAATAAAAGAAGGGCCGGCGTTCATGGTTAGAATAGACGACGATCATTATTGCAAGCTCTTAGCCAAGCTCCCGGACGGCACGATCAGAATGAGTTCGGTTAACCAAGCTTACCAACCAATCATCGGCGATCCAAAAATAGATGACTTTGAGATCATCGGTGAGGTAGTATGGGATGCGCATGTATCGCCATATGTATAAATATAATATCTATAAAACTGCGACAAACTCACCCAAATAAAATATAGCTGAATTTCCAAAATAAACGGTAATACCCGTTATCGTTGCGAAAAAAGCCAAAATAACCCTCTTATTTGTCGCACTCATTGTATTACAGTTGTCGCACCCCCCTAGTATGTCAATGAAACTGGGATCACCAGTTTTTTCACCATCCAGAATGTTGATCAAAGAACTAGCAGTTTTTGCTCAATGGGAAGATGAAGCCTCAATTGATAAGTTTTTGGAAACGGATAAACTTGGAAAAGTTCTCTCTAAAGGATGGCATACTAGGTTACAATATTTAAGGCAATGGGGACATATTGATGAATTTAAAATCCCAAATAAAAATATAGAAATAGATGCTCATAACGAGCCTGTTGTAGCTGTAACTATTGCAAGGATGAAGCTCTTTCAGGTGCCTAGATTTATTCGCTGGGGACGACCGGTTGAGGAATTAGTACGTGATCATCCCGGAACTGCTTTTTCCATGGCATCAATCAGGTATCCGAGAACAGTTTCAACTTTTTCGATATGGAAATCACAACAGGAAATGTTAGATATGGTCCATGGTCACAGTTCTATACCAAGACCGAAAAGACATGCAAAAGCAATGAAAGAAAGAGAGAGGAAAGATTTTCACTTTCAGTTTACAA
>Ga0207880_1000170_pt1 | contig 32197 bp, 20 predicted proteins | sample MalvirmetagMSP91_FD_184226 | JGI IMG/M metagenome (GOLD analysis project Ga0207880, IMG submission 184226) | Marine viral communities from the Deep Pacific Ocean - MSP-91 (SPAdes) | ecosystem: Environmental > Aquatic > Marine > Oceanic | place: Pacific Ocean | collected 2011-04-27
GGGGCGAGCGTCAGGAAGAGTGCCACCACAAGCCCCGTCAGTACGTAGAGCCACCCTTGGGTTGGCATCGCGATCTTTCCGGTTTTTGACATGGGGGCCTCTTTCAACACACTAAATTACACTACGAGATAGGGGAACGTTCCCTATTTCCACTGTTTTTCGCTTATGGGCGGTCTTGGACGTAAAGAAAACCCGATGGCAGGGCAAGTCTGCGCATCGGGCGGTCTTACGGTCATGGCACAAACGGGCTTGTTTACGCTGTGGAACTGCCGGTGATCACCTCGGCGCGCGGGGCCTCGGCTTTGGTCGGGGCGGGCTGCTTTGGCTGCGGCTGTTTGCGTGCGGCTTCGGCCAGCAGGGCGGCGGCATAGCACACAGCGATGGCGGCCAGCGGCAGGGTCCACGGCAGGGCGGTGACCGTAGGTTCGATATCCATCATGATCTGTCCGGCCAGTGCAAGGATCGTCCCTAGCCCAAAGACCAGCAGGCCGTGGCTGCCCATCAGACGCAAGGGGGCGGCATAGCGGTGTGCGCAGATGCGGGTCACCACGGGGAGGCACGAAAGCACATAGACCAGCGCGAGAATATGGACCAAGCGCGGCAGCGCGAGCATCGACTTGTTGTGCGTCGTGATGTTGCTGGGCAGGCCAAGCCCGCCAAGTTGCGCCATCTTGTGATTCATGAACGATCCCAAACCGGGCACGTAGCGCCAGGCAAAGATGAACAGCAGCAGACCGAGCGCCAGCTTGAACAGGATCGGAGAGTTGCGGACCAGCCGTTCGTCCTTGCGATGACGCACGCCAATGGCAAGGCCGATGACAAAGATGAACTGCCAGGTGAGCGGGTTGAAGAACCAGCCGCCGCCACCGGGGTGGTTTGGGATGGTCAGTCGGGTGGCTCCTGCATAAAGCCAGAACGCCCCCGCAACGGCCAAGGTCGTGCGCGGCGCGTAAAGTACAGCGGCGATCAGCGCAGGGCCTGCCAGCAGCAAGACGGTATAGGACGGCAGAATATTCACATAGCCGATCTGGTATCCCAGCGTGACCAGCCCCGCCATCGCGGCACCGGTCTGGTCATACAAAAGGGCGAGGTTGTGCATCACACGAAACTCCGAGCGCACAAACGTATCTGCCGCCCAAGCATAAAGACCGATGGCCGCGACCGTCAGCACGATATGCACGATATACAGCTGCCACGCCCGCCGCCACAGCGGGGCCATCGCATCCCAAAGACGCAGCTCCCCCGACATCCAGCGGCCAATGGCGGGGGAATAGGCGATGCCCGCCGCTATGCCCGACATGATAAAGAACGCCTCTGCCGCGTCGGAGAACCCGATATTGCGGATGGTCAGATGCTCCCACGGGTTGCCGGGCATGTGGTCGATGATGATCATGATCAGCGCCAGCCCGCGAAACGCATCGATGCGCGGATCGCGGGCGCGGCGCGGCAGGTCGACGCCGCGCCGGATGGGAATAAGCTGGGCGTCAGGCCGATTGGGCGATTGTGTCATGCGACGATCCTTCTGGGGCGGCACCCGATCTCAGGTTGTCGCGATATGCTGCAATGACGGCGGGCATGGCCCGTTCTTGCGGCGTGGTAAAGACTTGGCCGGTGCTCTCGCGCGAGGTCACGGCGATCAACAGCGGCGCGATGGACATGGGCAGCGTCACCGGCAAGAGCCAGAAGATCAGGTTCGGCACCCAGAGATAGACGGCAACAGTGACCGCGATCCCGAACAGCGATACCCAACGGCTGGCACGCCAGCTTTCGGCGAGGATAAGCCGCCCTTCGCCCCGTGCAGTCGCTGGCCAGCCGCCATCCTTGCCCGCAAAGACCTCGGCGACGGCGCGGCTTTGATACATCAGCATCACGGGCGCAATCAGCGCGGTCAGCAGAATTTCAGACAGGACAGAGCCAAGCGCGCGCAGCGACCCGCCAAACCCCTTAGCGCGGCCCGTTGCAGCCGCTTCGCCAAAGATCGCAAGCTTGGGCAGTAACAGCAGCCCACCGATCCCAAAGGCAAGCGCCACGATCTGGAAGGTCTTGTCGTCGGGGAAGACGGGGAAAAGCTGATAGGCGTTGGGGAAATAATCAGGGCTGGCATTGGTCGCAGCGGCCAGCAGCGACACGATCAGGAAGGCCCCCCAAGCGACCGATACCAGATAGGCCATGATCCCCTGGACAAAGACGAACCGGCTCCACCCGTGCAGCCCGGGGGCACCGACCAGACGCATGTGTTGCAGATTGCCCTGACACCAGCGGCGATCACGGCGCGCAAAGGCGAGCAGATTGTCGGGGCCTTCCTCGAAGGAACCGGCGATGCGGGGGTCCATCTCGACGCGCCAGCCGCCGCGTACCAGCAGGGCGGCTTCGACATAGTCATGGCTCAGGATGGTGCCGCCGAAAGGGGCGGGGCCGCTGAGTTCTGGCAGGCCGCAGCATTGCGACAGGGCGCGCACACGGGCGATTGCATTATGCCCCCAGAAGGGGCCCGCGCGCCCCTGCATACGGGCCAGACCGCGTGCAAAAACGGGCGAATGAAAGCTGGCAGAGAATTGCATCGCACGGCCAAACAGCGACCCCGCGCCAAAGATCTTGGGCAGGGTTTGCAGCAGACCGAGGCTCGGATCTGCCTCCATCCGTGCGACAAGATGGCGGATCGTGTCGCCCTCCATCAGGCTGTCGGCGTCAAGGATCACGACGTATTCATAGGCCCCGCCGGATTTGCGGATGAAATCCTCGACGTTGCCCGCCTTGCGGCCATATCGGTCGGTACGGTTGCGGTAGTAGACCGGGTTCGCAGCGCTTTCATTGCCCAACAGCGGGGCCAGCGCCGCGCGCTCTGCGATCAGGGCGTCGGGGTCAAAGGTGTCGGACAGAATGGCGAAATCGACGGGTACGTTCGCGGCCTGCATGGATTGGCGCATTGCCAGAATGCGCGCGCAAACCTCTGTCGGGTTTTCGTTGCAGATCGGCACAAGGATCGCCGTCGGGGGGAAATCCGCGTTGCTCAGGTCCATATCAGGGAGGGGATCGAAAGAAGGCACGCCCAAAAACGCCTGCCCCGCCCCCCAGGCCAACCAAGCCGTCGTAAGCGCGATAAGCGCCACGGCGAAGCCGTCCCAGATATCAAATCCGGTATTAAGCCCCGCTTGCGCCAGTGTCGCGGCTGCCGCGGTTGCGCATAGCAGGGCAAAGCAAATGGCACCAACGCGGCTGACCCGCGTGGCACCATCGCGTAAATAAGAGGGCATGTCAGGCATTACGCATGAAGATGCGGCTCACCACCTCGAACAGGGAGGGGCGGGCATCATGCTCTAGCACCTGCCGTGGCATATCCAGCGGGGCAGGGCGAGGCGCATAACGGTCAAAGTCGGTCATTTGTTCGGTGGTCGCAGGTGATGTCACAGACGTATTCATTCTTTCAGCCATTGGTATACCCAAGTCTCGGTCAAGCTACGGTCGCCCGCGACCAGATTGGCGCGCAGTTCAACCGTTGCATCAGTTTCGGCGACGACCTCTAGAACCAGTCGCCACATGTGATCGTGGCCGTCGATCTGCTGCAGTACTTGTCCTGCAACTGTGCCGCCGGCGATGTTTACATTGGCTTCAACAACGTTCTCGGCGTTTGGTTCCCCTAAAGTTGCACCTTCGAAGTCGATGACAAACTTTCGGCGATCATTGCGCGGTTTTACGCCCGCGATGCCCCCATTTCCGGCAAGAGTGCGCGATACTTGGGCAAGTGTCGAAGACGCGCCGGGCGGGTTCATCCCCCAATTCAGACGGTAGGAAATGCTTTTGCTATCCCCCGCCGCGAACCCGTTCTTGTAGGTCCAGAAGGCGACGATATTGTCGTTCCCCTCCAGATCCGACGGGATCTCGATCAAGCGGACCATGCCTTCGCCCCAGTCACCTTTGGGTTCGACCATCAGCGTCGGGCGCAGCTCGTAGTGGGCTTCGGCGTCCAGATAGTCGTCAAAGGAACGGTGGCGCTGCACGAGGCCAAAGGATTTCGGCGATTGCGCGCCAAAGTATGAATTGGCGAGCTTGGGCGGGTTGTTCAGCACGCGGAACAGCGTGTCTTGGCCGGTGTTGACCACCAGCGCTTCACTGTCGTGGACGCGGGCACGGTAATCGTCAAAGCCACCCTGATCGTTCAGCCCGAAGAGATACATCGATGTCAGCGGCGCGACGCCCAGTTGCTGCACGTCCTGGCGGAAGAACAGTTCGGTGGTCACATCCATCGTGGTGGTGGCACCGGGGGTCACGGTGAACTTGTAGGCCCCCACGACCGACTGGCTTTCCAGCAGGGCGTAAAAGGTCATCTTCGTCTCGCCGGGTGCGGGACGCTGCAGCCAGAAGGCGCTGAAGCGGGGGAATTCCTCGGGTTCGGAGGTGGCAGTGTTCACCGCAAGCCCGCGCGCGCTCAGGCCATAGCGGTTGCCCGCCCCCAAGGCACGGAAGTAGCTCGCCCCGAGGAAGGACACGATCTCGTCGAACTGCTGCGGATCGTTCAGCGGCGCATTCATGCGGAAGCCCGCGACGCCGGGCAGTTCGGTACCGGTCGGGATCTTTTCAAGCGCTTTGGACTGGTAGATGAAATCATCCGAGGTAAAGCCAAGCGGCTGCGCCTTGTCATTGACGATCTCGTAGAGCGACACGGTGCCGTCAAACAGCCAGCCGGGGTGATAGGCATGTACCACCGCCTGCGCCGCAGGGCCTTTCCAGATCGCGCTGTCCTCGCGGAAGCGGATGTTGCGGTAGTCGTCATAGTCCAGCGTGGTAAAAGGCTCGCCCAGTTGCGTCGGCGCGGTGTACTCTTCACTTGCGAGGCTGCGTGCCCGTTCGATCAGAATATCAAAGGAAAAAGGCTCCGCCGTATCACTGGCCTGCGCCCAGGCAGCAGTGTCTTGCAAACCGGTTGCAGCGGCAAAAGCCAAAGCGGCCCCCCCTGCGCGCAATACTGACCGGCGAGACATCGGGCGGGAGCGAGACAAATGATGCATCAAAAATGATTCCTGTTCGTTGCTGCATTGCAGAATTCATATAATTACGCGGGAAGTTCAATAACATGAAGCATGATGCGCAAAATTTTGCTGCACAGTGCGGGGTTTACGCGAAAATCGCGAAATCAGCGCGGCATCATCCGGCAATATTTGCAAAGACATAGCGCCCCTGAGTGCAGGTTTTGTCTAGCCTCTTTGAAATACAGCGGAAAATTGCCGGAAATTACGTTCAATCGCCCTAGAATAAGATTGGTTGGCATCACAGGCCCGCAATGCCACCCTAAAGGGAATCTGTGTGTGTATCAGTAAACAAGAATACAAAAACGAGGACAAAATGGACAATAAAGACCTTCCATCGCTCCCGCTGGCGCTGCTGCCCGTCGTTCTGACGCTTGGCCTTCTGGCGCTGCAACTTTTCTACTATGGCGACTTCACGCCGCATATTCCCCTCATCCTCGGATTGGCCATCACGTCCCTGCTGGGTGTGTTTCGCGGTCAGACGTGGATGGACATCCGCGAAGGCGTGTTCCACGTGATCCACGTGTCGATGCCGTCACTGGCGGTGTTGATCGTGGTCGGCATGATCGTCGGCGTCTGGATCGCGTCGGGCACGGTGCCTACGCTGATCTATTACGGGCTGACCTTGCTGACCCCGTCGATCTTTCTGGCAGCCGCGATGATCCTCTGTGCGGTGGTTTCCCTGTCGTTGGGGACCAGCTGGGGCACAGTCGGCACCATTGGTCTGGCGCTGATGGGGATCGGTGCGGGTTTCGGTATCCCGGCCTATTGGACCGCCGGTGCGGTCGTGTCAGGCGCGTTCTTTGGCGATAAGGTATCGCCGCTGTCGGACACCACGAACCTGGCGCCTGCGGTGACGGGCACGAATGTATTCGACCACATCAAGAACATGCTGCCCACGACCGTCCCTGCGATGATCATCGCGCTGGTGATCTATGTGGTCGTCGGCTTCATGCTGATCGAAGAGGGTGCAGGCGACGTCAGCAGTATCAATCAGATCACAACCGGTCTGGAGGAACGCTTTAGCCTCGGGATCATCCCGCTGACGCCTGCCTTGATCGTGATTGTGCTGGCGCTGATGAAAAAGCCGCCGCTGCCGTCGCTGTTTGCCGGTGTTCTGGCCGGTGGGCTGGTGGCGATCTTCTGGCAGGGCGCGGGGCTGCATGACGTGTTCGCCTTTGCGCAGTCGGGCTATTCCATCGACACGGGCATCGCCGACATCGACAGCCTGCTGAACGCGGGCGGTATCCAGTCGATGATGTGGACCATTTCGCTGATGTTGATTGCCTTGGGCTTTGGCGGCGCGCTGGAGCGCACCGGCTGTCTGGAGGCGATCATTCTGGCGATCGTCAGCCGCGTGAAAAGCTTTGGCGCGGTACAAAGTTCGGCCATCGGGACGGCCTTTGCGACCAATATGGTCGCGGGTGATCCTTATATCTCTATCGCGCTGCCGGGGCGTATGTACGCGCCCTTGTACCGTGGTATGGGCTATTCGACCCTGAACCTCAGCCGCGCGGTGGAAGAGGGCGGCACGCTGATGAGCCCGCTGATTCCGTGGAACGCCGGTGGTGCCTTTGTGATCTCGGCTTTGGGGCTGGGGGTCATGGACGGTAACCTGACCAACCTGCTGTATATCCCGCTGGCCTTTGCCTGCTGGACGGCACCGCTGATCGGTGTGTTCTATGCGGTGACCGGTCTGTTCTCGCCCAAAGCGACGGACGAAGATCGGGCCGAGTGGGACAAATCCGGCGAAGACATCATGGACCTTGGCGACCATGAGCTCGCCTACGAGCAACCGGCCGCGACCTGATCGCGCCTGAACCGACACAGATGAAAGCCGCAGCGCCAATGTGCGCTGCGGCTTTTTTCATGCCCTCAGGCCTGCGCCTTCAGCCTGTCGCGAAGCGTGTTCTTGACGATCTTGCCATTGGCGTTGCGCGGCAGGGGATCGGGGTCGAACGTCGCGAAATCGGGGGCTTTGTAGTCCGCCATCTTTGTGCGTGCGAAAGCCTTGATCGCATCAAGATCCAGCGCGGTATCCGTGGTGTGGATGAACACATGCATCTTCTCCCCCAGCACCGGATCAGGGCAGCCGATGGCGGCACATTCGATCACGGAGGGGTGGGCGGTCAGGGCGTTTTCGACCTCGGCGCTGTAGATGTTATAGCCGCCGCGAATGATCATATCCTTGCGGCGGTCGTGCAGGCAGATGAACCCCTCGGCATCGCGTGACCCCATGTCGCCGCTTTTCCAGTAGCCGTCGTGAAACTCGGAGGCGGTGCGGTCTGGGTTGTCCCAATAGCCGGGCACGGTCATCGCGCCCTTGATCCAAAGCTCTCCGTGGGTGCCGTCGGGCACGTCGTTGCCCTGAGGATCGACAATGCGGATGTCGGCGCAGGGCACGGCGATGCCGATGCTATCCGCGCGTTTGGTGCCGAACCCCATCGGCAGGATCGTCACGGCAGAGGTTAGCTCCGTCGCGCCATAGGCGTTCATCAGGCAGAGGTTCGGCAGCTTTTCCGACAGTTCGCTGATGGTGGATTGCGGCATAGGCGCGCCGCCGTAGCCCCCGATCCGCCAGTGTTGCAGGTCGTAGTCATCGACGTTGCAGCGCAGCAGGAACAGGTTGTACATTGCTGGCACCATCAGCGTCTGCGTGACTTTTTCATTGGCGGTCAGCGACAGGAATTCATGGGCACCGAAGACCTCCATCATCACGGTGCAGCCTGCGGTTTGCAGCATAGTAAAGACGGTGGCGACCAGCCCGGTCACATGGCTTGCGGGCACGCACAGCAGCGACCGTTCACCGGCCCCCAGCTCCATACAAAGCTCGAAATGCATCGCGGAATGGACGATGTTCAGATGGGTCAGCGTCGCCCCTTTGGGCTGGCCTGTGGTGCCGGAGGTATAGAGGATCACCGCGATGTCATCCGCGTGCAGCGGCACGGCGTCGGTCAGCGGGGTCTGCGCGGGCAGCGTGTCAAACGCGTCGGACCCCGCCACTGTGCCGCCAACGCAAAAGCGGTGGGTCAGCCCGGGCAGATCGGCGGGTGCGGGCAGGCGGTCCGCGACATCCATGCCATGCACGGCGATCTTGGCCCCGCATTGACGCAGGATAAACGCCAGCTCTGGCGTGCCTTCGCGGATGTTGATCGGCACGGCAATCGCGCCAAGCCGCAGACAGCCCATCATGGTCGCGATGAATTCCCAGCGGTTCGACAGCAGCAGCGCGACGCGGTCGCCCTTTTCGACCCCGCGGGCGCGCAGCCCTGCGGCGATGCGGCCCACGTGCAGGTCAAGCTCGGTATAGGTCAGTCTGGTCTCGCCGCTGACCACGGCCTCTTGATCGGGGGCGCGGTCAAGGGCCGCGGCGAGCATGGCGTTCAGGTCGGCGGGGCGATCCTTGAAGCATTTGATCTCGCGACCGTCAAAATGGGTTTCTGTTTGTATGCGATCCGTGATCGCCTGTGACCAATGTGGCATCTGCGCTCCTCCCGTAGCTTGGGGTAGTCATTGCGCAAACAATCAGGGGCTGCAACGCCCAAGCGCCGTGTTAGCGCCCCCATTATGCCCCACCTGTGGGGGTCGGTTCGCCCTGCGAAACAAGGCGAACCGGGGCGTTTATCCCAGCACGGTTTTTACCGCATCCGCGGTCGCGGCGACGACGGTATCGACCTCTGCGCGGGTGATGCAGAAGGGCGGGGCAAAGCCGGTGATGTCGCCTTGGGGCATGGCGCGGGCGATCACGCCGCGTTCCAGCATCGCGGCAGAGATCGCAGCCCCCACCTTGGCAGCAGGATCAAGCGGGGTGGCGTCTGCCTTGTCGGCCACATATTCCAGCGCGCAAAGCAGCCCTTCGCCACGGATGTCCCCCACATTCGGATGATCGCCAAGCGCCTCTTTCATCGAGGCGTTCAGATATCCGCCTACCTCGGCCGCGTTGCTAACAAGGTTCAGGTCGTCGAAGAGCTTGAGGTTCGCGACACCCGCCGCGGCACAGATCGGATGCGCCGAGTAGGTCCAGCCGTGACCGATGGGGCCGTTCTCGTCCGAGCCCTGTTCCAGCACCTTCCACATCCGGTCCGATACGATCGACCCCGACAGCGGCGCATAGGCCGAGGTCAGACCCTTGGCGATGGTGATCAGATCGGGTTTCAGCCCATAGTGATCCGACCCGAACATCGTCCCCAGACGGCCAAAGCCGGTCACGACCTCATCCGCGATCAGCAGGATGTCGTGGCGGTTCAACACCTCTTGGATCGCGTCCCAATATCCGGCGGGCGGGGGCACGATGCCGCCGGTCCCCAATACGGGTTCCCCGATAAAGGCTGCGATGGTGTCCGGCCCTTCGGCTTGGATCAGCGCCTCAAGCGCGTTGGCGCATTGCGCGGTAAATTCCGCCTCAGTCTGGGTGCGGTCCTTGCGACGGTAGTAATAGGGCGCGTCCGTGTGGATCACGGGGTTCATCGGCAGGTCGAATTTATCGTGGAACAGCGACAGGCCGGTCAGCGATCCGGTCATCAGCCCCGACCCGTGGTAGCCGCGCCAGCGCGAGATGATTTTCTTTTTCTGCGGGCGACCAAGGATGTTGTTGTAGTACCAGACGAGCTTGATGTTCGTTTCGTTCGCGTCCGAGCCGGACAGACCGAAATAGACCTTGGACATATGCGCCGGTGCGCGGTCCATGATCATCTTTGCCAGCGTGATAGACGTTTCTGTGCCGTGGCCCACATAGGAATGGTAATAGGCCAGCTGATGCGCCTGTTCGGCGATGGCGTCGGCGACTTCGGTCCGGCCATAGCCTGCGTTCACGCAATAGAGCCCGGCAAAGGCGTCCAGCATCCGGTTGCCATCGCGGTCCTCGATATGGACGCCCGACGCCCCTGTGATCACCCGCGTCGCGGATTCACCCCGCGCATGCTGTGCTAAATGCGTAGAGGGATGGAAAAAGTTATCGCGGTCCCATGTGGCGAGTTGATCATCATTGCGAAGCATAGGTCAGGCTTTCTGTTTAGGAGAGTTTCAAGTGAGTTCGGTGGCCAGCACAGCAAGGCAATCGCCCGGCTGTGCCAGTCCGGGGTGGTGGCGGGCGATCACGATGCCCCCCATCTGGGCGCGGATTTCACGGGGGGGCAGGCCCGTATGCTGGCTGTCCCATAGACGCGCGATCAGGTCGCCTTCGGCCACTGTGTCGCCAAGGGTGACGTTGAAATCGACCAGCCCACCGTGGTTGGTGACGTGAAAACAACGGTCGTCGTCTTGCGACAGCATGCGCGATGGCGCAGTGACGGGCTGGCCTTGCAGGATACCGGCGTGGATCAGCAGGTTGCGCACGCCTTTGCGGGCGATCTGCGCGGTTTCAGGCGTGGCAGTGCCGCCGCCGCCCAATTCGGTGGTGACGAATGTCTTGCCCATCGTCTCAGCCGCGTCGTCGTACATGCCAAGCGCGTCGATCTCGCGCATCTCTACACTGAAAGGCGCGTTGAACGCATCGCGCGCGGCGCGGCAGCGGGCCTGTTGGTCAGGGTCGTCCAGCGTGTGACAGGCGGCGAAGGGCAGAAAATCCAGCGTCTTGCCGCCCGAATGGAAATCAAGCACGACATCCGCCATCGGCAGCAGCACCCGTTGAAAGTAATCCGCGATCTTCTGGGTGGGGGTGCCATCGGGGCGGCCGGGGAAGCTGCGGTTCATGTTCACCCCGTCCAGCGGAGACACCCGCGTCCCCGCCATAAAGGCGGGGTGGTTCATGAAGGGGAGGATGATCACGCGACCCGTGACATCCTTGGCCTGCAAGGTATGGGCGAGCTCGACCAAGGCCAGCGGCCCTTCGTATTCGTCGCCGTGGTTGCCCCCGGTCAGCAAGGCAGAGGGGCCGTCGCCGTTTTTCACTTGGGTCACCGGAATCTGGATCGCCCCCCAAGCGCTGTCATTGCGGCTATAGGGCAGGCGCAGATAGCCATGCTGCACGCCGTCGCACTCAAAATCGATGGTGGCCGAAATAGGATTGTCCCGCATGGCGCTATTCCTTGATCACAAGCGCACGCGGGGTGGTGCACAGGCATTCGACACCGGTTTGCGTGATGACAATCGGCTCTGTGATCTCGATCCCGCCGTCGTCAAGCCAAAGGGCGGGCATGAAGTGGAAGGTCATTCCGGGTTCCAGCACGGTGGTATCCCCTGCGCGGAACGACATGGTGCGTTCGCCCCAGTCCGGAGGGTAGGACAGGCCGATCGCATAGCCGCAGCGGCTGTCTTTCTCGAACCCGCGGTTGCGCAGGGTGGTGTTGAAGGCGCGGGCGATGTCTTCGCAGCGGTTGCCGGGTTTGGCCTGCTCTAGCCCGGCATCAATCGCTTCGAGCACGGCATTCTCTGCATGCAGATACTTCTGCGGAGGTTTGCCCAAGAACAAGGTACGCGACTGCGGACATTGATAGCGTCGGTGCGCGCCCGCGATTTCAAAGAATGTGCCTTCGTTGTTGCGCAGGGGGGCATCGTCCCATGTGATATGCGGCGCGGTGGCATCCAGACCCGAGGGCGTCATGGGCACGCAGGCGGGGTAGTCGCCCCAATGCCCTTCGGCCCCGCTGACGGAGGCGTGATAGATATCCGCGATCAGATCGTTCTTGCGCATCCCGACCTCGGCCTTTTCGCGGATCACCTCGTGCATCCGTTCCACAATCCGCGCGGCGCGGCGCATATATTCAAGCTCGGTCGGGGATTTCACCGCACGTTGCCAGTTCACCAGCGCCGTGGCGTTCTGGATATTGACGCCCGGCAGCCGCGTTTGCAGCGTCAGAAACGCCGAAGCGGTAAAGTAATAGTTGTCCAGCTCGAACCCGATGCGTGCATTCTCTAGACCGCGGTCCGCGATGAGACGGGCGAGATCCTCCATCGGGTGTTTGTCGGGGTTCTGGACGTAGGTGTCATCGTAGCCGACGATATTGTCATCATCCAGATAGGTGGTGCGCTGGGCACCGGCGCTGTCCATGCCGCGCCCCCACCAGACGGGCTGGCCTTCGTGGGCCAACAGCACGCCTTGATGCACGTAGAACGACCACCCGTCATAGCCCGCCAACCACGCCATATTGGACGGATCGGTGACAAACAGCGCGTCCAGCCCGCGGTTGGCCATTTCGGCGCGTGTTTTCGCCAGACGTGCTGCATATTCGTGCTGTGTAAAGGAATGGTCGATCATGTGGGGATTCCTGCCAGGGTATTGTGCGAGTTTAGCTTTTTCGCGCTGTGCATTTATGCGAATAATGCGGCTACGCGGGTAAAAGCTGCAAACTTTTGTAAGATATGGGGAATTTAGGATGATTGACGCGATAGACCGGAAAATCCTGCATCACGTGCAGCGCGACAATCTGCTCACCAGCGCGCGCCTTTCCGAACTGGTCGGGCTGTCGCAAACGTCGGTCCAGCGGCGCCTTGCGCGGTTGCGTGCGACCAAGGCGATCGAGGCCGATATCGCCGTCGTCTCGCCCGAGGCCGTGGGCCGTCCCCTGACCATGCTCATCGCGGTGGAACTGGCGCGGGAACGGTCCGATATCATCGACCGTTTCAAGCGGGCGGTGCGGGAGCGGGCAGAAGTGATGAGCGCCTACTACGTGACCGGAGAGACCGACTTTATGCTGATCGTCAGCGCCAAGGACATGCAGGATTACGAGGCGTTCACCCGCGATTTTTTCTACAACAACCCCGATATCAAAGGGTTCAAAACCACCGTGGTGATGAACCGGATCAAGGCGTCATTCACCTTGCCGGTCTGATCACCACAATGGGTTGGTGGGCTAGGCGCTTTCCGCCTGCTTTTGCGACCACTCGGGCAGCGGAAAAAGCGTGTCGTAGATCAGGTTAAACACGTAGGAATAAACGAGGTAGAATGCCGCCAGTGCGATATCCAGCACGAAGGCATCCCACAGGCTGATCCCCAGATACCACGCGATGAAAGGCAGCAGCACCATCAGCAGCCCCGCTTCGAACGCCAGCGCGTGCAGCACCCGGACGATGCGCGATTTCAGGGTGGTTCCAGTCAGCCGTTGCAAGGCCAAGTCGAAAAGCACGTTATAGCCAAGGTTCCAAAGCGTCGCGAGCGTGGCGCTGACAATGCCCACGACACCAAAGTCATGTAGGGGCACGTCAAACAGGATCGCGCCAGCGGGGATCACAAGGATCAGCGCGATAACTTCAAAACTGATGGCGTGGCGAAGACGGTCAAATGCAGAGCGCATGTTATACCTCATTGAAGGGCCGGGTCGTCCCGACAGTTTTCCATTCAGGGGAGGTCGTCCTCACACTGCCATAGGTGGCAAAGCCGCGCGGCTTTTTCAAGAGGCATAGAAGACAGGACGCGCGGAAAGCTGCTTGGCTTTGCGGGCAAACCTGCGAAGCTGCGCGAAGACATCGAAGCTTGGTCGTTTGTCTGCTTGGCGAAAGCTTTGATACAGGGAAAGGGAATGTGACGATGACTAGTTCAGTATACAATCAGCCTCTTAGCGGCAATGCGATGCCACGGACCGGCGGGCCTGCCACCATGATGCGCCTCCCCGCGGCCGAGACCGCGGCGGGCTTGGATGCGTGTTTTCTGGGCATCCCGATGGATATAGGCACCTCCAACCGCCCCGGTACGCGGTTAGGCCCCCGGCAGATACGCGACGAAAGCCGCATGATCCGGCCCTATAACATGGCCACCGGAGCCGCCCCGTTCGAGCATCTTCAGGTGGCAGACATCGGCGACGTGCCGATCAACCTATTCGATCTCAAGAAATCGGTATCCATCATCTCAGACCACTACCGCGAGGTGCTATCGCATGGGGCCATCCCGCTGACCTTGGGGGGGGACCACACGCTGAGTTGGCCGATCTTGCGGGCGATTGCAGAAAAGCACGGTCCTGTCGCGTTGATCCATGTGGATGCCCATTCGGATACCAACGACGAGATGTTCGGCGAGAAAGAAGCGCATGGTTGCCCGTTTCGCCGCGCATGGGAGGAAGGCTGCCTGCAAAACGACAAAGTGTTCCAAATTGGCCTTCGCGGGACAGGCTATAGCAAAGGCGACTTTGACTGGGGGCGGCAGCAGGGCTGGACGTGCATTCAGGCCGAAGAATGTTGGCACAAATCGCTGACTCCTTTGATGGCGGATATCCGTGCCAAGATTGGGGATGCGCCGGTTTATCTGACCTATGACATTGATAGTCTTGACCCCGCTTTTGCGCCAGGAACCGGCACGGTCGAGGTTGGCGGACTGACAACCATGCAAGGTCTGGAAATCATTCGCGGAACGGCGGGGTTGAACCTTGTTGGGGGTGATCTCGTCGAGGTATCTCCGCCTTATGATCCTGCGGGCAACACCGCGATGATCGCAGCCAGCTACCTATACGAAATGCTATGTGCCTTGCCCGGTGTGCCGCAAGGGCGATAGCGCGTCGTCTGGTGGCAAGCGCCTGAATGAAGCGCGTCGTGTGCAACCGGCGCAGCCTCTGGCCTGCCGGTTGCGTCTTGAACGGGGTTTGCCAGCTATACGTCTGGCAAACCTGACAGGATCTTGTCCATCGTCGCGGGCAGATCGCGTACCCGCACACCGCAAGCGTCGTAGATCGCGTTGATGATGGATGCGCCTGCGCCGCAGATGCCCAGCTCTCCGATGCCTTTGGCCTGCATGGGGTTCGCCCAAGGGTCACGTTCCTGCACGAAGTTCACGGTCAGCTGTGGCACATCAAGGTTTACCGGCACGTGGTATTCAGCCAGATCGTTGTTCACTAGATGGCCGTCGCGTTTGTCAAACATCAGCTCTTCGGTCAGCGCCATGCCGATGCCAAAGGTCATGCCGCCCAGACATTGCGAGCGCGCTGTCTTGGCGTTCAGGATGCGACCGGCGGCGAAGCTGCCGTGCATCCGGCGCACGCGCGTCTCGCCGGTGACGCTGTTCACGCCAACCTCGGCAAAGAAAGCACCGAAGGTGGCTTGGCGGCGGTCGGTCTGGGTGTCACCCTTCTTGATTGTGCCCTTGACCGTGAGCGGGCCATCCTTGGTGAATTCCGGCAGATCGGCGCGACGGTTGTTGGCGGTGGCGACCCCATCTTGCAGGGTCAGGTCGCGTTCCTCTACGCCCATAGCCTCGGCGATCTTTTTGCGCAGTTCTTCGCAGGCGACAAAAACCGACCCGCCCGAGGACGCAGCACCCCAGCTGCCACCGGATCCGGCGGCTTTGGGCAGGCTGCTGTCGCCCAAACGCACGGTCACACGGTCCGAAGGCACGCCCAGCATTTCGCCCGCAATCTGGGTGAGGATCGCATAGGTGCCCGTGCCGATGTCGGTCATATCGGTTTCAACGAGCAGGCTACCGTCCTGGTTCAGCGTCACGCGGGCATGGCTTTCGCCCAGCATATTGACGCGGGTGGCAGAGGCCATGCCGTAGCCGATCAGCCATTCACCATCCGTCTTGCCGACCTCGCGGCTGTCCCAGCCAAAGGTCTTGGCCCCATCATCCAGCGCCTCGGCCAGTTTATGGGAAGAGAAGGCGCGCCCGTCTGACGGGTCGACATCCGGAATGTTGCGTTTGCGCAATTCGACAGGGTCGATGCCACTTGCGACCGCCAGTTCGTCCATCGCGATTTCAAGCGCGGTGATCCCGACCGCTTCCCCCGGCGCGCGGACAGAGCCTGCACACATGCGGTTGATCCGCTTGATGTGCATCCCGATCTCGCGGTTCTCACCACGGTAAAGGAATGGCGTGGCCTGGGCTACCGGCTCTGCAAAGCTTTCGTCCATCAGTTGCGACACGGTGGAATCGTGGCCGATGCCGGTCATGCGCCCGTCGGTATCCGCGGCGAGCTTGATGTGCTGCACGGTCTCGGATCGACGCATTGTCGCTTCTAGCACCTGCTGGCGCGTCAATACGACAGCCACCGGTGCCCCTAGCTCGCGCGCGGCGAGCGCCGCGGCCACGGCCTCGTGGCTGATCCCCAGTTTGGAGCCGAAGCCACCTCCCACGAACGGGGCCAGAAGATGCACATTCTCTGGGTCGATCCCAAGAGCATCGGCCAGTTCATTCACATTGTATTTGAGCATCTGGTACGACCCGCGCAGGGTCAGCTTGTCGCCGTCCCATTGCGCGATCGCGGCGTGGGGTTCCATTGCCGACGAGCTATGTCCGCCGGTGCGATAGGTTTCGTCCACGGTGTAGGCGGCTTGCGATAGGGCGGCGTCCAGATCACCTTGGGAGGATTGTTTTTCCTTCGGTGTCTCGATCTCTGCCGTTTCCAGGTCGGTGACCGCATCGTCGGGCGTGATCTGAAGCTCAACCATATGGGCCGCGTGGCGGGCCTGCTCGAACGTATCGGCGACCACCAAACCCACGGGCTGACCGACGTAGGAAATCTTGCCGTCCGGCTGCACCGGTGCTTCGTTCGCGGTGCCTTGGGCGGGATTACGCAGGAAGGTCTTGCCGTGGAACACACCGCGCACCCCATCCAGCTTGCGGATCGCCTCGGCGTTCAGGCCGGTGACCTGACCGCCCGCGACAGGGGCGCGCACCAAGACGCCGGTCATCATGCCCGCGGGCTGATCCTCATGCGCATAGGTGGCGCGGCCTGATACTTTCAGCGGGCCGTCAGGGCGGTCCATGCCAGTGTGGATCAACCCCTGAACCGTGGCATCCAGCCGGTTGCGGTCATCGGGTTCATCCATCGTCAGTTCGGCGGTCGAAATATTGCTACCGTCGGTCATTGCTGTACCCCCGTGAGTTCCTTGAGCGTGGCGATGAACGTGCGTCGTGCCAGCGGCACCTTGAACGCATTGCCTTCTTTCGGTGCGGCCTCCGCGACCAGAATATCGGCGGCTTTGCCAAACACCTCACGCGCGGGTTCTTGCCCGATCAACGCGTCCTCGACCGCCGGATCGCGCCATGGCATTGAACCGATACCGCCGCAGGCAATTGCGGCTTGGGTGATCTTGCCATCCGTCACCTTGATCCGCGCCGCGACCGATACCATCGCAAAGGCGTAGGACGCGCGGTCGCGTACCTTGCGGTAGGTCTGGCGACCCTCGGCGGGGGCGGGGAGGATCACGGCGGTGATCAACTCGCCGGGTTGCAAGACGGTTTCGACGGCGGGGTCGGTGGGGATCAGATAAAAGTCGGACAGCGGCACAGTACGGGTCAGACCATCGGTGGTCTCGATCTCGACCTCGGCCCCTAGCATCTGCATGGCCACCGCCATATCGCTGGGGTGGCTGGCGATACATTTGTCGGTCACACCAAGGATCGCGTGCAGACGGTTCGCCCCCTCCATCGCACTACAGCCGGAGCCGGGGTCGCGTTTGTTACAGGGCTGATCGGTGTCGTAGAAATAGTAGCAGCGGGTGCGTTGCAGCAGGTTGCCACCCGTGGTCGCCTTGTTGCGCAACTGACCGGACGCGCCCGCCAGCAGGGCGGCGGAGAGTGCGGCATAATCCGACCGTACCGTCATATCCGCCGCCAGATCAGAGTTGGTGACCAAAGCACCGATGCGTAGCCCGCCGTCGCGGGTTGGGGTGATCTGTTTGAGGTCCAAACGCGAGATATCGACCAGCCGGTCGGGGGTCATCACCTCTAGCTTCATAAGGTCCAGCAGATTGGTGCCCCCGGCGATGATTGTGGCATCTGGGGTGCCGGTGACATCGCTATTGGCGCCGGCGCGGATGTAGTCGAACTGTTTCATGACTGCCCCTTTGCCGTTTCGCGGATCGCATCGACAATGTTGGGGTAGGCGGCACAGCGGCAGATATTGCCGGACATCCGCTCTGATATCTCGTCGTCGGTCAGCTCGGGCGAGGCTGTCAGACTGCCGGATACGTTAGAGGGCCAGCCGGCTTTGAACTCTTCGAGCATGGCGGTGGCTGAGCAGATCTGACCCGGTGTGCAATAGCCGCACTGGAAACCGTCGTGTTTGACAAAGTTCTGCTGCATGTCGGACAGGTTGCGTTCATCGCCCAGACCCTCGATCGTGGTGATCTCGTCGCCGTCGTGCATACAGGCGAGCGTCAGGCAGGAATTGATGCGGCGGCCGTTGACCATGACGGTGCAGGCACCGCATTGGCCGTGATCGCAGCCCTTTTTGGTGCCGGTGAGGTTCAGGTGATTGCGCAGCGCATCCAGCAGCGACGTGCGGGTGTCGGCGTCAAGACTATGGTCTTCGCCGTTAACGGTCAGTGTCGTCTTCATGAGGAGGGGGCCCTTTGTCTTGTGACATCTATGAAGAAGAACCCCCGCCAGCGGGTCAGGGTTCCGCTATGGGAAGGTTGCTTTCGTCGTTTGGAGCTAGGGCGGCCTCTGCCACGTCGTCGCGGGCGCGGCCCAGTAGCCAGTCGCGGACATGGGCGGCACCGCTTGGGGAGCCTTGCCGAGGGGACAAAAGGTAAAACCCGCTACCACCGCTCAATGCGCCTTCAATCGGTTGCACCAGCCGTTTCGCACGCAGATCACGCTGGACAAGAAACCGGTTGGTAAGGGCGATCCCCTGACCGGCAAGCGCCGCATCAAGGCTAAGCGTCGTCTGGTTGAACCGCAGACCTCGCGCCGTCGGGACATCGCGCCCAAAGACCGTTTTGATGAACTGCGGCCAAAGATCGTGCGTGTCATGCAGCAGTGTCGCCTTTGCGATACCTGCCGCGTCCATCGGCGTGTTCAGCGCTTCTGCCAAATGGGGGGCGCAGACGGCGACGATCTGCTGCTCGAACAGCAGATCAGCGCGCAGGCTCGCCCCGAACGGCGGATTGCCCTGCCGCACGGCAAGGTCGATCCCATCCGCGTGAAAGCTGGACACTCTTTCGGTCGCGGTGATGCGCAGATCGATGCCGGGGTGGGCTTGGGTAAAGGCAGCCAGTCGGGGGATCAGCCATTTCGACGCAAAGGTGGGGGTGACACTGATCGTGACGTGGGACGGCGCGGTGCGCAGCGCATCTGTTGCATCGGCCATTTGGTCGAAGGCGCGGGCAATCGCGATGTGATAGGCGCGCCCTTCTTCGGTAAAGGCCAACCCGCGCGGCTCTCTGAGGAAGAGACGCAGGTTCAGATGGTCTTCGAGCCCGCGCACCTGTTGGGCCACGGCACCTTGGGTCACGCCCAATTCATCAGCTGCGGCGCGAAAGGTAAGATGGCGGCCCGCCGCTGCAAAGGCGCGCAGCCCGTTCAGAGGGGGGAGGTCGTTCGAGGTCGGCACAGTAGAAATCCTATCGTCATGCAGCAGTATGTCTGGCTGGTCGAAGCGTTGCAAAGCGCTTACCTGCGGTGAAGCAGACGCACTAGCGCTGTCTAACACATAAAGGAGGCAAACGTCATGAGTGTAGAAAAAGTAGCGTTAATCACAGCGGGCGGCAGCGGCATGGGGGCAGGGGCTGCCAAAAAGCTTGCCGCCGATGGGTTCAAGGTCGCGATCCTGTCGTCCTCTGGCAAAGGCGAAGCACTGGCCAAAGAGCTTGGCGGCTTCGGTGTCACCGGCACCAACCAGTCGGTTGATGATCTGGCGCGATTGGTCGATGGCGCTATGGAGCGGTGGGGGCGCGTGGATGTGCTGGTGAACTCGGCCGGTCACGGACCCAAGGGCGACATTTTGGAGATGACGGATGACGACTGGCATCAGGGCATGGACGTTTACCTGATGAACGTGATCCGCCCTACGCGACTGGTGACCCCGATCATGGCAGCACAGGGCGGCGGCGCGATCATCAACATCTCTACCTTCGCGGCGTTCGAGCCCGACCCGCTGTTCCCCACATCAGGGATTTTCCGCGCGGGGCTTGCTGGGTTCGCCAAGCTTTACGCCGATCAATACGCAGACAAGAACATCCGCATGAACAACGTCCTGCCGGGGTTCATCGACAGCCTGCCCGAAACAGACGACCGCCGCGCGCGCATCCCCATGGGCCGGTATGGCACCGAGGCAGAGGTCTCCTCCCTCATCGGGTGGTTGGCGTCCGACCAAGGCGGCTATGTCACCGGTCAGAACTGGCGCATCGACGGAGGGCTGACCCGTGCCGTCTGATCTGATTGCCCTGCGCAGCAGCACCCGGCTTGCGTTCTGGATCAAATGGGCCGCGTCGGTCGTTCAGATCCTCGGCTACGCCGCAACGGGATTCGGCTGGACGCCGTGGAACCTCTATCTGTTCATCGTCGGCGTCATCGGTTGGTTCATCGTGGGCACCCTGTGGAACGACAGGGCGATCATGCTGATCCACCTTGTGGCACTGGGGTCGATGATGGTTGGCATGGCCAGCCAATAGCGCGTTTGGCCCCTGAAACAGCGATGCCCGCCGCATTGTCGGGCGTCGTTGTTGCACGGTGGACCCACTGCGCGGCCGCCGCGCTTGCGGGGATATTCATAGAAACTACTGTGGTAACTATGCCAAAACACACGTTAATACAGAGTGCTCCCGCCTGCCGTGTGGTCCATCCGCAACAAGGTTTCGCAAATCTCGGCGCGGTTCACGAAATGGTTAACGGAGGTCTTGAAGCCTGCCCGCGACTTCGTACAGTTACCGATGTTGATGTCCAAAATGCAGTGGTAATTTGCAGAAGGGCAGAAAAGGCCGTGTTCGCGGTTGAGTAGTTAAGGGTTTAGTGAGTGACAGTGGTAACTGCGGCGAGATGCCTGCACCTTGGTTGGGTGCGGGGTGCTTTCTTGCGAGAAAAATTTTCCGTAAATCTTTCGATTCGTGCGGGGGGTCATGCCGTTAGGGCATTGATGTTCCGCGTGTTCTTCAGCTTGCTTTTTGCGGCTGTGCTTTATGCTGCGCCTGCCTATGCGCAATCTTTGGTCATCAACACCGTAGGCAACCCGACCCAAGCCGGTGAGAACGAGACCCGCCGTGCCATTTGGTCAAACGCGGGAACGGTTGGCGGGGTTTCGGTGGATATCGTCGCCGAGATGATCCAGGCAACACTGAACCACAACTTCGTTACTGTTGGGGGACGACCGACTATTTCATCTGTGGGTCAAGATGAGGTATTTATTCGATGGTCGCTTTACCGCACGGGGACGCATAATATCGGCACGAATACCGGTGGTGTGCCCGTTACGGCTGATATATTTGTTCAATTCAACGACGTGGATGGTCCGAACAATGAACGGGTATTTGTGCCCGTCTGTTCGGGCGCGGTCGATTTTATCCGTATCGACTCTACAGCAACCACTGGCCGTGACTTTGGCACCGTGTCCGGCCGCGACGAAACTTTCACGCTTATTGGTGACACAAGTTATAACAACGAGCCAGAGTCGGGGCTCGAGATTCGCTATAGCAACCAGTCCAGCTTTGTTATGGGCCGGACTGCCAACAACGGTTTTGTCGTGCGTCTGGACAATCCGAGCTACAGTGCCTTTGAGACATTCGACTATGAATGTGCGGATTTTGTGCCGCCGGTTGCAGAGCCCGACAGCGACACGGGTGAGCCCGACCAGCCGCTGACCTTCTCAATTTTGGACAACGACAGCGTCGCGACAGCGAATGATAACGGTCCAAACAACGCGAGCCTTGCGGCGTCGGAGTTTGGTCGTCAATCGGTGAGCCTCGTTCCCCCAGCGGGCGCGACAGGTATCACGCAGGATGGTGCAGGCGACACGGTGTCCTTCACCGTTCCAGGCGAGGGCGAATGGAGCCAGAACGACACCACAGGCGAGCTGACCTTTACCCCTGTTGCCGGTTTTGCGGGTGCGGTCACTCCGGTCAACTACTCGTATCGAAATGCGCTTGGCCAGCGCTCTACGTCGGCTCGGGTGTCTGCGACTTTTCCCGGAATCGGAGTAGTGAAATCCTCCGTCTTCAATGATGAAGTTGTCGACGACGACAATGGCCAGATTAACGAAACCATCAGCTATACTTACCAGGTGTCCAACCTCTCGTCCTTGGCGCTGGAAACCGTTTCATTGACTGAAACAACCTTCGACGGCGCGGGCGATGCCCCGACGCCGGTGTATCAATCGGGGGACGACGGTGATGGAGTGCTCCAAGAAGGTGAAACTTGGATTTATACGGCCACATACACGCTGCTGCTCGCGGATTTAGGTGACAACACGATCCAAAACCAAGCCACGGCACGCGCGACAGCGCCGGACAATACGCCGGTCTCTGACTTGTCCGACAGTGACAATGCAGGCGACGGCGATGGAACCGGAACACCGGGGCGAGGCGGTGACAATGATGACGTGACTACAACGTCTTTCGGACAGGCTGAGATTATCGCGCGCAATGACCGCTCTGTCGATGTGAATGGCACCGACGGCGCGGATGATCTGCTGAATGTACTGGACGATAATGGGAATGGTATCGACACGTTAGGTGGTGCGCAGGCAAGCCTTGAAAACGTCATTCTCACGGTAGAGACGGCGGCAACGCCTATCAATGACGGTCCGGTTCCGGTGCTTGATCCCGGGACAGGATTGGTCGATGTGCCCCAAGGCACACCTGCCGGGACCTACACGATCAGATACCAAATCTGCGAAACGAACAATGCGAACAACTGCGATACCGCGACGGTTACGGTGCCGGTTATCGCAGCACCCATCGAAGCGTTTAATGATTCAGTAAGTGATATAAACGGCTTTGAGGGTGCGAATGACGTACTTGATGTGCTGGTCGATAATGGTCTTGGCGCGGATACACTGAACGATGCCCCTGCAACTCTGGAGACCGTCACTATTTCGGTTGAAGCGGCGGCGACACCTATTAACGGTGGCCCCGTGCCGGTTCTTGATCCACAGGACGGAACCATCGATGTGCCCGCTGGCACACCAGCTGGCGTCTACCAGATCACCTATGAGATCTGCGAAAACCTGAACCCGGAAAACTGCGCGACTGCGGTGGCTTCCGTCACTGTGGATGCCGCAGAAATTCTGGCACAGGACGACGCTGTGCAAGACGTAGACGGTTATGACGGTGCGGCGGATGTGCTGAATGTCCTCAACGATAATGGCAACGGCCCCGACACGCTGAATGATGCCCCGGCGACCCTCGACAATGTCACGCTACGCGTCGATACGGCGGCCACACCAATAACCGACGGGCGGCCTGTTCCGGCTTTGGATATTACCGACGGTTCCGTTGATGTGCCTGCCGGCACACCCGCCGGCACCTATCAGATCACCTACGCCCTGTGCGAAGATATCAACCCCGAAAACTGTGAAACCGCGACGATCACAGTGGAGGTGGATGCACCAAGCGTAGAGCCCGCCAATGACAGTATCGCTGACGTAGACGGTCTGGTCGGGGCCGAAGGCGTGTTGGATGTGCTTGCGGACAACGGCAACGGCCCTGACACGGTCAATGGCGAAGCCGTTGTGATCGGCGACGTCACCCTGAGCGTGACAACCACTGCCACACCAATCAACGATGGCCCCGTGCCTGTGCTGAACCCTGCTACGGGCCTTGTGGATGTCCCCGCGAATACACCGGCAGGCACCTACGAGATCACCTACCAACTGTGCGAGAACGTCAACGCGACCAACTGCGAAACGGCGACGGTCTCTGTCACCGTTGTGCCCGCCGAAATCGAAGCGTTTGACGATGCCGCGACCGGTGTGGACGGCCGTGCTGGTGCCCCCGATCTGCTGAACGTGCTGGGTGACAACGGCAATGGCCCAGACACCATCGGCGGGGTGGCTGCTGACATCGATGATGTGACCATCATTGTCAGCGCTGCTGCAAGCTCCATCAACGGCGGTCCGGTGCCCGTGCTCGATCCTGCTACCGGCGCGGTCAATGTGCCCGCTGGGACGCCGGCAGGCCGCTATCAGATTGGCTATGAGGTCTGCGAAGATTTGAACCCCACCAACTGCGCCAAGGCCGTTGTGCAGATCGATGTCGATCCGGCTGCGATTACTGCGGTAGACGATGTGGCTGTCGGCGTGAATGGTGTCGACGGCGCCGATGATCTGTTGAATGTCCTTGGTGACAACGGCAACGGAGCGGACACGCTTGGCGCGGAGCCTGCGGACATCGGTGATGTTACGCTTAGCGTGAACACCCCTGCGACAGCGATCCGCGGCGGTCCTGTTCCGGTGCTCGATGCCGCCACAGGTCTGGTGGATGTACCAGCCAACACGCCCGCAGGTACCTATGAAATTACCTATGGTATTTGTGAAAACCTGAACCCTGAAAGCTGTAGCGAGGCGTCGGTCTCTGTCACGGTTGACCCCACGCCGATTACAATTGTGAACGACACGGCGACCGGCATCAACGGGCGCGATGGCGTGACTGATTTGCTGTCTGTGTATGACGACAATGGCAATGGCCCCGATACACTGAACAATCAGCAAATTGATCCAGTAGATGTAACATTGACTGTGACCTCAGCTGCAACCTCGATCAACGGTGGCCCCGTGCCGCTGCTTGATCCGGCAGACGGCACTGTGGATGTACCAGCTGGCACGCTCGCTGGAACCTACACCATCAGCTACGAGGTCTGCGAAAACTTGAACCCGTCCAACTGCGGCGTTGCGACGGTAACCCTCACGGTTGATGCGGCTAATCTTGTGGCGCATGCGGACCAGATCACGAATATTGATGGTCTGAACGGCGCACCCGGCGCGCTGGACGTTCTTGCCGATAACGGTTCGGGGCCGGATACGCTGAATGGCGCGCCTGCGTCTTTGGCGGACACAATTCTGTCGGTGGTGACACCAGCAACGCCGGTCAATGACGGTCCGGTTCCTGTGCTTGATACAGCGACCGGTTTGGTTGATGTGCCTGCGGGCACGCCGGCGGGCAGCTATGAAATCCGCTATGAATTGTGCGAAGCGCTGAACCCGACCAACTGTTCGGAAGCATCGGTGAACATTGCGGTAGATGCGGCACCAGTGATCGCACAAGACGACGTGGCAGGCGACATTGACGGTTTGAATGGCGTCACTGACCTGCTGAACGTGCTTGAGGATAACGGCAACGGCCCGGATACTATCGGTGGTGTCGATGCTGACATCAACGCACTGACCATCGCCGTGCAATCGCCAGCAACCCCAATCAACGGTGGCCCCGTGCCGGAGTTGAACTTGGCAAGCGGGACCGTTGATGTTCCTGCTGGCACGCCAGCGGGCCGCTATGACATCACCTATCAGATTTGCGAGGATCTGAACCCGACCAACTGTAATACTGCGACAGTTACCCTCGTGGTCGCTGCGGCAGAGCTTGTTGCGCAGGATGATGCGGTTTCGGGCGTAGACGGTATTGCGGGCGCGTCAGATGTGATGAACGTATTGGCCGACAATGCAAATGGCACCGACACCTTGGGTGGTGCCGCAGCCACAATCGAGGATGTGACACTGGCGGTAAACCGTGCCGCCACGCCGATCAATGGCGGCCCTGTGCCAGTTCTTGATCCCGCGGACGGCACGATTGACGTTGCGCCGAACACACCGGCAGGCACCTACGAAATACTGTACCAGCTGTGCGAGAATCTGAACCCCACCAACTGTGACACGGCCACCGCGCGCGTGACTGTTGATGCGGCGGTGCTGGATTTGCAGGATGATCAGGTCTCTGACGTGGATGGTCTTGTCGGGGCAGCGGATGTGCTGAACGTGCTGGATGACAACGGCAACGGGGCGGACACGCTTGATGGTGCACCTGTCGATTTGGCCGATGTGACGCTGACGGTAGCCAGCCCTGCGACGTCGATCGACGGTGGGCCAGTGCCGGTGCTTGATCCGACAGATGGCACGGTGGATGTCGCGCCGAGCACGCCAGCCGGTCGCTATGACATTACCTATCAGTTGTGCGAGAACCTCAACCCCAGCAATTGCGAAACCGCCACGGTGACTATCGTCGTGGATGCGGCAGAAATCGTTGCGCAAGATGATACGATTGTTGGGATAGGCGGCAGGGCCGGGGCCACGAATGCTCTGAACATCCTTCAGGATAATGGTGCGGGTGCTGATACAATCGGTGATGCGCCTGCTGGGATCGAAGATGTGTCGGTCTCCGTGCAGACACCAGCCACATCGGTTAACGGGGGCCCTGTGCCGACGCTCGACCCTGCGACCGGCGCTCTCGACGTGCCCGACGGCACGCCTGCAGGCACATACGAGATTGTATACCAACTCTGCGAGGCGTTGAACCCGGCCAATTGCGATACCGCGCGACTTGCGGTGACGGTGGACGCGGGGGCGCTTGAAACTCAACCCGATGACTATACGGGCACGCCTATCGATGCTGCTAACGGTGGCACACTGACCAGTGTTCTTGGTGACAATGGGAACGGCCCGGACACGCTGAACGGCGAACCCGTGGCACCCCAGGACGTGACGCTTCGTCTGACGGACAATGGCCGGCTGGAAGGGGTTGTGATCAACCCTGACGGCACAGTCGATGTGCCTGCAGGCGCACCCGGTGGTACGTATACTGTAACCTATCAGCTGTGCGAGGCGCTGAACCCAACCAATTGCCAGACCGCCGAACTCGAAGTCGTGGTAGCCGCCTTGGTCGCTGTGGCGGAAGACTTTGCACCGCTTGACGGCATTGCAGGGGCCACAACGGCGCAGAGCATTCTGGCATCCGATACGTTCGATGGCGAAACGGTCACGCCTGAGGATGTGATCCTGTCAGTCGATGCCATCGACGCCGAGCTGACCCTGAACGAAGACTATACCGTCAGCATCAACGAAGGAACGGCACCGGGTGACTATGCGCTGATCTATACAATCTGCGACGCCGCAACCGGTACGGTTTGCAGCACAGTGACAGAGACCGTCACCGTAGGCACCATCACGGCGGAGCCGGAAGACTTTGCTGAGCTCACCACAGATGGGGGCACGACCGCGTCTATTTTGGGGTCTGATATCGTTAATGGTGCAGCAGCAAGCGTGGACACCGTCACCATCACGGTTGACGAAATCGCCGAGGAGCTGACGCTCAACGCCGACGGCACGTTGACGCTGGCACCGGGAAATTCCGCCGGTATCTACGAGATGACCTATACCATCTGTCAAACGGATGCGCCCGATATCTGCGCCACCGCGATAGAGCGCGTAGTGCAGGCTCCGGTCGGTGACATTGACATCGTGAACGAGGTAGAGGTCCGTGAAGACAATGCCGGTCCGGCGGGGACGTTGGTCTATACGTTCACAGTCACCAATACCTCAAATGCGCCGGTCGAACGCATGGCGCTTGGTAACCTTCGTCTCTTCAACGCGGATGGTGCCCAGTTGCGCTATGCCACGGGGCCGAGTTTCAGACGCACTAGTAGCGGCTCTCCCGAAGGGCGTTTGCAGCCGGGGGAAACCGCGACCTATCAGGCGACATATGTGCCCACTTCACGCGACGTTGCCTCTTCGACGGTGATGTCACAGGCAAGCGTCACAGCGATCACCACCCAGGTGGAGGGCGTACAAACGGAGCCGTTGCAGCTTTCGGATGTGTCGGATGACAACAATGACTCGGACGGCGAGACACAAGAGGAGACCACCGATTATGTCTTCCCGACAAGCGAGTTCCCCGTGGAAGGCATTAGCATCACCAAAACCGCAGCCTTGCGGAATGTGAACCGCGGCCAAACCGTGCCCTATACAATCACCGTGACCAACAACAACCCAAGGTTCAGCGTCACGGCGAATGTAGTGGATACGCTGCCCCGCGACTTCGTGTTCGTGCCCGGCTCGGCGCAAGTGGATGGCTCCGATGTCGAACCTCAAGTGACCAACAACAGGGTTTCATTCCCTGGTCTGCGGATTGGGCCGCAATCCTCGATGACGCTGAACCTGTCGGGCCGTATTCTGGAATCGGCCAGCGCAGGTGATCATGTGAACACGGCTGACGTTTTCGATGATCTGTCCGGTGAACGGCTTGCCCCCAGTGCGACAGCCACAGTGACCGTCGCGGTAGAGCCCGTCTTTGATTGCGGCGATGTGATCGGGAAGGTGTTCAAGGATGATAACCACAACGGCTATCAGGATCAGGGAGAGGAAGGTATTCCTGCCGCGCGTGTTGCCGGTGTTGATGGCACCATCATCACCACAGATGAGTTTGGTCGCTACCACGTGCCTTGCGCTATCTTGCCAGCGGATCGCGGCAGCAACTTCATTCTGAAGCTGGACACCCGAAGCCTGCCGACGGGCTACAGGGTCACGACGGAAAATCCCCGTGTCATGCGTATGACGCCGGGCAAGATGTCAGAGATCAACTTTGGTGTCTCCATGAGCCGTATCGTCCGTGTGGACCTGAATGCCCGCGGGTTTATTCGGGATCCGCAGACCGGCCAGACCGTCGCGCATCCCCAGCTTCAAAAAGGGGTCACGGAAATGTTGCGCAAAATCGCGCAGACCCCGTCGATGATCCGGCTGACGTTCCACCTGCCACGCGACAGTGGAGTGGTCGAGCAAACCCGCGCGCGGGCGCTAACAAGGCTAGTCGAACAACAGATCCAACGCGATTGGCGCAGGATCGGTGACTACAAAATGACCATCGAAAAAATCTATGTACGCAAGAATTGAGGGCGGAATGATGAGCAAGAAATTTATTCTCCCCGGTGTGCGTCGCTCCGTTTACGCGGCGTTGTTTGCGACCACTGCAATTGTGCCCATTGGAAGCGGAGCGTGGGCGGAAGACAGCGGCGCAGGTGCGCCGTCTGCGCCTGCCGAAATCACCGACACGGCACCGGCAGGCGCATTCTCTGACGTGGGTTTTGCCATCTCGATCGACGACGCGCCGGTGGCCGGTGCAAAGCGCGCACCAGTGACGGAGCGTAGACAAGAACGTGCGGTCACTAGCCCGCAGGTGCAGGTGAAATTCGACGGGTTGGACGCCAAGCCGATCCTGAACATCACAACGGCCGATCTTGGCGCAAGCTACCGCGCGGGCGAAACACTGCGCTTCCGAGCCTCCACGAACTACCCCGCTTACATCACACGCGGTGAAGTCCGCATCATGGACCTGACCCGCCCGACAAAACCTTTGGTGGCGAAACTGCCAATTGCGCCCAATGGCGTGGCGGCATGGACGATGCCGTCAAACGGGGAAGGCGAATACGGCTATGTGCTGCGGGTCTATGATGCGCAGGGGCGTTATGACGAGACAATAGAGCTACCGCTCCTGCGCACCGCGCGCGCTGATCTGGGGCAGCCGCTGCTAAACGGGCCGATTGCCGCGGCAGGCCAGGGCGAAGACCGCACCGCTCGGCGGCGCATTCGGGTTCAAGGTGGGGCGGTGACGGCATTTGGCGATCATGTCCGTCGCGGGCAATCCGTCATGGTCATGGGAGAGACAGTGCCTGTCGACGCCAACGGCAAATTCGTAATACAGCGTATCTTGCCGCCCGGCGAACACGACGTACGCGTCGAGGTGCGACAGGGAAACCGCACCCTGCGCGACATCACCCGTGAGATCGATATCCCGAAAAGCGAATGGTTCTATGTCGGGATCGTTGACGCGACCCTGTCCAAGCGGATCGAAGACACGTTGGAGCAAACCGACGACGTGCAAGCCGACGGGCGCATGGCTGTCTATGCCAAAGGGCGTATCAAAGGGTCGACGTTGATCACGCTGTCGGTCGATACGGGGGAAGGCGAGCTTGACGACCTTTTTGGCCGTCTGAACGACAAGGACCCGCGCCGTGTGCTGGATCGGTTGGACCCTGAAGACTACTATCTTGTCTACGGGGACGACTCCACATCTTACGATGATGCGCCGACCTCTGGCCGTATCTACCTGCGGGTAGAGCGCAAACAGGGCTATGCCGTTTGGGGCGACTTCAAAGCGGACATTGCGGGCAATACGATGCTGCGCAATGATCGCAGCCTTTACGGGGGCAAACTGGCGTATCAGTCGGACGAGGTCACAACATCAGGCAATGCGCGTCTAGAGGCGCAAGCCTATGCCGCACAGCCAGACACTTTGCCACAGCGCGATGTTCTGCGCGGCACTGGCGGCTCCGCTTATTTCCTGTCGCGTCAGGATATCAATGGTTATTCCGAAACCCTGATGGTCGAGGTGCGCGACCCGGACACAGGTCGCATCATAGAACGTCGCACCCTTGAGCGGGATGTAGATTACGACATCGACTACCTGCAGGGCGTGGTGATCTTACGCAGACCGCTTAGCTCCTCGGCACCGGATAACACGGTGGTGCGCGACGGCGGGCTTGGCAGCAACGAGGTCAACCTCGTCGCGACGTACGAATATACACCCACCTTCGAAGATGTCGGCGGCAACGCTGTTGGGGGTAGGGTGCAGGGCTGGGCCAATGACCGTCTGCGTTTTGGCGTCACGGCCATGCGCGAAACGACAGGTGCAGCCGATCAGGACATGCAAGGGGTCGATGCCCGCTATGAGGTGTCAGATAACAGCTGGCTTGAAGCCGAAGTCGCACAGACCAAAGGGCCTGGTTTTGGGAACACGTTTAGCACCGATGGCGGTTTCACGCTATCGTCTGAGGGAACAAGCGGCACCGCGCGCACGGCGTTGGCCTATCGTCTTGCGGGGCGGATGGATCTGATCGATGCAGGCCTTGACCGCGAAGGCTTTGTGGGCTTCTACCACGAGCACAAAGACGGAGGGTTTTCTACCCTTGATGATGAAATCAGTCAGGATCAGAACCTGTATGGCGTCTACGGCGAGGTAGACACCTCAGACCGTATCACCTTGCGTTTCTCGGGCGAACAGTTCGACCGTGCAGGCGGGGACCGGCGCAGCGAAGTCGATGTCAGCCTCGCATACGCGCTGGACGATGTCTGGACCGTAGAGACGGGCCTCGCTTTCGACGAAGAGCGCTTCCAAGGCCGCCCCGGCGATGGCGGTGCGCGTCTGGATCTGGGCGTGCGTGTCACCTACAAGCCGAATGAGGACCGCGAGGTCTATGTCTTTGGACAGGGCACCGTGATGAATGACGGCGGCCTGGACGACAATAATCGTATGGGTGTCGGTGGGTCCGTCCGTTTGGGCGAACACGTCAGGCTGGGCGGCGAGGTTTCAGGCGGCGACGGCGGTGTCGGTGGCCTGTTGAAGTTGGGATATGCGCCGACAGCGGGGAACGAAGTTTATCTGGGCTATACTCTGGACCCGACGCGTGAAGTCTTGGGGCGCGAGCTTTCGGGCGACGACGGGGGAACCTTTGTTGTCGGTGGGCGACGGACCTACAGCGAACAGCTGACGACCTATGGCGAAAACAAATACGATATGTTCGGCAACCGGCGTTCGCTTACGAATAACTACGGTGTCAACTATTCGCCGAACCAGAAATGGACGTTCTCGGGCGCGATGGAGGCGGGTAAGATCGCTGACGATGTCGATGGCGATTTCACCCGACGGGCGATATCTTTGGGTGCGACGTATGCTGAACAAGAGGGCCTCGAAGCACGTCTGCGTCTGGAGCGCCGCCATGAAAACGGAGAGGGCACAACCCGCGACCGCGACACCTGGCTGCTGAGCGGTGGCACGTCCTATCAGACCAGCGATGATTGGCGGGTTCTGACCAAATTTGACGCGTTTGTTTCCGATTCCGATCAGTCCTCCTTCCTAGATGGGGAATTCATCGAGGCATCTGTCGGCTACGCCTACCGCCCCGTCGAAAATAACCGCTTCAACGGATTGATGAAACTGTCCTATCTGCGCGACCTACCCGCATCCGAGCAGTTGACCGTAGATGACTCCGACGAAGGCCCCAGCCAGAAAAGTGTGATCGCGAGTGTTGACGTGAACTACAACATCTCGCCCAAGCTTACGTTGGGTGGGAAATACGGCTACCGCTTTGGTGAAGTGGCCCCACGGGGTACGGATGATTTTGTTCAATCCTCCGCCCATCTAGGTGTGCTGCGCGCTGACTGGCACGTGGTGCACAAATGGGATGTCATGGCCGAGGGCCGCGTTTTATGGAGTCCTGAAACCGGCACGCGCGACACCGGTGGCTTGGTGGGCGTCTACCGTCATTTGGGCAGCAATGCGAAGGTGGGACTTGGCTATGAATATGGCAACGTCTCCGACAATTTGGCCGATATCGACTACGAACACAAAGGCGTCTTCTTGAATGTCATCGGTAAGTTTTAAATCTGCCGACTGAGCTTCAATCGCTCTCAGTACATTTAGCGAAAGCACCCGCCCCTTCGTGAAAGGGCCGGATGTGTTGATTGTCACCGAGAACTGACCCGGCAACTGTAGAAATTGTCATTGAGAATTGACCCATGTGCAACCTTGCCCCTGCTTGAATCAGCTGGGAGCTA
>Ga0207880_1000192_pt1 | contig 29442 bp, 27 predicted proteins | sample MalvirmetagMSP91_FD_184226 | JGI IMG/M metagenome (GOLD analysis project Ga0207880, IMG submission 184226) | Marine viral communities from the Deep Pacific Ocean - MSP-91 (SPAdes) | ecosystem: Environmental > Aquatic > Marine > Oceanic | place: Pacific Ocean | collected 2011-04-27
CTTGGCGATGGCCTTGTCTATGAAGGCGTTGCTGAAACCCTTGGCGCGCCGCAGGCCTTCCGCGGGCAGACCGGCTCTCAATCCTCCATCGTGCCAGCCATGGATGCGCTGCTCAGCGTCGGACACGCGGCAGACCCCTTGCGCACATTCCTTGACGAGTTGCATGCCTATCGTCCGCCCACTCATCGCCGCTTCATCGAGGATTTGCGCGCGAACAGTTCGCTGCGCGCCTTCATCGAGGGCGCAGGCAACAAGGCCCTGACCGAACTCTACAATGAGAGTGTGATGAAACTCGCACGGTTCCGCACGCGCCATCTGGAATATGCGGCCAGCTATATCAACAAGCAATCAAAGGGCGGCGCCGGCAATGATCCGGATGTGGGCACCGGCGGCACACCTTTCATGAAATATCTCAAGAAGCATCGCGACGAAGCGCAGGCGCACCTTCTTCCGGTGTAATCTAGTCTACGCAGAGCGCCGGTGTCGCGCGTCCATTTTCGACGGTGGCATAGCATCCGAAGGGGCTGTCAGTCGCTTGGCACTTGCCCGTAACAGGCTTGCCGGCTTCTGGCATGTCGTCGCCGAGGCTGAGACGGCACTGGCCAATGCAATCGGCATTGTCCGCACACGCCTTTCCGGCGTCTTCGAAGGGCTGAATGCACTGTTCCCACCCCCGCATGCCGTCACGCGCGACGCGACCGCCTGCGGATTCACATGCGGCACGTTCGGCCCCTGTGGCCTTTTCTCCCGCGAACTGGATCTTTTCATAAGGGTCCGCCCCCGACCCATACACGCCGTCGCTGGAATAGACATCCTGCAGATAGGCACAGCCCGACACTACTGCACCTGCGAGTATGATGGAAATTATCCTGATCATTGGCCCGGAAACCTTTCAAATCTGGCGATATCGTCTGGAACATGATGGAAGCTCTGCGCATCCGCAACCTGCATGGCCATTTGGGCCGCACCGAACACGGATGGATCATCAAGTGTGCCGACTTTCAGGATCACCGCCTGCGGCAGTGAGGGGGATCGCGTTGCGATATGCGTTCCGCAATCGGAGCAAAATTCGCGTAGCGCTCCACGTTCCAGATCTGCCCGGCGATATCCTTTTGGCGTGCCGAGCGTGTAACGGAACTCCGCAGTTGGCATCGCCATGATCGTATTGGCCTGCCCACCCGTGAAGTATTGGCATTCCCGGCAATGGCAACTTGCCTTCATGATCGCATCGCCTCCCGCCTCATACCGAATCGCGCCGCAATAACATCCACCTTTGATGGCCATTAACTTTCTCCCTGACTCGCTGACGGATAGTGGAGCGGACACAAATCTAAAGCAATACAAGGTTTTTTCGGAACAATTACTCTGGTCTTGCATAGTACTTGCAAGAGAACCCACAAAACGCAGAAGCAACCTATTAACTTATGGCAAGCGCCCACCCTCCTCTTCGCCGCATCGTCGGCCTGTCACCGATTTCGGTGGACGACGCGATTGATCGGGCCTTGGTTCAAGCGCGCGATCTCTTTGGGGAACCAGACTGGTTCGAAGTCTCGACCGCCCGTGGCTTCATCAGCAAGGGACAAGTCACCCATTACGAAGTGTCGGTCGAATTGGGCTATGAATCCAAGCCCAAAAAATCCGAAAACGACGCCTATCTGAATTCCGTTCTCTCCAGACGCCCCAACCGCCGCGTACGGAATACAATCGATTGGCGGCTCTGATAGCGCCCTTGAATTAACCCTTGAATCCCTTTGCCACCACGAAAATTTCGGGACTTCCGGCCCGGCTTGATGGCGGTTTGATGTGGCGCACCGTCTTGAAATGCGCCTTCAACGTGTCCAGCACATCCTTCGTCGCGCCACCCTGAAACACTTTCGAACAGAATGTGCCGCCCGGCGCGAGATGTTCAATCGCGAACGCGACCGCCATCTCGACCAAAGCGACGGTGCGCAAATGGTCCGTCTGCTTGTGCCCGGTCGTGTTCGCCGCCATGTCGGACAGGACAAGGTCAACCGGTCCACTCAGCCCTTCCAGCAAGGCCGCAACATCTTCCGGCTCATTCACATCGCCTTCAATGATATGCGCGCCTTCAATCGGCTCGACCGGCAAGAGGTCAATGCCCGCCACTTCCAGCGCGCCCTTCTTCAGCGCGACCTGCATCCACCCGCCGGGCGCACAGCCCAGGTCAACAACGCGCTGACCCTTGCGCAGCAGGTCCAGCTTTTCATTTATCTCAAGCAGTTTGTAGGCCGCGCGGGCCCGATAGCCCTCTTCCTTGGCCTTGCGCACATAGGGATCCTGCAGCTGGCGTTCGATCCAGCGTTTGGAACTTTCATTTTTCGCACGATGCGCCGTGACCTTGCGCTCGGTCATCTGGCGACCGGACGTGTTCTTGCTTTCCTTGCCGGGGCCTTTCCAGCGGCGCTTTCCATCATCCGTCATTGCCGGCCTCCGTTGCCGAATGGGTTTGAGGCGTGTTGCCGCCTTCGCGCCGTTTGCGCCCGCCTCTGCGACGACGCCGCGCGGGCTTCTGGCCATACATCATGCTGAGCAGCAGGCCTTCCCTCAGGCCACGGTCGCCAACCCGCAAACGCCCCGCCGGATAGGCCCGCCAAAGCGCGTCCAGAATAGCACAGCCCGCCAGCATCAGTCCTGCGCGCTCTTCACCAATCGTCGGCAAGGCCGCCCGCCCGTCCGGTCCGGCTTCGCGCAGCATGTTCAGCACTTTTTCGCCCGAGGTCCGGCTCATCCACGTCCCGTCCACCTTGTCACGGCGATAGCGGTCGAGTTTCAGATGTACGCCCGCCAGGCAGGTCACTGTGCCGGACGTACCGATCAGGTGCGCCCCTCTCAAACCCATTGCAGAACGGATCGCCTGTGTGCCTTGCCAGGCTTCAATAACTTCTCCGGCATGATCCAGCATTGCCTGATAGGCTTCTGCGTCCGGCAGATGAGCAAAGGCTTCGGTCAGGGTCACGACGCCCAGCGGCAGGCTGGTCCAGTTCTGGATGGGCGCACGCTGGATCAGGCCGTTCAGGCCATTGGCCCGCGCCAGTTCGGCGTTCAGCCACGACAATTCCGTCGACCCGCCGCCAATATCCACCACCAGCACGGACGGTGCATCATCGCCAATCAGGTCATGACACCCGATACTGGCAAGGCGCGCTTCTTCCTTTGCGCCAATGATCTTGAAGGTCAGGCCGGTCTCGTCGTGCACCCTCTGGATGAAATCCGGACCATTCTCTGCCTTTCGGCAAGCCTCGGTCGCGATGCAGCGAACCTTGCCGACTCCATGCGTCTTGAGCTTCCCGCGGATCGCATTCAGCGCATCCATCGCGCGTTCTATCGAAGCTCCGGACAGCCGACCGGTTTCGTGCAATCCCTCACCCAAACGGGCAATTTGGGAGTGCGAATCAACCACACGGAAAGTTTTTCCGTGTGGAGTGGCCACCAGAAGGCGGCAATTATTGGTTCCAAGGTCCACGGCCGCATAGAGGTCCGAGGCCCTGGCTGGGCGCGGTCGGCCGCGTTTTCCGCGCCGTACCGCTGATTTTTTTTCAGCCATAGTGTGGCCCAAGTTTTTCAGTTGATGCATGGTGTATCACAGGAGTGGGAAATGACCAGACGCGCATCGCTCTTGGGAAAGCTGCTAGGCAGCGTGGGAATCGGTCGCCGTAAGGTTGCCGACGACGCGCTGCTGCTCGACAAACCCCTCGACCGTGACCAGCGCTATAACGACATCACCCCCCTGCTCGCAAAGTTCCAGATCGGCCAGGTTGTGCGCCACCGCCACTTCCCCTTTCGCGGCATTATTTTCGATGTAGACCCCGTCTTCGCCAACACCGATGAATGGTATGAATCCATTCCTGAAGAAGTGCGTCCCTCAAAAGACCAGCCCTTCTATCATTTGTTCGCCGAGAACGAGCGCACACATTACGTCGCCTATGTCTCGGAACAGAACCTGGTGATTGACGATTCCGACACACCGCTCAGCCATCCGGACATCCAGGAATGGTTCAACGAAACCGGACGCGGGCGCTATGAGCTCAAAAAGGGCGTTGCCAACTGACGCGCTAGTTCGGCAGCCCTTCAGGAGCTTCACCCGTCAGGCAGGCGATCACCGCGTCCCAGCGCGCCAATGCCTCGACGTCACCCTGCGCGGCCACTTCCGCTGCACGCAGCGTGGCAATCACTTCTGCGTCTTCGCCATATTGTTTGAGCAATTGGGCGGCTGTTTGCGCAGCCGGGCTCATTCTGTCTTGGACTGCGCCCGAGCAATCGCCGCCGTGGTCGACTGTCCATCCACCAACGGCACGATATGAACCGTTCCGCCGCGTGCCTGCACTGTGTCAGCGCCAACGATCGTATCGATGGAATAATCCCCGCCCTTGACCAGCAAGTCCGGCTGCAACGCCTCGATCAGCGCGCCGGGTGTGTCTTCCTCGAAAACAACCACCGCATCCACGGCCATCAGGCCCGACAGGACCCGCGCGCGGGAGTCAGCGTCATTGACCGGTCGCGTCGGTCCTTTCAGGCGCGATACGGACGCATCCGAGTTCAGGCCAACCACCAGACGGCCACAGCGCGACTTGGCCTCTTCCAAAACCCGCAAATGCCCCGGATGAAGGATGTCGAAACAGCCATTCGTGAAGCCGACGGTCAGCCCGGAATCCCGCCAGGAAGCGACCTGTGCCCTGGCTGCGTCGAGGGTCAGATAGCTGACGCCGCCATTGCGCAGACCCATCTGCAACGCCGTGATCATCTCATCCGCAGAGACCGTAGCCGTGCCCGCCTTGCCGACGGCAATCCCGGACGCCGTGATCGCCAGGCTGACCGCATCCGCCACCGAGCCGCCGCCTGCCAGGCCCAGCGCCAGCGCCGCAATGCTCGTATCGCCCGCGCCCGACACGTCATACACTTCGCGCGCCTGACCGCTCAGATGCACGGCCGGCTCGCCCTCGATGGCATAGGACATGCCCTTTGCGGCCCGCGTCACGACAATGGATTTCGCCATCAGCAAGGTCTGCGCAGCCGTCAGGGCCTCACCGACATCCTGATCCGTTTCCACCCTCAGCCCCATGGCTGCGGCCAACTCGCTGGCATTCGGCTTGAGCAAGTCCACCGCGCCATAGCGCGTGAAATCGCGGCCTTTCGGATCGGCAATCACCGGAATGCCATATTGGTCTCCAGCCGCCAGCGCGGCTGCAATGACGCCATCCGTCACCGCGCCCTTGGCATAATCGGACAGGATGATCACGCTTGCTTCATTCGCCTCGTCGGCAATGGAGGCAATCAGCTCGGCTTCCGGGCTCGGCCCGATGGGGCTGGTATCTTCCGCGTCCACGCGCAGCAATTGCTGTCCCCCGGCGACAAAGCGCGTCTTCAGCGTGGTTGACCGGTCGCGCATGGCGATCAAATCGGCATGAACGCCCTCAATGTCTCCCAGCAGCGCCGCCAGTTCCCGGCCTTCGCCATCATCCCCGACAACCCCGATAAGCGAGACCGACAAGCCGAGCGAAGCAAGGTTTCGTGCCACATTGCCCGCACCGCCCGGCATCGCCGCTTCGCGGGTGCGCCGCATGATCGGCACAGGCGCTTCGGGGGATATGCGGGTGACGCCGCCATAGATAAACCGGTCCAGCATGACATCGCCAACACAGACAACACGCTTGCCCGCAGCGGCGTGGATGAGACCCGGAAGATGTGTGCCTGACATTTCGGTTACACTCCGCTGGGGCGTATGATTCTTTTGAACATCGAAAGGGTATACCGCCCCAATTGCAGGCGCGGAAGACCAAGGCTCAGCCCCGCATGATCCATTCCGCGAACTCGCGCGTAGAGGCTTTGTAAACTGTTCAACCCTGCCCGGAGGTCTTGTGTCACAATCTGCGCCTGCCATCGTCTGGTTCCGCGAAGACCTGCGCCTTTCCGACAATCCGGCCCTGCATGCCGCCGTCTCGTCCGGCAGGCCCCTCGTCTTGCTCTACATACTGGACGAGCAGACCAAAGGCCTGCGGCCCCTCGGCGGCGCCTCGAAATGGTGGCTGGACAAATCCCTGCGCGCGCTTGCCGCTGATATCAAACAGGCGGGCGCCCAGCTGACCCTTCGCTCCGGGCAATCCGCCGATGTGCTCGACACCGTCATCGAAGAGACCGGCGCAGAGACCATTTTCTGGAATCGCCGCTATGACCAGCCCGAACGCGATCTGGATGCCGCAATCAAGGAAGACCTGGCCCAGCGGGGCCTGGATGTCTCCAGCTACAATGCGCGGCTGCTGAACGAGCCGTGGCAGGTCGAGACCAATGCGGGTGGTTACTACAAGGTGTTCACTCCTTACTGGCGCGCGGCCCGCAACAACTTCGTCGCGCGCGACACGTATGGCCGCCACAAAAAGCTGAGCGGCCCCAAGCCCGAAAGCGAATCCCTCGATGATTGGGGCCTCCACCCGTCAAGCCCCGACTGGTCCACAGGCTTTGACGACTGGACCCCCGGCGAGGACGGCGCAATTGCCCGCCTGACCGACTTCCTTGATGGGCCAATCAATGGCTACAAGGAAGATCGCAACCGCCCGGACCTCGACATGTCCACGTCCGGTCTCTCCCCACATCTCCGTTTCGGCGAGATCGGACCACTGCAGATATGGCGCGCTGTCCATGCTGGTATGGAAGCCGGCACGATCCCGGAAAAGGATGGTCACACCTTCCTGTCAGAAATTGGCTGGCGGGAATTTTCCCATACACTCCTGTTTTACAATCCGGCGCTCGCCTCCGAAAACTATAATGACTCATTCGAGTTCATGCCGTGGCGAAAAGACAAGAATGCCTTTGACGCCTGGACCAAGGGCCAGACCGGCTATCCGATGGTTGACGCAGGAATGCGCCAGCTCTGGCAGACAGGCTGGATGCACAACCGGGTACGGATGATTGTCGCCTCCTTCCTGACCAAGCACCTTCTCCTGCCCTGGCAGGACGGCGAAGCATGGTTCTGGGACACGCTGGTCGATGCTGACCCGGCCAACAATGCCGCCAGTTGGCAATGGACTGCAGGCTCCGGTGCCGATGCGGCGCCCTATTTCCGGGTCTTCAACCCGATCAGCCAGGGCAGCAAGTTCGACGAGACCGGCGCCTATGTGCGGCGCTTCTGCCCGGAACTGAAGGACCTGCCAGACAAGTACCTGCACGCCCCATGGGAAGCCAGCGAAGAGATTCTGAACAAGTCCGGCATCCAGCTCGGCAAGACCTATCCGAAACCCATAGTCGACCATTCCGGCGCTCGCCAGCGCGCACTCGACGCATATGATACATTGAAAGAAAAGCGAGACGCCGCATGAAACGCATCGCCATTATTGGATCTGGAATATCCGGCCTCGGCGCTGCATGGGCGCTGCGCAATTCCGCACACGTAACACTTTACGAACAATCAGGCCGGGCCGGGGGGCACGCATGCACGCATGCGTTCGACTATGACGGCCACGAAACGAAGGTCGATCTCGGCTTCATCGTTTATAATGCACTCAACTATCCGAACCTGATCGGCTTCTTCGATGCACTTGGCGTCGAAACACAAGCGTCCGACATGAGCTTTGCGGTCTCTGATCCGAAAGGCTGGGAGTGGGCGTCCACACTGAAAGGCATCTTTGCCCAGCGTCGCAATCTCCTGAGCCCGAAATTCCATCGCTTCTGGCGCACCATCCTCCGCTTCAACGACATTGCGCGCGCCGAACTCGCCGATGGCACGATTACGGATACAACTCTGGGCGCTTGGCTCGACCGCCATGAGTTCGATACAGATTTCCGCACGAACTATATTCTGCCCATGGGGGCCGCCATCTGGTCGACCTGCGAAGACAAGATGCTCGACTACCCCGCCATGAGCTTCTTCCAGTTCTTCGACAATCACCGCCTCATGCACAAGGAACGCCCGAAATGGCGTACCGTCACCGGTGGCAGTGAAAACTATGTCCGCACTGTTGCGGACGCGCTCGGCGACCGGGTTCGCCTCAACTCGGGCGTCGAGCGCATTTTTCCCTTTGGTGACCATATCGCGGTTGTGACGACCGATGGCCGTCGCGAAATATTCGATGATGTCATTCTCGCCACCCATTCCGACCAGGCCCTGCGCCTGACCGAGGAACATTTCGACGATCAGGCCTTCCTGCTCCGCTCGGTTCGCTATCGGCCAAACCGTATCTATCTCCACCGCGACCCGGCGCTGATGCCATCGCGCAAGGCCGCCTGGGCCAGCTGGAACGTGCTGAAACAGGAAAGCGGCGACATCTGCCTCACCTATTGGATGAACCGGCTGCAGGGCCTGCCCGATGAGCGCCCACTCTTCATCACACTGAACCCCGACACGCCCCCTCGCGACGAGCTGACCTTTCTCGAATATGATTTCGACCATCCGCAGTTCGATGCCGCCGCCGAAGCAGCCGTGCGCAGCCTGAAGCGTATTCAGGGTCAGAACGGTCTCTGGATCGCCGGCGCATGGATGGGCCGCGGCTTTCATGAGGACGGCCTGAAATCCGGCCTCTCAGCCGCCCTTTCCCTTGGCGGATCCGTGCCGTGGACGGCCGAAGGTGTGGACATTGTACAGCCAGCACGCAAACTTCGGCCTGTGGAAGTCGCTGCCGAGGTGTCTGTTTGACCAATGCGCATCCCCAGCCCGCACTGAGCCTCTGGAAAGGCCAGACTGTCCATGTGCGCTATCAGCCATTCGAGCGGCGGTTTGCATATGATCTCGTCCTGATTGATCTCGACATCGACCGGTTGGACGAGGCCGCGGCCAGCTCAGCCCTGTTCAGCGTCAACGCGCCCGGCCTGTTCGCCTTCCGCACCGAAGACCACGGCCCCAAGCAGAAAGACGCGCCGCTACGTCCCTGGGCCGAATCCGAACTTGCCAAGGCAGGCATTACACTGGACGGCGGCGCCATCCGCCTCGTCACCTTCCCGCGCCACCTGTTCTACAAATTTGCGCCCCTCTCGCTCTGGTATGGCTACGGCCCGGACGGCGACCTGCGCGGGATCATCTATGAAGTGAACAACACATTCGGCGAGACCCATCGTTACGTCGCCGCCGTCAATCCGGGCCGCAACGCGCACAGTGCGCCAAAGTCTTTCCACGTATCCCCCTTCTTCGACGTCACCGGAACCTACCGCTTCACCCTGCGTTCGCCGGAAGACAAATTGGGAGTGGTCGTGGAAAGCCTGAGACATGAAAAGCGCCTTCATATGGCAAACATCACCGCCCGGCGGATGCCTGCCACCAGCGCAAACTTGCTGAAACTCGCAGTCACCAATCCGCTCTCCACGCTCGGCGTGACCCTCGGAATCCACTGGCAGGCCCTCAAAGTGTGGATACGCGGCGCCGCCTATCGCCCAAAGCCCGCCCCTCCGGAAACCGGCACAACAATTGCGTTATCCCAACAAATACGTAATGCTGATAAGCGGAAGGATGCCGCATGACCGAGGTCATCAAAGCCAGCACCCAGACCATTCGGAACCTGAAAGACGTTCCGACAAGCTTTCGTCTGGCCGCCTTCGCGCTGCTCAATACCCAGAAGGGCAGCGTGTCCTTTGTCTTGCCCGGCGAACGCGTGCTCGAATATAGGCATGACGATACCGGTCCTCATGCCACCATCATTGTCCACGATTATAATTTCGTGAAACGCGCCATGGCTGGCGGCGATGTCGGCTTTGCCGAGGCTTACATGGATGGCGAATGGTCAACGCCTGACCTGACCGAAGTGCTGCGCTTCTTCTCTGCCAATTTCGACAATATCGGCAAACTTGCCGTGGGCGGCGCAGTGGTGCGCTGGGTCAACATGGTCCGCCACATCTTCAACCGCAATTCCCGGGAGGGCGCGAAGAAGAACATCATGGCCCATTATGATCTGGGCAATGATTTCTACAGTCTCTGGCTGGACCCTTCGATGACCTATTCCTCGGCCATCTTCGACAGCCCGAACATGAGCCTCGAACAGGGCCAACAGAACAAGTACCGGAACATCTGTGACCGGATCAGTGCCGGGCCCTCGTCGGAAATCCTGGAAATCGGCTGCGGCTGGGGCGGCTTTGCCGAATATGCCGCCAAGCAACGCGGCTCGAAAGTCACGTGCCTGACCATCTCGCCATCCCAGCGTGATTTCGCCATGCAGCGGATGCAGAAACAGGGCCTCAGTGAACGTGTAGAGATCCGCCTCGAAGACTATCGCGACCATCAGGGCCAATATGATGGCGTCGCCTCCATCGAGATGTTCGAAGCGGTCGGGGAATCCTACTGGCCGAGCTATTTCGCGAAAATCTTCGAAAGTCTGAAACAGGGCGGCCGCGCCGCGCTCCAGATCATCACCATCGATGACGAACTGTTCCCGCGCTACCGCAAGCGCGTCGACTTCATCCAGCGCCACATATTTCCGGGCGGCATGCTGCCCAGCGAGACCGCTCTGAAGGAACAGTTCCACACGGCGGGCCTGCGCCATGACGGCGTCACCTATTTCGGTCAGGACTATGCCCGCACCTGCCGCGAATGGGCGCGCGATTTCAATGCCAACTGGGACACGATCGTCAAGCTGGACTTCGATGAGCCCTTCCGCCGGATGTGGAACTTCTACCTGTCCTATTGCGATGCCGGCTTCACTGACGGCCGCATCAATGTCGGCCAGTTCCAGGTGTCCAAGCCTTAGAACCACATCCGCCTTTCGGCGCATGCCGATGATACGGGCTCGGTAGTCCCGCAAGCCCCGCAGAATTCTCCAATAAAATCAAAGACCGTTGAAAGACCAATCCGACCGGCACCCCCACCCCGGATGCTCAGCTCATGTCCGAACTGCGCTATTCACCTCCACAGGAAATCCGCTCCGCCGTCTGGCTGATGCTGAATGTCATCAGCCTCGGCGTGATCCAGTTGCGCGAGCGGCTCGGCCTGACGCCGCATACGCCGCTCCTGCCGCGTCACGCGATTTCGCGCCTGTCGCGCTTCCTGGCCCAGGCCGAACCGGCGCTGCGCCGCTGTCTCTATCTCTGCGCGGCCGAACTGGGTGCGTTGCCTGTATTCCCTCGAGAGACAGCCAGTTCAGGTCCAGCGCGCCCGCGAGAAACCACGCAACACATCGCCCGCGCATCCCAGCCAGCTTTCCGTCTGTTCGAGACCCGCGCTCATCGCCCGGATGCAAAGCCGCCCAGGCCGACATTCAAGATAGGCCCACGCATCCGCTTTCTTGATGCGGACGACGTCCCAGATATCCATGAATACGATAAACTCCCGAGCGACATCCTGCCCGCCAAACGCCTCATCCGCCGACTGATGGCCCTCGACCATGCGATGGATCATCGCGATCTCTATATCGAAAAAATCCGCCGCTGCCTTGGCGAAGCCAGACAACTGATCGCCAAAACCGGCAAGCGCCTCTTCCGGCACGGGCCCCTGACGCGCCTGCAATGCGAGACAGCCCAACTGATCGAGGCTGAAACGCACGCCGTGCAACCCCACTTCAATTCATCCTGAGGCGGATTGTTTTTGGAGACACGCACCCGGCCGGAATCTTCCACGCCGGATAAAAGTGCTGGTCGCCGCCTTCGCGTCACACCCGATGAGCGCAGCTCATCTGGGTGCCCATCTCGGAACCGGGCCGCTAGTGCATGCGGCAAAACCAGAGATGGGCCCTCAGACCGCTTCGCGGTCGAAGGTGACGGATCTTGACGGAAGGATCCTAAACCAGTCGGCTCTGCTTGACCGCCGCGCCGATGAAGCTTGCAAACAGCGGGTGCGGCTCGAACGGACGGGACTTCAGCTCTGGGTGATACTGCACGCCGATGAACCAGGGGTGCTCCGGAAGCTCGAAAATCTCCGGCAGCTTGCCGTCTGGCGACAGGCCGGAGAACAGCCCGCCGGCCTTTTCCAGCGCCTTGATGTAACCGGCATTCACCTCATAGCGGTGACGGTGGCGTTCGGAGATATCGAGCGTGCCATAGATTTCGGCGACCTTGCTGCCCGGCGTCAGGCGGGCCGGATACGCGCCGAGGCGCATCGTGCCGCCCTTGTCGGTATTGGCGTCGCGCTGGACCTTTTCGTTGCCCTTGGTCCACTCTTCCATCAGGCCAACCAGCGGCGCAGACGTGTCCGGGTCATTCTCGGTCGTGTTCGCGTCCTCGATACCGGCCATGTTGCGGGCCGCCTCGATCACCGACATCTGCATGCCATAGCAAATACCGAAGCACGGCACGTTGCGCTCGCGGGCAAACCTTGCCGCGCGCATCTTGCCATGTGCGCCGCGCTCGCCAAAGCCGCCCGGCAGGATGATTCCATGCACGCCTTCCAGAATGTCCAGCGGCCGATGCTCATCATCGAATTCTTCGGAATTGATCAGGCGGATATCGACCTTCACCTTGTTGGCAAGGCCGCCATGCGTCAGCGCCTCGGCAACGGATTTGTAGGCGTCCGGCACATCGGTGTATTTTCCGACGAGGCCGATACAGACATTGCCGTCCGGATGATGCGTCGTGTGCGCAATCTCGCTCCAGCCGGACAGGTCCGGCTCCGGAGCGTCTTCGATGCGGAAATGCGACAGGACTTCCTTGTCGAGTCCCTCGGCATGATAAGCGCCCGGCACATCATAGATGTGGCCCACATCGCGCGCTTCGATCACGCTGGAGAGGCGCACATTACAGAAGCTGGCAATCTTGCCCTTCTCGGTCTCCGGAATCGGCCGGTCACACCGGCAGAGCAGCACGTCAGGCTGAATACCGATCGAGCGCAGCTCCTTCACCGAGTGCTGGGTCGGCTTGGTCTTCATCTCGCCCGCCGCCGGAATATAGGGCAGCAGTGTCAGATGGATGAAGCAGGCGCGCTCCGGCCCGAGTTCCTGGCCGAGCTGACGGATCGCCTCGAAAAATGGCAGGCCCTCAATATCGCCGACCGTGCCGCCGATTTCGCAGAGCACGAATTCCACATCCTCGCCCGGATCGGACAGGACGAAATCCTTGATCTCGTTTGTGACGTGCGGAATCACCTGGATTGTCGCGCCGAGATAATCCCCGCGCCGTTCCTTCTCGATGATACGGCTATAGATCCGCCCCGTCGTGATATTGTCGGACTGGCGTGCCGAGACGCCGGTGAAGCGCTCATAATGGCCAAGGTCCAGATCGGTCTCTGCGCCGTCATCGGTGACATAGACCTCGCCATGTTGGCGGGGGCTCATCGTGCCGGGATCGACATTGAGATACGGATCGAGCTTGCGCAGACGGACCTTGTAGCCACGCGCCTGAAGCAACGCACCGAGTGCGGCGGAAGCGATACCCTTGCCAAGGGAGGACACCACGCCGCCTGTAATGAAAATATAGCGGATCATGGGATCACCCTGATGCCGTGATTCGGACAAATGGGACGCAGGGAAAACACCTGCGCGGCGCAATTACTGGGGATTACCTGTTTCCGGCTCGGTTTCCGGCACAGGATCAGCCTCGATATCGGCGGGTGGCATGTCTGCCGTAGGATCGATCAGGACACCCGGCTCAGCCGCTTCCGGCGCGGGCGTGGACAGGCCGTCCTGGCCCTCCAGCAGCGGCGCGGTTGGATCCAGCAGGTCGACCGGGCCGGTTGCGCCATCTTCGTCAGCGCCAAGTGCGCGCTCGACATTGGTGCGTGTGTCGGTGTTTCGGTTGGCCAGTGTGGTCAGCGCCAGGCTGGTCACGAAGAAGATACCGGCAAACATGATCGTGGAACGCACCAGGGCGCCGGCAGCGCCACGTCCGGACATGAGCGATCCCGCGCCGCCCCCGCCGCCGCCGCCAATACCGAGGCCGCCGCCTTCGGATTTCTGGATCAGGACCAGTCCCGTCACGATAAGACAGGCGAGGATGTGGACTACAAGGATGACGTTCTGCATGGCTGGTGCGTTTCCAGTAAAATTCAAGCGGCCCGCATATCCCCATTGGGGACAGACGCCAAGCCTTCGGGTTCAGTCTTTGATTACTTTGCTTGACCGTAAATGGCGAGGAAATCCGCCGCCTTCAAGCTTGCCCCCCCAATTAGACCGCCATTCACATCCTTGACCGCAAGGATTTCAGCCGCATTTCCCGGCTTCATGCTGCCGCCATAGAGCAGCGGAATGAGGTCTGCGGCCTCAGCACCGAATCGTTCTGTAAGGCGCGTGCGGATCGCGGTATGAACTTCATCAATCTGATCTGGCGTGGCAACTTCGCCCGTACCGATGGCCCAGATTGGCTCATATGCAATCACAATCTGTTCAGCCGTGGCCCCGTCCGGAATCGAGCCTGCGATCTGGCTGGCCACGAATTCCAGCGTCTCACCCGCCTTGCGCTGGTCGAGGCTTTCGCCAATGCAAATGATCGGCGTCAGACTCGCGCGCAGGGCGGCTGCGGCTTGTGCGGCCACGATTTCATTGCTCTCCGCATGGTCTGTCCGGCGCTCTGAATGGCCAACAATGACATGGGTTGCGCCCGCGTCTGCCAGCATTTCTGCCGACACATCACCAGTATGCGCGCCGCTTTCGGCCGCATGGCAGGTTTCGCCACCGACCCGCAGCGCTGAGCCGTGCGCGGCCTCTGCCGCAAGGGTCAGAAGGGTTGCCGGTACGCACAACAGCGCCTCGACCCCGGCCTTGCCTTGACCCACGCCTGCAGCCGCATCTCGGATTTCCCCAAGGCTGGACTTGAGGCCGTTCATCTTCCAATTCCCGGCGATAAGTGTTCTGGTCATAAGCTATCCCTATCTTGAAAGACCTAACGGGGTCGCCTAGCAAGCACTGGACCACCGCTCAACCTGCCAGAAAGACGCTGCCGATATGCTAGCCTTGATGAAAAGCCTGATGAATTCCTTCGTCGGGAAGATTATTGTCATGATCATCATTGCGGGGATGGCGTTCTGGGGTGTTGACCAGATGTTCGCTCAGCTGCGGGGCGGAATCGGCTCCAACATGGCCGCCGCGGGCAGCCGGGGCTTTGATGCCGTCACCTTCGATCGCCGCGTTGAGAGCGTCATCCGGAACATCAATGCGGACTCCGAAGAGCCCGTTACCAAGCCGGAATTGCTGGAACAGGGTGTCATCGACCAGGTCTTCCAGCTCGAAGCCGCCAAGCTCACCTTGCTCGGCTATGCCGACTCCATCGGCGTCCATCCCTCCACCGATGCCGTTGTGGAAGAACTGAAGAACATCGACGCCTTCAAGAACCCGCTGACCGGCGCGCTCGACCTCGATACCTATCGCGATGTCCTCTATCGCAGCCGCATCACCCAGGCTGACTATGAACAGCAATTGTCTGACGATCTGACGATGAAAGCGCTGCGCGACGCAGCCGGCGCCGCGATCTTTCCGCCGAAAACGCTTTCCGGATTGCAAGCGCGCTATATTGGCGAAGCGCGCAATGTCGGCTGGTTCATTCTCGACACGAGCAGCCTGCCAGAGCCTGACGCGCCCACGGAAGACGAAATCCGCGCCTATTATGATGAAAATCTCGAAGCGCTGAAACAGCCTGAGCGTCGGATGATTGATGTGCTGCGCATGTCTGCCGAAGACTTCCTGTCAGAGGTCACCGTGACTGATCAGGAAGTGGCCACCGTCTATGAAGCCAGCAAGTCGGAGCGGTACTCAGAGCCTGACACCCGCACCTATGTCGAGCTCATGTTCTCCAGCCGCGAAGCGGCCCGCACGGCCTTTGGCCTGCTCGCCGCAGGCGCAGACCCGGCAAGCGTAGAAGGCGTCGCCTCGCGCGAAACCCGCACCGGCCGCCGTGAAAGCGTGTCCGATCCTCTGCTCGCAGAAGCCATGTTCGGGGCCGGCAAGCAAAGCGGCGCCCTGTTTGGCCCGGCTGAGCGCGGCGACCAATGGCTCGTGGCGCGGCTCGTCTCGGTCCAGCCCGGCGCAGTCTTTCCCCTGGAACAGGTTGAAGGCGAGATCCGCGACCAACTCTCCCGCGAACGCGCAGCCGTCCTCCTGTTTGAGAAAATGGAAGCGCTGGATCGCGCAATTGGCGCTGGCTACCCGATCGGTCAGATCGCCGAGGAAGTCGGCGTGCCGCTCATCACGTTCGCGCCCGTTGACCAGTCTGGCCGCACCCGTGAAGGCGTGGCACTCATGGGCCTGATCAGCGCCGGAGAAGCTTTCCAGCAGGCGTTCGAAATCCCGGTCGGTGAAACCAGCAACCGCATCGATATTGGCGAAGCGACCTATCTCACATCCCCCCACAAAGTGCTTGAAAGCTACACGCCGGAATTTGAGGAATTGCGTGAGGATGTGCGCACCGGTCTTGTTCGCCAGCGTGAAGCCAACGGCGTACAGGCCGCGCTGGATGATCTGACCGACCGGATCAAGTCTGGCGAGAGCACACTGGAAGCTGAAGCGCGCGCTGCCAACGAAGTGGTCGAAACACCCCTCGCGCCGATCACACGGCGCACGGCTGCCGATTCCGGCCTGCCAAATGCGGCAGTCAATTCCGTCTTCAGCGGCAAGGAAGGCGATGTCTTCACCTTCCCGAGCCGGACGGGTGATGCAGTCATGGTGATGCAGATCACCGACATCACACCACCGAGCGAGGCGGACATGTCGGAACTGGCCCCATTGGCCAATTCCAGCCTGCTGACCTCTCTGCAGACCGATCTTGATCAGGCGATGGAAGCCGAGATCGCGGCCACCATGAAGCTACGCACCAATCAGGGCACGCTCAGAGCCTACAAGGCCACTATCACGTCAGACCAATGAGCAATGCCAGACTGATTGTCCGTCGGCGAATCGGGGACATAGAAACCCCGGTTGCCGCCATGCTGAAGCTGGGCGCGGAAACGCCCGGCAGCTTCCTGTTCGAGTCGATTGCAGGTGGCGAACGCCTCGGGCGATATTCCTTCATCGGGCTTGAACCTGACCGCTGGTTCCGCATTCTCAATGGCAAAGCCGAGACGGCCAGCGATGCTGACTTCTCGGACGCCAAGACGCTTGATGCCGAGCCTGTTGCGGCCCTGAAAGCCTTTGCCCGCGATGCCCGCGCCAGCGCCGACGAAGACCTGCCACCTATGGCCTCAGGGGCCTTTGGCTATGTCGGCTATGACATGATCCAATATGTCGAGCCGGTGGAGATTACAAAGCCGGACATGCTGAACGTGCCGGAAGCCCTGCTGGTCATCCCGCGCGTGGTCATCGTGTTCGATCACATCTATCAGGAAATCCTGCTGATCGGCCGCGTCGAAGCCGACAACGAATCCGAGATCGACGCCCTGCTGGATGATGTCGAGGCACGGCTGGAACGCCTGCCCCAGATTCCACCCAAGGATCAGGCGCCCGCGCCGGTGGAACTGCAGTCCAACACCTCCAAGGCGCGCTATTTCGGGATTGTCGAAGCGTGCAAGGACTATATCCGCGCCGGGGACATCTTTCAGGTCGTACCGAGCCAACGTTTCTCCACACCCTTCCCGCGCCAATCGATCAGCTATTACCGCGCGCTTCGCCGCCTGAACCCGTCGGCCTTCATGTTCCACATGAATCTCGGCGCGGTCAGCCTGGTCGGCTCCAGCCCGGAAATTCTCGTTCGCGTCCGCGATGGCCGCGTCGCCATCCGCCCGATCGCCGGCACACGGCCGCGCAGCGGGGATGATGAGGAAGACGCCCGCCGCGCCGAGGGCTTGCTCAACGATCCGAAAGAGATCGCCGAGCACCTCATGTTGCTGGACCTTGGCCGCAACGATGTCGGCCGCGTCGCCGCCTATGGCAGCGTGACGGTCACCGAGCAGTTCATCGTCGAGCGCTACAGCCACGTCATGCACATCGTCAGCCATGTCGAAGGCGACCTGCGCGAGGGGCTCGACAGCGTGGATGCGCTCTTCGCAGGCTTCCCCGCGGGCACCGTCTCGGGCGCGCCGAAGATCCGTGCCATGCAGATCATCAACGAGATGGAAAGCCATCGCCGCGGCATCTATGGCGGCGCAGTCGGCTATTTCGGCTGGAATGGCGATCTCGACACCTGTATCGCGCTGCGCACCGCGGTGCTGAAGGATGGCCAATTGCACATCCAGGCTGGCGGCGGCGTCGTGCTCGATTCCGTGCCGCAATACGAATATGATGAAACCGTCCACAAGGCAGGCGCACTTCGCCGCGCTGCCGAACTGGCCGCCGCATATGAGCATGATCAATGAGCGCGCCAAAGAAGCAGATCCTCGTCATCGACAACTATGACAGCTTCACCTGGAATCTCGTCCATTATCTGGAAGAGCTGGGCGCGGAAACGCGCGTGGTCCGCAATGATGAAATGACGGTCGAGGAAGCCCTCGCCACCGGTGCGAACGGCATTCTCCTGTCTCCCGGCCCCTGCTCTCCCAACGAGGCCGGCATCTGTGTGGGGCTGATCCAGAAGGCGCCCAAAGACCTGCCGATCCTCGGCGTCTGCCTCGGCCATCAGTCCATCGGGCAAGCCTTTGGCGGCGAGGTCATCACCGCCAGGGAAGTCCGGCATGGCAAGCTTTCAGAGATTCGCCAGACCGGAGGCGACCTTTTCGAAGGTTTGCCCGAAACCTATCAAGTGGTGCGATACCATTCACTCGCGGTGAAGCCCGAAGACCTGCCGGAAGTTCTGGTAGCCGACGCCTTCACCGAGGATGGCGAAGTCATGGCCCTGCACCACAAGACACGGCCGATCTATGGCGTGCAATTCCACCCGGAAAGCATCCTGACCGAGCACGGCCACGCCTTGCTCAAGAACTGGCTCGACAAGTTCTAGAAGCTGATTTCGAAATGCTCGCCAATGTCCGGCTTGTCGTCGGTGAGATTGGCTTTGGCAATTTCGTAGAAGAACTTCGCGCCGCCTTTTGACGTCCAGACTTCACCGGCATCAAGCGACAGTTTCAGCAGTAGGACGTCAGGATCCTGTTTGCCGTCTTCGTACCAGCTGGCCGCGATGAAGCTCCAGTATTCATCAAGCTTCTCCTTGTTGATTTCTGGCATGAGGCGACCGGACAGGCTGGCATAGAGCCCTTCCTTGTCATTGCACAGAACATAGTGCGCGTTCGTTCCGTTGGCATGTTCGGCCATGAACGTACCCTTGGCGGTGATGAACCACAGCTCGCGCTTGTTCTCATCAACATAGTGGGACATGGGCACAGCCCGGCCATCAATCACGAGCATGCCTGTGCGGCAGTCTTCAAGACGATCCCAGAAAGTTTCGGTGAGGTCCTTGTCAGCGAGTTGGGTCATGGGAGGGGAAGTTCCTTTCAGTGTTTCCCTCTCAACGCCTTTCCGGGCAGCCGGTTCCGCAAGACGGTTCGCGCCCCAATGAAAAAGGGGCCCGGTCAGGGCCCCTTCCCGATACGGATGATGACGCGTCTATTCAGGCTTGCGGAAGCGCAGCGTCATCCGGTCGGATTCGCCAATCTCGGCAAAAGCTGCACGCTCTGCAGAGCCTTCTTCCGACGTCCCAAAGCTCGGTGGCAGGCGCCACACGATGTCGCCTGGACCGGCATCGTCGGCGGGGTTCGCATTGACCTCACTCGACTCTTCCAGTTCGAACCCGGCAGCCTCGAAAGCTTCGACCACGAAGCTGGTCTTCAGATATCCTGCATTTCCATCGGCCCACTCATCCGGCGTGTCTTCCGACGCGCGATGCTGGACCACGCCGACGACGCCGCCTGGCTTCAGAATGCGATACGTCTCGGCAATGGTAGCTGAGAACGTGCCAAGCTCTGCTTCCGTCCGGTAGAGATTGTGCAATGCGCGAATGAACAATGCGGCGTCGGCCTTCTCGGCCTTGTCGTCCGGCAGGGTCGTCAGCTTGTAGTCATAGACTTTCGCGCCATTCTCGCCGGCCCAGCCTTCTGCGGTCTCGGTCCAGCCTTCAAGCTGGGCCAGGATACCCGCGACGCGTTCCTCGTCAGCGCCTGGAAGGATGCGGATCCACATCTCGTCCGGATAGTGCGCGCCGATCAGCTTGCCCTCAGGACCGAGATAAGGAAGCAGGATCTTGGAGTACCAGCCACGGCCCGGCAGGGCTTCGACGACCGTCATACCCGGCTCAATGCCGAAGAATTCCAGCGTCGCACCCGGATTGCGCGCCTCGTAGCGGGCCTGAACGTCTTCGGGCTGCGATGCGAGCGCCGCGGCAAGCGCGACAGACGAGGAAACATCCATCGCCTCATCAGCTGTCTCGGCCATCTCCGCCATCTCGGCTTCGGCAGACTGGTCAATTTCCACTGACCCTTCGGCTTCCATCACCCTTTCCACCTCGATCGTCTCTTCGGCGGTCAGGTTGTCTGACATATCGTCAGCCGGTGCGGTCTGACAGGCGGCCAGCAAGGCCATGCCAGCAACGCTCGCGAGCAACAAATTGGGTTTCATAATGTCCTCCTCAATCAGGTCAGTTTTCTCTTGAAGTTCCCCTGTTCGGCGAACCTAACCCAATCTTCCTGCAAATGCGATCACGTGTTCGTGTATCCTGCTTGAAGCCTTTGTGGCGGATGCAGTGAAACCTCGCCCTGCGGCGTCGTCAGACTTGATCTGACGCCCCCACACACCCTATGCAGGCGCGAACCAGACCCGGATGACCTTCCTATGCCATCAGACAGTCTCACCACCGCCCTGCTGGCCATTGCCCGCCGCCAGCCACTGGACATCGCTACGCTTGAGGGGGCTTTCGACAAGCTCTTGTCCGGCGAGGCGGCCCCCGAAGAGATCGGCGCGTTCCTGATGGGCCTGACCGTGCGGGGAGAGACCGCCGACGAGCTCGCCGCCGGGGCGCGCATCATGCGCCAACATGCCCGCAAGGTGCATGTGGAAGGGCCTGTCCTCGATACATGCGGGACAGGCGGCCTGCCATGGAAAAGCCTGAACACCTCCACCGCCAGCGCGATCGTGATCGCGGCGGCGGGCGGACGGGTCGCCAAGCATGGCAATCGCTCGGTGCCGCCCAAGACCGGCTCGGCCGACGTGCTCGAAGCGCTCGGCGTGAATCTCGACATGGACGAAGAAACCTTCCTCGAATGCCTGAATGGCTGCGGCGTCGCGTTCATGTTCGCGCGCAGCCATCACAGTGCCATGCGCCATGTCGCGCCGGTGCGCGCAAAACTCGGCATCCGCACCATCTTCAATCTGCTCGGCCCGCTCAGCAATCCGGCCGGTGCCGAATACCAGGTTCTGGGCGTATTCGCGCCCGAATGGGTGCGACCGATGGCCGAGACCCTGTCGCGTCTCGGCACCAAGCGCGCCTGGGTCGTGCACGGCCTGGACGGCATCGACGAGATCTCCATCGCCGGCACAACGAAAGTCTGTGAAGTGGCGGGCGACGATTTACACGAATTCGAGCTGACCCCTGCCGACGCCGGACTGGAAACGAGCCCGCTTTCGACCCTGGAGGGCGGAGGCGTGGAAGACAATGCGCTCGCCATCACCGAATTGCTGGAGGGCCAGGAAGGCCCGTTCCGCGATGTCGTGCTGCTCAACGCAGCCGCCGGCCTGCATGTTTATGGCAAGGCCGACACGCTCAAACAGGGCGCCGCCATGGCCGCCGAGGCCATCGACAGCGGCAAGGCCCGGCAAACCTTGCGGGCCCTGGCTGCTCTCTCCAACGGACAGGATCCGGAATGAGCACCGCCCTTGATCGGATCATCGCCTACAAGGTCGATGAAGTCGCCGCCGCCAAACGCGAGACCCCGCTGGCCGCGCTGGAGGCACGCCTGCCCGAGGCCAGCCCGCCGCGCGGCTTCGCTCAATCCATGTCCATGATTGCCGGCCTCGACGAGAACGCACTGATCTGCGAGCTGAAGCGCAAGAGCCCGTCCGCCGGGGACATCCTGCCGGGCGCGGACCCTATCCAGATTGCCCGCGAATATGAATCCGGTGGCGCGGCCTGCCTCTCTGTCCTGACGGATGGGCCGAGCTTTGGCGGCAGCCTGGAGGATTTCGTTCAAATTCGCTCCGCTGTGGGCCTGCCCATGCTGCGCAAGGATTTCATGATCGATCCCTATCAGGTGATCGAATCCCGCGTGCATGGCGCCGATTGCGTCCTGGTCATCATGGCCTGCCTCAGCGACGCTCAGGCCAGCGAGATGACGGATACGGCACTCGACCTCGGCATGGACGTCCTGCTGGAGACCCACAATGAGGAAGAGCTGGCACGCGCACTCGACCTGCCGTCTCCGCTCATTGGCATCAACAATCGGGACTTGAAGCGCATGGTCACCGATCTGGCCACAACCGAGCGCCTCGCGCCGCTGGTCCCGGCTGAGAAGGTGCTGATTTCCGAAAGTGGCGTCTCATCGCCCGAACATATCAAAAGATTGCGCGAAACAGGCACCCGGCGCTTTCTTATCGGGGAAAGCCTTATGAAAATGGGCATAAACCGCCACAAAAGCGTTACACAAATGAGGGTAGCTGGCACGAATTGACCCGAAGCATGAACACATGTAGAACATAAGTGAACATAGATTCGCCCGAAGGGAGTCACCCGTGCTGACTAGTAAACAAAAGGAATTGCTGCTCTTCATCAATGAGCGCATTCAGGAAACCGGCGTTTCGCCATCCTTTGACGAGATGAAGGATGCGCTGAACCTGGCGTCCAAATCCGGCATCCACCGTCTTATCACAGCGCTTGAAGAGCGCGGGTTCATCCGGCGTCTTGCGCATCGGGCCCGCGCCCTTGAAGTGCTGAAACTACCGGAATCGGTTTCGCCCGGCGCCCCTCGCGGCCGCAAGGAGTTCAAGCCGGCACTCGTATCCTCCGGTCAGCCTGCGCCGGCACAGAGCGCACATACCGTGCCGCTGATCGGCCGTATCGCCGCTGGTCTGCCGATTTCTGCGATCCAGCAGGACAATGGTCACGTCAACGCGCCGGATGGCCTGACCGATGGGGAAGAACACTTCGCCCTCGAAGTTCAGGGCGACTCGATGATCGACGCGGGTATCCTTGAAGGTGACATCGTGGTCTGCCGCCGCACGGATACAGCCAATACCGGCGACATCGTCGTCGCGCTGGTCGATGGGGAAGAAGCCACACTGAAGCGGCTTCGCCGCAAAGGCGCCTCCGTGGCGCTTGAAGCCGCCAACCCGGCGTTCGAAACACGCATTTTCGGGCCTGACCGGGTGCAGGTTCAGGGCCGCCTCGTCGCTCTGATCCGTCGCTACGACTAATCGGTTTCCACACCGCAAGGTTTCCAGGGCCGCGCTTTACAAGGCGCGGCCCTTTTTGATGGCGCACCTTTCGTGTTGAGAGTGATGGCACCTGTCCGGACCACGTCAGACCACAAGACAGGCTCAGCGCAACTGACGGATCGTTCGCCCGTATCCGTCAGGGCGTGTGGGACAAGTTCATACGCGGCATCGGCGCGAGGATGACAGGCTGTGGCATCGGCGTCGGGGCGCGGCAGCGCTATCCGGCCGATCTCGGCATCCAGAATGCACGGCCAGTCTGCACACAGGCCTGACGGCTCCAACGTGCTGAACCGCATCGGCGACAAACCATCGCCATCGATATAGCGGATCTTGTGCACCTCGCCGCCAGCCAGCCGCACGAACACGTCGCCCGAAGCCGACCAATGCAGCGCCATGGCCGGGGCCGCGATCCAGAGCCAGGTTGCCGGCCCGCTGAGGGCCACCACAAACAGCCAGCGCCATATGCCCCTTGCAATCACAGCCAGTCCCAACGCCGCACTGAACAGGACGAGTGAGACACCCGGCATCTGCTTGCCGGGAGACAGCCCGCCTGGTGCCTGTTCGGTACACGTCTGGGCGATCCAGAGAATGGCCTCCAGCGAATAGCCAAAGACACGCAAGCCCAGATCTCCGTATCCAAATGGTGTGAGGATCAGCGCGGCCGCAGCGGCGGGCGCGCTCACGAACGTGATCACCGGCATGGCTGCGAGATTGGCCAGCAGGCCGAGCCCCGCGAGCCGGTCAAAATGGTAGAGTGCATACGGGGCCGTTGCCGTGCCGGCGACGAGAGACGTGACCGCGAGCGAGGCCCAGCTATAGCTGAAGCTGCCCAGCACCTTGTCGGAAGCGGATCGGCGCGCTGTCCACGCCTCGTAGGTGGCGATCAGGGCGCCTGACGCTGCGAACGACATCTGGAAGCCGGGCGTCATGACGCTTTCCGGCTGCAACAGGATCACCAGGATCATCGCAATTGCAAAGGAGCGCAGGCTAAGCGCTGCCCGGTCGAACAGGACCGCGCCGAATACGACCGCCAGCATGATGAAAGCCCGCTGGGTGGAAACGCCGGCGCCGGAAAGGATGAGATAAGCCAAACTCGCCGCGAGTGCGATGATCGCTGCGGGTTTCTGCACCGCCACGCGCAGCGCCAATGGCTCGATACAGGCGAGCAGTCGCCGCATGAGGTAGAAAACCAGCCCGCCCACAATCGCCATATGGAGACCGGAGATTGCCAGAAGGTGCGCCAGGCCGGAATTACGCAGGGCGACCTGATCCTCCACGCGCATATAGCTGCGGTCGCCCGAAACGAGCGCAGCCGCGAAGCCACCCGCCCGATCACCCGCGGCAATGTTCACATGCGCCGCCAATTGCCTGCGGAAGGCTGCGACCTTCATCCGGATATCTGGCAGTATTCCATCCGGCGCGCCAAGCGTGCCACCCCGGCAGCGGCCCTGCACATAGCCGACGCCTCCAAGTTGTTCGAACCATGCCTGCCGCCGGAAATCATATTCCCCCTCCATGCTCGGGGCGGGCGGCGGCCTCAGCACACCCCAGCATCGTACAAAGCGTCCGGAGGAAACCTCCAGCCGGGAGCGATGCGTCAGGCGCACGGTCTTGGGTGTCGTTTCCGGCGTCAGCCCTGCGATGGCGTGCACATCGATGCGCAAACGGGGTCCCTTGGCGCCAGTCTCGATTTCCGACAGCCAGCCCTCGACCATGACCGGCCCGGTCTCTGCAACGATCACGGGCGCTGCGACCAGCCGCGCCCGCAATGCTGCAGAACTCATCCCAAGCGCCGCGCCGAAGGCAAGCCACACGCAAAGTTGAAGCAGGGATGGCAACAGGAATCGTCGCCCCAGCGCGATCAGGATCGCCATGGCAAGCGGCGCCAGCAATACCGGTTCAAAGTCTGGTTCAGCGGGAGCTAGAAAATACGCCGCAGCGCCGCTTGCCATGGCAAAGGCGAGCAACAGGGGCAGTGCATCGACGGTCGCAATTGACCATATCTGACGTGGCTGCGCTGCATGCTGCGCGGCGCGCCCCTTGCCTTTGGCCGGGGAGTTGTGTTTCTGCGGCGCAAGAGCCTCACCCGCGTCCATCAATCGGAGCCTGCCTGTCCCATGAGCGTCATCACGCGTTTTGCCCCCTCTCCCACTGGCATGCTGCACATTGGAGGGGCAAGGACGGCACTTTTCAACTACCTCTTCGCGAAACGGCACAACGGGAAGTTTCTTCTGCGGATCGAGGATACCGACCGCGCCCGTTCATCTGACGAGGCGACAGCCGCCATTCTGGAAGGCATGGAGTGGCTGGGCCTGACACCGGACGCCCCTCCGGTCATGCAGTTTGACCAAGCCGCTCGCCACACGGAAATTGCCCTCGACATGATCGCGCGCGGCACCGCCTTCCGTTGCTACGCAACGCCCGAAGAACTGCAAGCGCGCCGCGACCTAGGCGAAGAAAAGCGCCAGGCTGCCAAGGCCGACGGTGTTTCGGAAGATGCGAAAGCTGCGCTGCTGGCCGAGGCCAACGAATTGCTCGCCCCCTATCGCTCTCCGTGGCGCGATGGTGCGCCGGCGCCTTCCGAGGATGCCCCCTATACTGTGCGCCTGCGCGCGCCGGATGGCGGCGACCGAATACTTGAGGATGGCGTTCAAGGCCGCGTGACCATTCAGGCGAGTGAATTGGACGACATGATCCTGCTGCGCGCCGACGGCACCCCGACCTACATGCTGGCCGTGGTGGTGGATGACCACGATATGGGCGTGACGCATGTGATCCGGGGCGATGACCATCTGAGGAATGCTTTCCGCCAGATCCCGATCTATGAGGCGATGGGCTGGGATATCCCCAAATTCGCTCACGTCTCCCTGATCCATGGACCGGACGGAGCGAAACTGTCCAAGCGCCACGGCGCCCTTTCGACGCTGGCCTATCGCGAGATGGGTTATCTGCCGGAAGCCATGAAAGCCTACCTGCTCCGCCTTGGCTGGAGCCATGGTGACCAGGAAATCTTCACCGAAGCCGAAGCGACGGCACTTTTCGATGTCGAGGGTATCAACAAGGCGCCCGCCCGGCTGGATCTGGAGAAACTCGGTCAGATAAACGCCCATTTCATGCGCGCGACCGATGACGCGCGCCTCTTCGATCTTCTATTGCCCTATCTTGAATCCAATGGCCCAATGAGCGAAGCCGAGACTGTTCGCATCCGCGCTGCGATGGCCGGCCTGAAGGATCGCGGCACGACGCTCCCCGAACTGGCTGAGGCGTTCGCGTTCCTGCGCGACATCCGGCCAATCCAGATGAACAAGAAAGCGCGGAAGTCGCTGTCAGAAGAAGGACTTGACCGGCTCGCCGGTCTGCGCGACGAACTGCAGCAATTGCGCCAATGGACGGCAGAAACTATATCGCACGTCATAAGTTCCTATTGCGCTGACCACGACCTCTCCATGGGACAGGTGGGTCAACCGCTAAGGGCTGCGCTGACAGGCGGCTTGCCCGCGCCAGACATTGCACCGGTCCTTGAATGGCTCGGACAGGATGAGGCGCTGGGACGTATTGAAGATCAAACGGCGAAGGCAAGGGATTAAACTCCCACGCCGCGCTGGACAAAAACATGATTTGGAAGGGCTAAAGCTGATGGAAAACAAGACCAAAGACGCTGGTACAGCGAAGATCGAAATTGACGGCAAATCATATGACATGCCCGTCCTGTCCGGTACGCATGGGCCGAACGTCATGGATGTGCGCAAATTCTACGCGCAATCCGGCCAGTTCACCTTTGACCCGGGCTTCACCTCCACGGCGAGCTGTGAAAGCCAGATCACATTCATTGACGGGGAAGAAGGCGTCCTGCTGCACCGCGGCTATCCGATTGGCCAGCTGGCTGCGCAAGCGACTTTCCCCGAAGTCTGCCACCTGATCCTGAATGGCGAACTGCCTTCCAAGGCCGAACTCGACAGCTTCAATGACGAAATCAAGCAGCACACATTGCTGCACACCCAGATGGACCGCTTCTTCGAAGGGTTCCGTCGTGACAGCCACCCAATGGCCATGCTGACCGGAACGGTTGGCGCGATGGCGTCATTTTATCCTGGCGCCATGGACAGCGAAGATCCGGAAGAGCGTCGCCTCGCCTCGATCCGCCTGATCGCGAAGATGCCAACGCTCTGCGCTCGCATCCTGAAGTACAATATGGGCCAGAAATTCGTCGATCCGCGCAACGAGCTGTCTTATGCGGAGAACTTCCTCAGCATGTGCTTCTCGGTCTCCGCTGAAGACTACAAGGTCGATCCGAAGATTGCGAAAGCAATGGACCGCTTCTTCATCCTGCACGCCGATCACGAGCAGAATGCCTCGACCTCGACCGTGCGTCTTGCAGGCTCGTCGGGCGCGCACCCATTCGCGGCTGTGGCCGCTGGCGTGGCCTGTCTCTGGGGCCCGAGCCATGGCGGCGCAAACGAAGCCTGCCTCAACATGCTGCACGAAATCGGCACAGTGGACCGCATTCCGGAATTCATTGAAAAGGCCAAAGACAAATCTGACCCGTTCCGCCTGATGGGCTTCGGTCACCGCGTCTACAAGAACTACGATCCGCGCGCGACCGTGATGCGCGAGTCGGCGCACGAAGTGCTCGACCTGCTGGGTCTGAAGGATCAGCCGATTCTGAAAGTCGCCATGGAGCTGGAACGGATTGCTCTGGAAGATGAGTACTTCGCCGAGAAGAAACTCTACCCGAATGTCGACTTCTATTCCGGCATCATTCTCGACGCGATCGGATTCCCGAAGCAGATGTTCACCGTCCTGTTCTCGCTGGCCCGTACGGTTGGCTGGATTGCCCAGCTCAACGAGATGCTGGTCGACCCGACCCAGCGCATTGGCCGCCCGCGCCAGATCTATACCGGCGCTGCCCAGCGCGATTATGTACCAATGGATCAGCGTTAATCCGCCATCCACGATTCAGAAAGCCCCGGCAGCGTCCGGGGCTTCTTTGGTTTCGGGACAGGTAATACCGCAAATGCCTGTTCCCTTTTCACCCGACTCCCTGCTAAAGGCCTGCGCATGAAAACCGCTGTGATTGTCTTCCCCGGATCAAACTGCGACCGCGACGCGCATGACGCCCTCGCCAAGGTAACAGGCCAGGCGCCGGCCATGGTCTGGCACAAGGATGGCACGATCCCGGAGGGCACCGACCTCGTCATGGTTCCCGGTGGCTTCTCCTATGGCGATTACCTGCGTTGCGGCGCGATGGCAGGCAATTCACCCGTGATCTCGCAATTGCACGATCATGCCGCGCGCGGCGGCTATGTGCTCGGCGTCTGCAACGGCTTCCAGATCCTTTGCGAAACGGGTCTCCTGCCCGGCGCGCTTATGCGCAATGCCTCGCTCCACTTTGTCTGCCGCCCTCAGGCCCTGAAGATCGAGTCGACGAACACGGCCTATACAAGCGCCTATTCCGGCGCATCGGACGTAGTGATCCCCGTCGCCCATCATGACGGCAATTATTTTGCTGACGACACCACGCTCAATACGCTGGAAGGCGAAGGCCGCGTGGCCTTCCGCTATGCCAGCGGCCAGAACCCGAACGGCTCTGCGCGGGACATCGCCGGCATTCTCAGCGAAAATGGCCGCATCCTCGGCATGATGCCGCATCCAGAGCGCGCCATTGGCGGGCATGAGGGCGGCACCGACGGTCTTGGCGTGTTCGAGAGCCTGCTCAGCGCGGCCTGACCCTAGGCCTCCCTGACGGCCCGCCCCCACCCAAGATTATTCTTGACGCGATAAGCGCATGAATATATCGATAATCAATAATTCTGGGGCTGCGGGGAACACCATGACATATCTTGAAGAAAGCCAGGCTGCTGGCCGCGAAATCTTTCCTGACCTTGCGCGCGCATGGGCACTTTTCGGCATCGCGCTGGTCAATGTCGGCGTCCTGTCCTGGCCCATGATGAGCAGCTATCATGCCGCTGGTGCAACGGTGAGCAGCATCGACGAAGCCGCATGGTTTGGCGTCAACGCCCTGTTCCTGATGAAATCCTACTCATTGTTCTCCTTCATGTTCGGGGTCGGCTTCGCCTATCAGATGCAGTCCGCTGAACGGCGCGGGGTCGGCTTCGCGGGGCGGTACTGGCGTCGCATCGTAGGCCTGCTAGCCTTTGGCGCGCTGAACATTGCCTGTTTCTTCATCGGCGACATTCTCGTGATCTATGCGGTGCTCGGCTCCATTCTTTTCCTGTTCCGCAATGCGTCCCAGAAGACGCTGATCGTCTGGGGCTGCATTATCTACGCAATCCAGATCCTGCTC
>Ga0207880_1000195_pt1 | contig 28914 bp, 55 predicted proteins | sample MalvirmetagMSP91_FD_184226 | JGI IMG/M metagenome (GOLD analysis project Ga0207880, IMG submission 184226) | Marine viral communities from the Deep Pacific Ocean - MSP-91 (SPAdes) | ecosystem: Environmental > Aquatic > Marine > Oceanic | place: Pacific Ocean | collected 2011-04-27
ATTTACGATGTCTTAGCTTTTTGTTAATGCTTGGTCTTTGTATACTTCCATAGCTTTTACAACCAAGTCTATTGGCGTGTTTGTAAGGTTATTCATTTCTTCCCAAATACAATCCTTTGTTTTAGTTTTTATTAAAATTTCGGCTTCCAACACATAACGCTCATTATTCTCATAATAAACGATATTTAACTTTATCGCTATTTACCATGATTATGTATTTCTTTGAAAATGAGGTGTATCTAAAAACTTCCAATTACCACCCCATTCGTTTTTATCGTTCAACGATTCCCAAAAATCACCTATCCATTGCAAGTCCTTTTTTTTGTAAGTCAATTCACCTTCAAGATTAAAGAAGTTTAGATCAATAGCTAAATTCAAAAGATGCTTAGAGTTTATAGTTTTTGACTTTCCAGAATCTAAATATATCTTTTGTTGCTCTTTAGTTCTAAAAAGCTCCCCCCCGTTATCTTCCACCCTTTACTAGATACATATTGTATCAATAAAGCTACATCTTTTATAAATTCAAATTGCTTATCGCTTAAACTCATTCTGTAAAATATCTTAGTTTATCTTTCATGTAAACATTACTGTTATTTCTTTATACATTAAATTAACGTGTAAAATATTACGGTTATTCTTTCCATATCTCTACTTGTTAGGGGTTAGTAGTTATAGCTTTTTTTAACTACTGTTTCTTTAGTTACGTATTCACTATGCCAATCTCCGTTTTCGGCAAGAAATTCAAGCGCTTCCTCTCTGGTTTCACCTCTACACTCAAAAACTTGCACGCAGTATCTTTTTACAGTCCAATAAGGGGTTTCTTTGGTTATTTTTTTACTCACTCCACTACCTCCACGCCTTCAATTATTTCCATTCCTGCATATACGTCTGAAAATACCTCTTTATACCTTCCGCACTTTGAACATTTAATTTTCATCTTCCATTGACAACTACAACTTTCATTAAACCTCATTGGCGGAGGATTGTTTAAAAGTTTATCATCGTGAAAACAAAAGAACTTTTTTAATTTACCCAGCTATAACCTCCACGCCTTCTTTAGAGCCTGTCCAAAGCTCATATACATAATCTCCATGTAAGTCTCTCCAATAGCCATTAGCTCTTACCACCTTGAAATATTTATAACCTTCTTTTTTAGCCCATTTTATAATCGCTCTTCTCATTTCCCATCCGTGTAAACTTTCGGGACATTCAAAGTTTTTAGGCAGATCAGATAAAGTGAATGCTTGTTCTAATTTAAACCCTTCTTTTTTAAGGTCTTTCTGATACTTGTAATCACATGAAAATTCTTTATATCTCATTTAATTACCTCTGTGTTTTTGGGTGAGCCTGTCCATATTCCTATGGAGAGTAGGTAGATGAATAACCCAGCACTTTTAGACACTCTTGCTTTTATATATTTAATACAAAAACCTCTATCAACCCTGTTGTTATCTAGGTCATAAACTGATTTATTAAGACAAATAAATGCTTTTTGTATCTCAGATTCCATCAAGCTATCAATGCTTCGGGTTAGTAGGGTGCATTCTTCTATCGGTATAAACTTCTGTTCTCTGAGTTCATTATAAACCGCTCCATCATCGAGAATGTCATGGTTAAGTTGATACTTGTCGCCCTTATACAGATTAGGAACTAAGTAGAATTTGCCACTCCCTGCAATAGCTCCAAGAATTACGTGGTTCTCATGCCAAACTGTTTCTTTTAGGTTATTCATTGGATGCCTCTGGTCTTGTGTTTACTATATCTCTCGCCATTCTTCTGCAAGTGTATTTTTCGCTTTCGGATAATCTATCCCAAAAATCCATACTGCCACCACCTTGTTTTGAATATCTATCTCCATATAGCCACATAGCACATTTTGCCGGTCTATGTGGATCAAGGTTTCTTTTTTGATCTTTCACTTCACTCATCGTTATCTGCTTTAGGGGTTAAAATTGGTTTTCTTACATCTATCGAATACCAGTTATCCATTAAAAATTTATACGTACTTAAAAATGAAAACTTAAACCTTTTGTATAGTGGTTTCATTTTAAAATTATCAACATAAACACCCTTATAAATGTCTCTTTTAGGCTTGTCTAAATTTTCCTTTGTTAGTGGTATTAAATCCCAAAATGGATTATTAACCCCTTGTATCAAGGCGCATTTTTCACCATGATAATAAACGGTATCTCCTAATTTTGGTTTGTTTATTTCACGTATAGCTTTTATTACATACTTAATTCTAACACACATTTTTATAAATAACTTCTTCATCACATCTCCTTAGTTGGTTGGGTTAAAAATCTTGAATTATCTTCCATTGTCTTTTCTAAAGCATCTACTAAATAAGAGCCTGCTCCATCGGGATTAGAGACATTCGATAATAAATGTGCTATCCATTCATTTTCTGTCTTAGCGTGCTTCTCCCCCTCCTCCTCACGTACTGCTTGCTCAAAGGCTTTTAGCTTTTTAGGAGTATCAAAATGATAACCACTTTGTTTTTCTCCGTTATCTCTTACTAGGGAATATTCAGCCTTTTCCTTTAACTCTTCTACCTTAGTCATTGCTTGCCTCGATTTTTTCTTTAATAGCTTCAGCGATAAATTCACCTAGTTCATCTTGTAACTTTTCAGCTTTAGGAAAGTCAATTATACCATCTTCATGTTTGAATATGTTCTGAATAGCTCCCCATCCTCTAACATCTGCTATCAACTGATCCCCTTTTTCTTCTGAATTAGAAAATATCATCTGTCCACTTGCATCGTACCTGACATTATTGCCAAGAAACTTTTTTAGTTCATCACTCATAGCAACCTGATTTTAATAGTGCTTGTTCTGCTTTCTCAAAGGCTTCTCGCCAATCATCGCTTGATGGCATACCGCTTTGAATGCCCTCTAACTCGCACTGATTTAGAAAGATTAATTTCATCAAAGCGTCTATCAGTTCAGGACTAGCCTTTTTATAACCCTCTATCCAACAATCTCTATATTGTTTGTTTTTATCCCATTCAGACTCTCCGTCAATGCTTTCTAAAATTTCAGGATATTCCTCTAATGCTAATTTTTCTATCTCTGGCTTATTCATTCATTCTCCGTTAATTGTTCTTTGTTATCCATAATTAAATACTTAATTTTATTCCACTCAGGAAGGTTATAAATCTGCTTACCAACGGATAAGTATAAACTCCAAAACCAATCAGTTACTTCTATCCACTCTTTAGTAACCTGTACCGGATATGAAAAAGTTTTTGCTCTTCCTCCCACACAAAACACTTCCATTAGTTTTGCACCAACCCAAATACCTTTATCGTTTCTTAATCCGATATAGTAATAACCTGTCTCCTTGTCTTGAAACACATTGGTTAGATGTTTTGCCTTGTAGGTAAGAAAGTTGTAGAGATTAGGAGAAAACCTATCCTCTTTTTTATAATTAACTAACTTGTTTATTCCATAAGCAGGAATATCTCCACCAACTATACATTTGGGTAATTCTTTCGCTTCAATCATTAGAACAAGCTCACTTGGTTTTCATTCTTTGGATCTAAATCATACAAGCTCGATGCTGTAGCCTGTACGGTCTTGTGCCACTCACTCCCTTGCTTGTCCGATATCTGATAGTAATCCGTATAGTTCGGCTTGGAGATCGAGAATTTCCACTCTTGGGTTTTAGTCTTAAACTCTGCATTGCAATGTAGAATCGTATTCCACATCAAATTGTACCGAGTTTCCTTATCTATCATATCCCAAAGCTCGCCCGAAAACTCCAGGATAAAATCGTTCCCGGAATAGTGCTTCATTTCTCTATTGCACTTGATCACTTTCGCAGGGCGTTTCTTGCTTATGTTCGGATAGACTAAAAACAAATCTACTTCGGCCGGACCTAATTCAATCTTCTTATCTTCCTTCACCTGAGCATACAGCTTGTCCAGTTCCGTGCTGTTCATAAACTGCTTATCTGCTATTACTTCTGTCTGTGGGTTTAGTTTGTGTATTGCCATGATTCTATAATGATTCGATTAATATTAAACACTTCTCTTCGAGTTTTTCCTGAATCTCAGTTGGTGATTCTTTTTCTCCCGTATTCGCATACACTCTCCCAATAGTAAAAGCCTCATTCATTATTTTTAAATCTCTTGAGGTAAGAACATTCATTGTTTCTATCGGATCTTTTTCAGCTAATAAAGTGCCGTCTTTGTCGTAAATTTGACAAACTCTACGTATGGGTGAATTTCTCTCCCCTCTTCCTCTTTGTTCTAAATTTGTAATAATAACTTCTCTAATTTCAATCATAACTTTAGTTGGTTAAATCAGCCCTTTTTGAGCCAATGCTTGTTTAAGTTCTTTGTTCTTTTTTTGCAGCCTCAAAATCTCTTTTCCTAACTGCACATTTTCTTGCCGGATATCTTCTGATAATTCGTAATAGAGAGCCGTAGTTTCATAAGCCGTATCAATGATCGTTTTTCCCTGTGAACGACAGTCACGGAAGACCTGAAGTATCTTAGCCTTCGTTTCTTCTCGCATTACGGTATCAGGTTTTTCTGTTAGTGGCATTAGTCGATTAGTTTTAGTTGGTGTTTTTTCCAGTATCTACCGTACTTCCGATTCATTGCATGAAGATGTTTATCTCTGATCAGGTGGCATCGTTGACATTCAGCTACAAGATTATTCTCTTCATCTTCAGGATCATATTCATCAGGATTGTATCTCACATCCATTTTATCAGGTTTTATGTGAGCAACCGTTAAAACGATTTTTGTGAATTTAACTCCATCAAGAAGCATTGTATCAGCTTCAAGTCCTTCAGGAGCCAACTTCCATTCTTCATTGATATTAGGACGGTAAATAATCTCATGATTAGGCACTCCACATGTTTCGCATTTATTTTCAGCTCTTTCAAAACGAATGAATTCACTTATCTCTTTCCAGTTATCCGGGTATTCTGAATAGTTGATCGGCATTACTTCACACTCATTTTATCAGTTAGGGATTTAACTACGTCTTTTCCGGACTCAGGAAGTTGTTTCATCACATCCCCTTGTTCGAGTTCAGCTTTACGTTTTTGATATTCAAACATCGTTTCACCACCAACAGGAGGAGTATAGGTTCCTTCCCTTTTTTTCTTGATGAACTTGAATAAGTGCCTGAACTCCATACCGCTTTTTGGTAAGTATTCATCACCTGAAGCTTCAAAGAACGCATCGTATAGCTCTTTAGGCTTTACCTTGTGATGCTTGCAAGACTCCACTAGCATCCAAATATCAATCTCTGAAGGTGATTCTTGCTTATTGAACGTAGCGATCATGTACGCTATACCCTTAGCAAACTCTCTGTTCTTGTGAACCGGTACAGAATTATCTACACTCATGGTAGCTGTTTTCAGTCCGTTTTCAGCCTGAACAGGTAGTTTAATTTCAATTTTCTTGGTCGAAGTAGTTGTCAACTGCTGCTCCGACCTTATCTGCATTCGCTGTTCCATTGTGCGTTTGATTAGTTTGCTTATTATTTTTCTGATTGAACTCGTAGTTCCATTGGTTTTGAAGCCTTGCGTATGCTCTCCAGTCCTGAATTACATCTTCTCCCTTTTTCCATCCCTTTGTCAAAAGATGATCCCATAAATGATCAGTGAATTCCTGAGAATATCGAAGTGTGCCAAGTAAATACTCGTTCCAATCTTTTTTGTCCGGTACGTCTGCATCCAACGACTTCTTGTGAAGAGGTCTTTCAATACCATCAACAAAAGAAGATGCTTCAGAAATCAAGGGAGTGAGCTCCCCCTTGTTCACATTATTTACATTGTTATAATTGTTTACATTATTGTATGTGTCTTTCTGTTGTCCACTCTGCTGTTCTTTTGCTGTTCTTTTGCTGTCTTTTTGCTGTTCTTTTTTATCATCCTTAACTTGATAGGATTGGTAGTTTTCAATCGTTATAACAGTTGTAACGCTATTTTTTTGCTGTCTAATTTGATGTTCGTTTTCTAAGTCCTCTAAAAACTTTCTTACTTTCGTTCTAGACCACTTCCAACGATCGCTTAATTCAACTTCGCTTCGTCCTAATTGCCCTATTTCAAGATCAATTTTAACGCCTCTTTTATAGAAAAACCCTTCCGAATGATTAGCAAGTAAAAGGAGATCTACCCAAGCTTGACCCCTTGTAAACTTCTCACTTTTCCACATTGGGTTATCTTGAATTTTGCGATATAATGCTATCCAGCCTTTATTCACACCAGTTCCTTTTTAAGCGTTGCTGTTACGGTTAGTTTGTCTTTGCTCGTAGAAATAGAAACACCACTCTTATACTTACTCCGAATCGAAGACATAAAAGATTGAGCTTCATCTTCTGTATCAAAATTGACAACAACATTTCCATCCAGTACAAGCTCTAAGTAGCAATCTGAGTACTTACCCCTATTTATGTTTTCAATCGCTTCTGTGTCTATTTCTGACATTCCTAATTGACTTAAAAGCTCATTAACACCTTTGAAGTAAGCGACTCTTGATCTTCTCGCATAGACCGGATCAGTTTCTATATTCCATCCTTTTTCTATGAGTTCTTTTTTGTTCATAAGCCTAAAACCCCCTGCTCTTTATTCTGTCTTTGATAAATTCCTTTAGCAGCTTGGTATATGTGATTACCTAGTTCGGGATCAACCATATTTCTAAGAGCCTTTCTTTTTTTATTACTATCCATTTCATATTTAGATAGATCATATCCGTAATAATCTTCCCATGTTTTAACATTCCATTTTTTTATCGGGTTGCCTTTTATTTTACCTTTATCAAATAGCCTTATTTTAAAATTAGACCAGAACAAGTGCCTTGCAATCTCTTTAGCAGGTATTAATGGCGTGTAAAACGGAACAACATTCTCAATTACATATTTACCCTTGAACCTGTGATGCAAAAATATAATTTCCTGATATAGCTTCATGTCGGGGTAATTATCCATTGCCACCCTCTTCATGTGGTTAAACTTACTATGTGTAGGACACGGTGGACTTGACCATATAAAGTCAAACTCTTTGTAGTGATCCAGTAAATATTGATGTGCATCAGCTACTATAACTTTATCATTAGGAAAGTAATCCTGGTAAACTTCAGCTGTTGCCCGGTCATATTCAATAGCTGTTACTTCGCAATCTTCCCAAAGCTTACGGTTGCCTCCGATTCCTGCATATAGGTTTAAAACTTTCATAACAAATTCTCCTTAATCCACTCTTTACATTCCGGGTAATCGTTGAACTTCCCTTGTTGGTAGAAGATGATTAGGGATTCATCAGTGTGCATTGTAATTGCATATCCTTTCCATCTACCAAAAGGCATTGTTGGAAATGGCTCTCTAATTAGCTCGTTCGTTTTATGCTCTGCTAGTTCGGTTGGGGAGATCATACCGGAACCTCCACTTTCTTGGGACCGGTTGGCATTTCAGCCGTAGTTAAATTTTCTGATTTGGCAACTAGAAGACCAACCCGATCATAAATTATCCACTGATAATGTTGCTGATTAAATGTTTGCGATAGTTGGAATAGCTTCTTTCTGCAAATATTGAAATAACTCTTATCCCAGTTAAATTTTACTCTGCCCCAATCTTTCGCTTTTACTAAAAGAGTGTTATAAAGCAACCTTCTTTCATTTTTAGACGGCTCTCTTTTATGTTGACACTCTGGACAATTGCAATCTATCTCACTCATTCCACTTCCTCCATTACCGGAAAGAGAATGACGGGCAGGACTATATCAGAGTGCGTACCGTCATGGAGTAGGATTTTGTCCTCTGTCTTGCAAAAAGTGACCTTCTCTAATCTGTACTTTGTTACGTAGTGCTTTGTTCTTACGTGCTCGTGAACGGGTTCTTTTTCAGGAAAGGTTATAATTACAGAGGTAATAAAAGCAGATACAACCATTGCAATTACTGACCATCCTATTAAATAAATTAGAGTTGTTGGTTTTAAATCATCTCTCATCACTTACCCCCAATCGTTTGTTTGGTTATACACTTTATAAGCCTATTTTTATATTTACTATTATGGCTCATCTTCTTTTCTAGTTTTCTTTTTTCTCTTAACACTTGATTTTTTTGGTGCTCAAGTGCATTTAATTTCTTGTCTAATTTTCCAATTTCAATGCTTACTATTTTTAACTCTGCATCTATTTCTTCTACTCTCTTTTTATTGTCCTCTAGGGTAAAGGCTCCTGATTCTGAAAGCTTTTGTATTCGTTTTTGATATCTATTAAGGAATTTCTTCTTCTTTTGAGTACCATGAAATTTTTCGCAATAAGGACACTTATATGAATCCTGACCATTTAATTCAGCTTCATCCATTGTTTCATAAGCTTTTTTGCTAATACACATTCTTTCTTCTTTTCTCTTCTCCCTAGCCTGCTTTTTTAAGTGAGCATATTTATCCATCACTTACCTCCGTTGTAGTCTTTAGGGTTAGATTCGTTGAGTAGTTGGGCTAGTGTCTTTTTCATTTCACCTCCGTATAAGTCTTTCTGTTTCTGCACCTGCTTATAACACCAGGCGATCTTCTGTACTCTTTAGCGAGTTCCTCAATAGATTTCTCTGAGCTACGTATCTCTCTTACCTGTCTAGGGTTTAATGGAGATTTAGTAGTAGTACCGTTTTCCCATCCGTATAAAACGGGATAGGTTACATTTTCAAAGCTCATACTGCCTCCTTTAAAATTGGATATTGTTGTTTTTTCTTATTTTCTCGTCTAGCATCATTCCAACCTAGATTCCATTGCTTCCATTGAGCTGTATTTCTACTGTAAGGGTTCATCGTTCTTTCAGGATGCCCTTTAGTAGCAACCCAAGCTGTAAAGCCCTCAGAGTAAGCTCTGTTTGTTCTGTGTTCAGAAATCATAACCACTCCTTTAGGTTTTGATAATCCGACTTCGTTAACCACTCTTTAGGGCTGATTCCTTTGAATGAAAAGACAAAATCTTCTAATCCTGGAAGCAATGGGTAAGGCGTTCTTAAAGGAGTTCTGAAATAAGCATGTTGAACTTTTCTAACGAATACAGAATACAGATAAGCTCTTGCACCAGTGTAAATACAAACAATGGTTGCAATCTGAATTAGTAATAAAGCAAATATATTCATGTCTCTATAGTCTGGTTGTAATTGCGAGTACTGTAGAACCTATTAGGATCAAGACAGCTAAGTAGATGATGGCTTTCTGGGGCTTGGTCATTTGTTATAAAACTCCTTTCTTTCTCTAAACTTTTTAGGGTTAGTATGGCTTAATGAATGGCAACCGATTTCTTTATCTTGCCTGTCAAGCGTGCTACACCAAATCTCAATATTCTCTTTCTCGTGCTTCAGTTCAGGATGTGCTCCTTTGCTTTTTACATGGCTGAAGTTGTGAGCTTTAGCCTCATGGATGGGATAACCACACACCGCACATCTATGTGGTCTTTCGTTCCAAATCTCTTTAAACAGTTCTTTCATGCTTACCTTCTTTTTCTTTCGCTTAGTAGGTTTAGGAAACATCATATTGCCTCTCCAAATAAATCGTTTCTATGAGGCTTCAGTCTTTCCTCAATTAATGGTTCGTTCTCTTTGTTAAGCTCTATACCTATAAACTTTCGATAGAGCCTCAGTGCTACTTCTCCGGTTGTTCCTGATCCAAAAAAGGGATCTAAAACTATATCACCTTCTTTGCTTCCTGCTTTGATGCAATCTGTTATTAGTTCAGGTGGATAAACTGCAAAGTGTGATCCTGAATAGGGCTTTGTGGCTTGATGCCAAACGCTTCTTTTGTTCTTGGTTTCATAATCATTATGGACCAACCCCTTCATTTTTGATCTTCCCGGAGTATTGTTAAGCTTAGTGATGTCTCTGTTTCTTAATGAGGAATCGTTTGTAACCGATTCTTCTTTTATGGCTTCATGGTCGTATAAGTATTTTCTGGACTTGCTTAACAGAAAGATATATTCATGTGATTTAGTGCAACGATCCGTAACACTTTCGGGCATTGGGTTGGGTTTGCTCCAAATAATATCCTGTCTTAAAAACCACCCATCAGCACGAAGGGCAAAGGCAAGCATCCACGGGATTCCAACTAGGTCTTTTGGTTTAATGCAATCGCTTTTAAAATTAGAGATTCCCTTTTTAAGCGTTCCTTTATTTGTTGATTGCTTCCATTTATCGTTAGTATCTGGATGGGTAGCAGCACCCTTCCCTGAACCTGCATAACTATCACCAATATTTACCCATAGAGTACCATCATCTTTTAACACTCTTTTTACTTCTCTGAATACTAAAACCAGTTTGTGTATAAATTCTTCTGGAGTTTCTTCTAAACCTATTTGTCCATCATGGCCGTAATCTCGTAAGCCCCAATAAGGAGGAGAAGTAACACACATTTGCACCGATTCATCAGGCAGTGTTTTTAACTGTTCTAAAGCATCGCCGAAAAGACAGATGTTGGTATCTATCATCATTTCATCAACCCCACTACTTTAAAAGCTTCCGTTACATTCTTAACTACATGAGCTTTTCCGTTCCATCTTTTGTGCCACTTTACCTGATCAGGAGTTAGCTTTCTTTTGCTTGGAACTTTGGAGCCGTCTTTTATCTCAATCAGATAGTTTATGTCTCTGAAGCCAACGACAATATCCGGGAACCCATCAGCTTGACCGCTTGTGATCGTGACTGAACACCCTGCCTTTCTTAGAGCATCTACGATCTCTGATTGGTTATCATCTACCTTTGCTTTTCTTCTACCCATTGTCTTCACTCCTGCTTTGATTGTACCAAGCTCCAAGAATGGTCAACAGAAGCACACCAAATATGATGAGTACAAACGCTGTTCCATCCAGTAACGGAGTAGGGTCTAGTATGTCCTGTATTAAGAGCATAGTTCCTCTAGTTTTCTGTATGATTCTCGTGTTATTCTTTCATTACCTGAGTTCAGATCTACCCAAATTTCATTCAGGATTTCTCTTGAAATATTGACGCTCGTTTCCAAGTCTGAAATCTTCCGAGTTTTCACCTTATCAGATTCGTTCTTTTTATTTAGCTCTTTAGTCAGATCAAGGATTAATATCTCTTGTTCGGTTACACGCTTAATCAGCTTTGTGTTATCATCAGGTTTATCCTGACCGCCAAAATTGCCTTTAAATACAGGTGCTTTTTCAGCTTTCATCCCTGAGCCTCTTCATCTTTATAGTGTCGTAGATAATCACAGCTAGACCGCACAGTGTTGTATATCCGACCAAGTCTATAATGATGTCTTTCAGGAAAATTAGTGATTCAAACATAGCTGTCTGGCTTGTTTGATAGCTCTTACCTTCTGAATTTCGCTCAAATCAATAGGGGTACTAATCCCTTCGATGTCAGCCGTTGCGCTCATAGGAATGAACCTGTCGCCCTGCCTGTCAAAATCAACTGAGCAATCTCTTAGCTGTCCTCTGATGTGTAGCTGTACTGATAGTTTTTCCATGATTATTTGATTTAGTTAAAATTAATTGAGCCGATGAAGGGAATCGAACCCTCTATGTTTTTGGATCTCAGTACCATTTAAAACTGCTATTAGAATCGAGCTTACCGCCCTTGCAACCTCTGAATAAATCAGTCAGTTACTTGCTCCCACGAGCATCATCGGCTCCCGTCTGCTGACAGACAGGTATTAAGGCTCACTAACTGCTTCAGGGCTTAGTGAGTGGTGTTATAATCTTTACGGAAAGCTCAATAACCGCCTGAAGATCACCGCTTCCTTAAAATGTTGAGTGAGGACAGGATTCGATACCTGCATTCATACCGAACTTTACGCTGTATGAGTATGATTACTGCGATTAGCGTTTACTTGTCGCATTGCCCGTAGTCGGGATTTTTCGGTTAATAACCTATTTTTATGCGCTTTCGCCACCTCACTCCATTAATTCAAAGAACTGTTTAAACCCGTTACTGCTGTATTTCGTAACCATCTAATACGCTTGTCTCAGATTGTATTTGATATAGCTTTGCTTTTAGCATAGCTCCCTGTTTTTTTCTTTCCCTTGTTTTAAAAGCCTCCTCTTCTTTTCTTTTTTCTTCAGATTTTTTCATTTCTGCCTGAGCCTCTGGGTCGTCTTTAGTTAGCATTGAGCTAAATAGAGCATTCATAAGACCCGCTCCGAAATCTTCTTGCTCCCATTTTTCAACTGCTTGAATTAAATTGTCGCAATCTTTGTATGTTAATTTTTCCATTTTTTTATTTGATTAATTAATGTTTGGTTTAAAACCCGATCATGCTATCACACACAACCGGATGAGGGATTTATGAACTACAAAAAACTAGTTCGTGCTTAGTGCTTCCTTGAAACTCAATTCGCCTCGCTTCCAACTGTTATAATCCTCTTCACTCATTTTGTAATACTCATGAGGTAGTTTGATATAAATGCCTAAATACTCACTCGCATAGTTCCGTATATCTATCATCACTACTTCGTCAAACTCTTCTGTCGAAAGCTCTTTTAAAGGCTTTACCGTCTCGATTACTTCCCCTGTCTTAGAGTTTGACATTTCAACTTTGCTGAACTTGTTTTCAAGCCATTTATAAACCTTGTATTCACTGAACTCTAACCATCCCTCTTGAATCAAACGGACTAGAATAGGCTTGCAGATAGCACCAAATAAATAAGCGTTTTGATCTACCGTTCTTTTGTTACCGTATTCAATCGTCTCTTTGAAATGGTTTGCAAATCCTATCTCCTGGATGTGCTGTAAATGAACATCCTCGTTGTAGTAGATTTTCTTACCGTTTTCAATGCGCCCGTATGATTCTATCTTTTTCATTAGGCAGCCTTTTTTATAATTTGATTAAGCAAGTCAGAAAAAACCCTCGTGCGCTTTTCAAACTTTGAAATCATTTCTTTGTCATACTTAAAGCTGAAAACTTTAATCTTTGATTTTTCAGGTAGGTTCGGATGGAAGTAGATTAGATCCCATTCTTTGTATCCCGTACACCACATATTGAATTGACATTGAACATAGTCGCTTGACAGGTATTCGTTCGTCATAACTAACTTTAAATGCTCTTTAGGTCGACACTTTACTTCAACCCCTTTTTTAAGCTCTTTGATAATTCCGTCAGGACTCGACCCTATTAAGTCGTTCTTCTCTACGAACCCTATTGCGGACACATTTACAAAATTCATTGCCTGATATAAATCTATTGCCAAAGATTCGTTTTCATGCCCCCAATCAGTTGCTCTGTTCCCACCAAAAGAATCTCTGGGTGTACCCGTTAATCTCTCTTCTGCAACTCTATAAAGCTCTGTAAAAGCTCCAGCGCCTAAACCGCTTTTGTCTTTACCGTTTACTAAAAGAACAGATGCTACTGATCCTGTAATTTTTCCAGACCTAAGCTTTAGCCACTCTTCAGAACCTTGTACTATGTCCCAATGAAATTTCATACTAACTGAGCCTTTACATTGTCCACGAAATCACGGGTTAATTCATCATTCCGGTATTTCTCAGCACACATTTTTCTTATGTCTTGCTTGTCCTTTCCTTTGTAGCTTTCCAAAGCTTCTCTTATTTCTGCGGAGAGTTTGTCCTTTTCAGACACCTCTTCAGTTGGTAATTCATAATTCTCATTATCAATCTTTTCAATACCTACAAACACATCCTCGAAATGAAACTTACAGCCCTTCTTCATTACTGTTTTCAAGCACATTTCTTTAAACCATTGCTTCCATATAAAATCAGTTTTCGCAACGCTTCTATGCTTTTGTAAATCCTCTTTAGACAGAGTAGTTAGGAACTCTCCTCGTTCATTTATGATGACCACATAAGCGCCAATTATATCTTCATCTTTCTGATTGAATGGGTCTGAAATCTTATGTTGATACCTAATGATTCCACTCTCTTTCTTAAATGAAAATTCATCGTTCTTATAAACCAAAGCCGGATCAATTTTAGAATCAGGATAAGCCAATAGCATTTTATTTTTATATGCCACGTAATCAAAAGTTATTCCCGTTGATTGCCATGTGATATGTTTCCCGTCAAAAACCAAGCCTTCATTTTTGATAGACCTAAATCCTTGATCTAAATCCTGAATTGTTTTGGGCTGAAACCATGCGTTTTTTAATTGCCCATTTCTCGTCTCTGTTTTAACCTTGTAACAGTAATTCGCATACTGCTCTACCTCTTCTTTATTAAATTCTCCATTCAATGAACTTTCTAATGAAGCGATTAATTGATTTGGATTCTTGAAAACTTCGTTCATGCCATTACCTCCTCTAACATCTTATCCACTTCTTTTTTAGCCCAAACTTTAAAGGCTTTGAACTTTGATTCTATCTCTTTGGACTTCTTTGTTTCCTCTCCAAGCAAAACAGGAACCTCAAAAGCATCTACCCATTCATTAAGGCGCTCAACTTCAGGTGCAAGAGCTTTTTTCTTGGCTAACTTTTCCTCTTCTCTCTTCCGGTTTTCTTCTTCTTGTTGAGCCTTTAATTCAGCTTCTTTTTTGGCTTTAAGTTCAGCCTCAATTTTTTCTTGCTTGGCTCTTGCTTCCGCTTCAATACGTTCTCGTTCTTCACGCTCTTTGCGGAGAGCTTCTTCATGTTCCTTTCTTTCGGCTTCTTGTTGAGCTTTAATCTTAGCTTCTTCTTTCGCTCGTTTTTCGGCTTCAATTTTTGCCAAACGCTCACGTTCTTCAGCTTCTTTTTTAAGGCGTTCGTTTTCTAAACGGATTCTCTCTCTCTCTTCAGCTTCAGCTTTCTCTTTAGCTATTCTCTCTTCCTCAGCTTTTTTCTCAGCCTTAATTCTGTCTTCGTGAGCTTGTTTTTTAGAGCCTAAATAAGCGCTCCAAACATCATCATCCATAGATGCTAAGTCTCTTTCTTCTGCATCATCTACATATTTAGAAAGCTCTACAACTCGTTCAGATTGTAGCTTTATAAGCCTCTCTTCTTCCAGTCTGTCGAAGTGTTCTTCAATCTCTTTTAGCTTGTTCTCTTTATCCTGAACAGCCCACTTGATAATATTGTAAGTTCCCTGAACAGCGTTTCCGGCTCTTAGGTACTCTTCTTTTAGTTCTTTTCTCGTTTTGTCAGATTCAATTCTGATTTTAGCAATATCTAAACGCAATCGTTTAGCCCGTTGCATTAAATCATCAGTAATCACTTCTTCTGATTCGAGAATAATATCATTATAAGCGCTTTCAAAACTTTCCAACATTTCAACCATTGGATCAAATGTTGCTTTTATTTGCTTTGCCTTGCTTTTGTCGACTGATTTCAATTCTTCTACTGATTCTATTTTAATTAACTCACTCATGCTGCTACCTCTATTTTTGTTATTAAATTTGATTCTAACATCACCTGCTCAGGCTCGTTTAGATTAAGAGCCTCAATCAACCTCAGCTTGAATACTAAATCCGTCTCTGCTGATTGGCTTACATATCCCGATGTGTTTAGATCGTAAGGAACTCCTGTCCTGTTAAGTAGTTCTATAAACCGTGTGTTGATACTATCCATGTCAATAGATCTGTCATGGAATAGTCTTTCTAGCACTTCATCAAAAGCTTGTTGTATGTCCGAGTATTCAAAGAACTCACTCTTTGTTACTTCAACAGATTCAGTACTACCGTAAGCATCATTTACTTTCATTTTGAAAGTCAGCTTATCTATCTCTTTAATTAGTAGGTGTGTGAATGTCATAGGTCGTAATAGTTAACGTACTTGGTAATATTCGTTTTGTCGTCTCTGTCTAATCTTTTACCGCTCCAATCGTACAGGTAAATTTCTCCGCTCCTAGCCATTCTTACTATACTTTTCCGGCTTATATCGAACACATGAACCATGTTTAATGGAACAAAGCCTATTGAGTTCTTTTCTCTGATCTCATGAAACTTACCTGTAGGAACCCCATCTATTATTTCAGGAACTAAAATCTTACCCCTTCCTTTAATCTCTTTTAAATGTGGTATCCTGATATCAGATAGTTTCTCAGCGATCATTTAACCACTCCATGTATTCAGGGGACGGTGTGCAAACCGCATCAAGAGCTTCTGTGAATTGCTTTAAAGCTTCTGATTGGCTCATTTTAATTCCTCTTTCATTGTGCTTGCCTGTGAAGCTATATCAGTTGCGTACTTAGAGATTTGATGAACATCAGGGTTCTTAGACTGAATCTCTTCTACAATACAGCCAATAGCCTTGCTTATGTTTAATATCTCATCGGTTAAGTTTCCGTTCGTTGCATTAGACTTAATTGCAAATGCCATCCAGTTTTCAGGAACCATTTCAGCAAGCAAGCTCATATCATCTAATTCCTGAATGATGTTTTTGCACAAGGTTCTCATGTCACACGAATGAATGTGAGCTTCTCCGTTTCGTAGCTTTCTAACTAAGTCGCCCTGATCTACACCCCATCCGAAAAGTAAAGCAAGCTCTTTGTCATACAATCTGTGATCGTCCTTAATTCTGTTAAGGTGCAACCGATATAAAGACTGCTGTTTTTTCTGTTCCTTTTTTAGGTCTCTCATCGGAATGACTTAGTTAGTTGATGGTTGTAATTTGTTCTCAGCGGAATTGATGTAAGCAACAATCTTAGAGTAAATCTCTTTGTTCTTGTTGGGGTACTTCAAGACCTCATACACATAAGTGCGAGAACAGCCGATTTGATCTGCTACCTCTTGTGCGGACTGGTCAAACTCAATGCGAGCCTTACTAAAGTCTTTTATTGTTGGGTTTTGCATAATTGTTATATTGTTATTGCCATTTGTTAACTACAACAATACAAACTATACAAGAACTTGTCAAGTACTACGCAAGAAATATTCGCATCTTTTAATGAGCTTTTACGCTATGTAATTGAATTAAAGAGGTATAGCCAAAGAGAAATAGCTGAAAAACTCCAAAAAGATGAGAGTCAAATAAGTAGGTACTTGAGTGGTGAAGTTGTTCCTTACCCAAGAACACAAAAAAAATTGTTTTCTGCTTTAGAAGTAGATGTGATTAAAAAAGGCGAAAACTGGATACTGACTTCTAACTCTCGCTCTCAATTCGACCAATTGAATGAAGAAATAATCGATTATGACTCGAAAGTAACCGATCATATAAAACTTGAGCTTCTTCTGGATGATCCTTTGAAAACGATTGAATACGCTGAAGGATTGATTCGAATTGCTCGTTTAAAACTTGAAAGCTCTCGCCGTGATTAACCATAAAAAACCCTTTTTATTTAAACTTAAACCATACACATGACAGAGGATGTCACGTATCCCTTAATTATTTTTGAACGACTATAAACGAGGATTTTTATAAGTCTTCCAAATTAAAGAACTCTTACATATGTGTATAAATGTAAATTTAATTATATGAAATCTTCTGGAACAGCATACTTACTCTGGTTTTTAAGCGGATTTGGATGGTTAGGATTCCATCGTTTCTATATCGGAAAAATAGGAACTGGAATACTTTGGATATTAACATTTGGAATGTTTGGGTTCGGGGCGTTGTACGACCTGTTCTCTCTTGGCGGAATGGTTAAACAGTACAATGTTGAAGAAGAACTAAAAACAATTCGTGCTCATGCTTTATCAAAAAATCTTAACAGGTAAATAAATCAGGTTTTCTATGACCGGATTAAGAAACACAGAATATTTACACTCTTTGTTTAGCAGTCATTTTGAGATGGCCGAAAAGAGCGGGATAAGTATAGATACCTGCAAAAAGATCATGTACAGCCAAACCTTTCAGCCTTTGGTTATCCACTTCCAGGCACTCTTACATTGTGGAGTAGATGTGAACAAATTACTAACCGTTGAAATTGAGGCTTAATGGCTTCTGTATCTTCTTATGATGAAAAGCGTTGGCGTTTGTCGTTTTTTGACAAGTCTAAATCGCCCAAGCGAAAAGCGACCTATCTAAAAAAGAAGTCCTATTATAAAACCTACGGCTACACCAAAAAGCAAGCTGAAACTGAGGCGTTCCGGCTCGAACAACTACACAAACAAGGCGAAATAGATTTATGGACTTCAGATACTGATTCTAAGAGCCTAACAGTAAAAGAAGCGTTATCAGAGTGGCAAAAAAAAGCCAAAAGAACACTGGCTAAAGATACTATCAATACTACAAGTTCTCGTATCAACAACTTCATTAAAGAGTTCGGGAATGTCTATCTGGATAACGTATCAACTAAAGCGCTCAACGAGCACATAAACGAACCGGACAATCTTAATTCTCGATCAATCAGAAAGTATGCCATTAAATGTATTTTCCCGGACCGAGATTTGAAAGTAATAAGCTCACGAAGGGAGCGAAACGAGCTTAAGCAGATTACATCTGAGCAGTGGATTTCAGAAAAAGAACTACACCTTCTTTGTGATGAATTATTAAAAATGAATAAAGAGTCCAATCAGATTAAAAGAGGTAAAGATTTAATGCCTTTTATACACCTTGTGAAGTTGGCATTCTATACAGGGCTAAGAAGATCCGATCTGTTAAATATGAAACCTGACTGGATCAACAAAGACGAGCTTACTATCGGAGGAGAGTACCGCCCAAAGTCTCAACGAAAATCAGAAACTATTGCCTTGCTACCTAAAGCCATTGAAGTTTTAAACGAAACAGAACTGCCTTTCGACTTTTCAAGGGATTATGTTACGGCAACGTTCAAAAAGGCAGCACGTAGAACGTTCGGTAAAGATACTCAGATTCATTTTCATTCGCTCCGGCATTCCTTTGTAAAATATTGCTTAGATGATTTAGGATTACCAGAACGAATAACAAAGCAGTTGACTAGGCATAAGAATCAAGTTACATTTGAAAGATATACACATGATGATGTAGATCACGTCAAAGAATACATCAAAAAAAGAGTATAATGTGTTAATAGTGTGTTACACCGATTTTCAAATTTACTGATACTATTTATTAATTATGAACTTACATAAAGCAACTAATAGTATCGTATATTCTGAGAGCTAAAATTTTATATCATGATTCATCAATTTACAGCAGAAAACATTACAACCATTGGTAAAGTACTTGGTGCTACTCCAAAACCACTTGGTAAAGACGTATTCAGAATCGAAGTAAAGAACGAGGAAGAAAATCGAAAACTTGCTCTTGAAATTCACCTCGGATTGGATGTTAATGGTGAAGAAATGAATATGGTATCTGTTTATGCATACAATACTTTTCTTCAGTTACATAATTGTACTGCTTTTGTAGCAAGCGAAATACTTCAACAGGTTACTTTTTTCGGTAAATCAGGTGAAAAAACATCAGGTTTAATAGTAGAAAAAGCAGCCGGTTGTAGTCTCTATGCTAATGTTGATGAAAGTTTACTTACTGGAGACTTCACTCAACTCCCTGAAGATATGATGATGTGTGGTATAGCATTGTCACTTACAGAGTCAATGGATGATGACTTCAGCTTTTAACTGCTGATCGTGGCTGAGACCTACCCTCTTCAAATATTCAACACCACTGATATCGATTTGCCTTGCAAAGAGATCGATTGCAGAAAAGTTTTTGAATTTGTTGCTCAACATGAAAAAGTGATCTTTGAACTGGTTGAGCTTGCTTATGTGGATGAGCAAGAAATCATAAGAATAAACAAGGAATTCCTGAAACGGGATTATATTACAGACATTATTTCATTCCGTTACGATGAGGATAACTCGAATACCAAGATCGAAGGCACGTTATATTGTTGCTTATCAAGGATAATAGATCAGGCTAAGGAGTTTAATCAAACTTCTGAAAAAGAGTGTCTCAGAATATTAATTCATGGTTTACTTCATCTGATTGGATATGAAGATCAGTCTGAAGCAGAAAAAGAGGAAATGACGAATTTAGAAAACCTGTATTTATCTATGTTTTACGAGTAACCTATGCCTCTTTCACTCGTAGCAATGCCAAAACTAATAGTATGGCTGAACACAAAGAAGAAAATATCATTACAGAACGAACTAAAGAATACGGAAAGCAATTCTGGGGTATTCTTCAGAAACAGATCGAAAAGCAAACTGATACTGAACAAAGTACAGTTGCCAGATTAAGTCCTCCTAAAAAGGAAGGAAAATATAAGATCCTGCTAAAGCTTTTATTCCTGTTCCCCCTTCTACTGATCGGTACATTTGTAACTTCCTTTTATTGGGACTTTAACGGTGTTCAAACAACGGTAATGGGTTTCAGTGTTGAGTTCGAAGGCTTGATGAGAATACTCTCTATAAGTGGGTTGATCGGTTTCCTTACCAACTGGCTTGCCATTACAATGCTTTTTCGTCCAGCTAAACGAAGACCCATATTCGGACAAGGATTAGTTCCTGCTCAAAAAGACAGGATTGCATTTCGTTTAGCAGCTGCTGTATCTGAAGACCTTATTAATCCTGATATCATAAAACAAAAAATTCAGCAGTCAAATGCTATTTCTAAATACAGAGCACAGGCAACAGAATATATCAGGGAAGTAATTGACGATCCTGAATTCAGAACCGATCTGAAAGCTCTGGCAGTTAACTATGTAGATGAAATGGTAGCTCAACCCGAAGTAAGAGCCAATATTGCGGAATCGATTATTCATCAAATTGAGAATAATATAGAAGAGAATTCCTTCGAAAAAGTAGCGCTTAAGGCTTACAGCTTTATCAAAGGACAAGAAATGCAAGCTTTAGTAGAAGACGCTCTTACAAAGCTCCCAGGCGGTGTAGAAAAGGGTTTAGATAAATTAGACAGCTTTCTGGATACTCTCCCCGATAAGATAGAAGCAAACAGCTCTACCATTGAAAACATTGTCACCTCTCTCCTATACAAACTTATCAATCAATTGGATGTGCACGCATTAGTTGAAGACAACCTCCGGGAATACGATGAACAACGATTGGAAAAATTGATTAAAAATGCCAGTAATGATCAGCTTCAGTATATACAGTATTTGGGTGCTGTACTTGGAACACTGGGAGGATTCATTATCTGGAAACCAATTGGCAGTCTGGTCTTGTTGCTGCTTATAATTTCAATTACCTTAGGATTAGATATTTTACTCCATTGGCTTAAAAACAGAAAACCCAATGGATAACTGACTAACAATCTTTAGGGAATATGAAAAAAGTTCATTTAGTGCTCTTTGCGGTATTTTTTTTGATTACTGCCTGCTCTTCAACAAGTAATACAATTGATAACTCGTCAACTGAAACTGAAGAAACAGCTTCAGAAGTAAATGAATCTCCTAAAACAGCCCCCACTGACTGGCATCATCTTTCTTCAGATTCAGAATTTATCGGAGCCGGAACTGAAAAAACTTACTCCGAGATCTTAAGCAATAGAACTCCTTCCAAAAAAGTCATTGTTGCCATCATTGATTCAGGAACAGATATTGAACACGAAGACCTGGCCGGTAATATCTGGGTAAATGAAGATGAAATTCCCGGAAATGGCATTGACGACGACAAAAATGGTTATGTCGACGATGTTCACGGCTGGAACTTTATAGGTGGTAAAGATGGAAGAAATGTAGACAAAGACACCTATGAGCTCACCAGAGTTTATTTAAAGTTGAGAGAAAAATTCATAGGGAAAACTCCTTCTGACCTTTCTGCACAGGAACAAAAAGACTATGACTATTATCAGACTATAAAAGCTGAATTTGAGAAAAAAAGAGCTGAAGCAAGAGCCAATTTCGAAAACCTTCAAAATATAAAAGATGCGATAGAAGGTGCTAAAAATACTTTTAAGGTAAGTTCCATTGATTCTGTTTCCAATAAAGAACTCGAACCAAATTACAATGATGGGCCTTATCGCAAACAGGCAAAACAGGTTATTAAATATTTTCGGGATCTGGATGTAAATGAAGAAGATATCAATGATGCCTACAAACAATTCGATAAAATGTATAACTACGCATACAATCCTGAATTTAATCCCAGAGATATTGTAGGAGATGATTTTGAAGATCTGGAAAACAGATTCTACGGGAATAACGATGTGAAAGGTCCTCGAAGTGACCATGGTTCTCATGTAGCCGGTATTGTAGGCGCTATCCGAAATAATGACCTAGGAATGAATGGAATAGCAGACTATGTTTCATTAATGATCGTCAGAACGGTTCCTGATGGAGATGAACGTGATAAAGACGTTGCCAATGCTATTCGTTACGCCGTAGAAAACGGAGCGGATATTATTAATATGAGTTTCGGTAAAGCCTACTCCCCACGAAAGTTTTATGTGGATGAAGCTTTTAAATATGCAGATGAAAATGATGTGCTCTTAGTTACAGGAGCCGGAAACTCAGCCGAAAACATTGACAGCACTTTCAGTTATCCCAACAAGTTTTATGAGGATGGTGGGATGATGCAAAATTTTCTTTCAGTAGGCGCTTCTTCCTGGATGGGAGATTCTCTGTTAGCTGCTGACTTCAGTAATTATGGTACCCGTGTAGACTTATTTGCTCCCGGTGTAGATATTTATTCTTCAACTCCGGATGATACATACGAGTCATTTGACGGAACCAGTATGGCCAGTCCTGCAGTTGCCGGTGCAGCCGCCTTGCTAATGTCTTACTATCCGGACTTAACTGCTCAGCAGATCAAAACAATTTTGCTGGAAACGGTTACTAAACCTTCAAATATAGTTTACAAACCCGGTTCTGATCAGGGAATCCCTTTTTCAAATCTTTCTTCTACTGGAGGAATATTAAATATATTTGAAGCATTTAAATTGGCAGAAACCAAATCAGAAGGTACAAGATAATTGAGCTCATCACTTTCAAATTATGATGCATTTGTAATCGGTTCCGGTCCCAATGGATTAGCAGCTGCTATTGCATTGGCTCAACAAGGTTTGAAAGTCAAAATATTCGAGTCAAAAGATTCTGTAGGTGGTGGAACCAGAACTCTTGAATTACGGGAACCTGGTTTTAAACATGATATTTGCTCAGCAGTTCATCCTACAGCAGTTTCATCACCCTTTTTTAATACTTTACCATTATCAGATTACGGACTTGAATGGATACATCCTGATTTTCCCGTAGCCCACCCTCTTGAAGATGGGGAAGCTGTTATTGCTGAAAAATCTTTCGAAAATACTTTAGAACGCTTAGGAGCTGATTCCAAAAACTACAGGAAGCTTTTCAAAGAATTTGTTGATTCGTGGCAATACCTTTCAAAGGATCTTTTTGGGACGCTCAGAATTCCTAATCATCCATTGGCAATGATGAGATTTGGATGGTATGGAATGTTTTCTTCAAATTTACTGTCCAGTAGCTTTTTTAAGTTAGACAGAACAAAAGCTTACTTCGCAGGCCTGGCAGCTCATAGTATTTTGCCATTAGAAAATGCATTTACCGCTTCATTTGGATTGGTTTTAGGAACCACTGTTCATTCTGTGGGATGGCCTATTGCTAAAAATGGTTCGCACTCCATTACGAAAGCACTTGCAGGCTTTTTCGAGTTCTTAGGGGGAGAAATCGAATTGAATACCCATATCGAATCTTTGGAGGAATTTCCTGCAAATAAACCCATTCTCTTTGACCTTACTCCTCAACAAATAACTACAATTGCAGATAGCAAGATCCCGGATTCTTTAAAAGAGAGACTGCTAAGATATAATTATGGGCCAGGAGCTTTTAAAGTTGATTTCGCCCTTTCAGAACCTGTTCCCTGGCTAAATGAGGAATGCAAAAAAGCTGGTACGCTCCATTTGGGAGGTTCAATGGAAGAACTCGCTTATTCTGAAAAAGATGTGTGGAAAGGGATCCACTCCGAAAAACCATATGTTCTTGTCTCTCAACCATCTGTATTTGATGAAACAAGAGCACCCAAAGGCAAACATGTGCTTTGGAGTTATTGTCATGTTCCAAATGGAAGCACTGAAGATATGGAAGAGCGGATTATCAATCAGATCGAAAGATATGCACCGGGTTTCAGAGATATAATCATTTCAACATCCACAATGACCGCCATGGATTTTGAAAAATATAACCCAAACTACATAGGTGGAGATATCAATGGTGGAGCTCAAAATTTAAAACAATTATTTGGCCGACCTTTAATAAAATGGGATCCGTATAAACTTCCCGTTGATCATTTATATATCTGCTCTTCATCTACCCCTCCTGGTGGCGGAGTTCATGGGATGTCCGGTTTTAACGCCGCTGGATCTGTTCTTAAAAATGAATTTGGAATAAAACTCACCTTGTAGCTTAACATTCCTTATTTTTGACCTATGTTTAAAGCACTTCGGTTTTTGGCCGGTACATTTACATCCTCTGATTCTAATAAATATCCAGCTACGCTTTCAAAAAAATGGGCACTAGTTTCCGGGATAATTGCTGTTTTAGTATCTATTCCAATTCTTTCTGTCCTCTCATCGTTTTTTGTCTCTTCAGGTGAGATATGGAGTCACTTAGCTTCTACCGTTCTTGGAGACTACATATCCAATTCTCTGTTTTTAATTATAGGAGTTTCTACTGGTGTAGTTCTCCTTGGCGTGACTTTAGCTTGGGTCATCACCATGTGTAGTTTTCCAGGACAAAAGTACTTTGAATGGGCTGCTGTTCTTCCTTTTTCAATTCCGGCTTATTTGCTTGCCTATATTTATACAGATTTCTTCGGAATAACCGGGACCTTACAAACAGCTATTCGTTCAACATTTGATTTAGGCATTGCTGAGTTTGTTTTACCTGAAATCCGGTCTTTATGGGGTGCAATTTTCATTATGATATTGGCATTCTACCCTTACGTTTATATGCTCGCCCGTTCTGCATTTCTGAATCAATCCGTATCTCTTTTTGAGGCTAGCAGAATTATGGGCTACACAACCACTCAAAGCTTTTTCAAGATTGCATTACCTTTAGCCAGGCCTGGAATCGCAGCCGGATTGGCTTTAGCTTTAATGGAAACACTAAATGATTTTGGAACTGTACAATACTTTGGTGTGCAAACGTTTACAACAGGAATATACAGAACATGGTTTGGTCTTGGTGAGCGCCCTGCAGCGGCTCAACTGGCAGGTTTCTTATTACTTTTTATTGTAGTTCTGATTTTACTGGAACGTTGGTCAAGATCCAGAATTAAAGACCAGACCACTGCTACCAATCGTTTTAAAAGAATTCAAAGATTTGATCTTACCGGGTTCAAAAAATGGGGAGCTTTTTCTGTGTGTGCAATCCCGGTGTTTTTAGGATTTATACTCCCTGTTGTTCTTCTGTTGTCTATGTTCTTTAATAATATAGATTCAGTTAATACACGTTTTATATTATACTCTCTGAATACTCTCAGTGTAGCTGCTATTGCCGGACTTATCACTGTATCTGTTGCATTATTGATGGCATATTCATCGCGGCTTAATCCATCCAAATTGGTAAAAGGCCTAAATCAATTCGGTGCTTTGGGTTACGCTATTCCTGGATCAGTGATAGCAGTCGGGGTTCTTATCCCCTTTGGTTGGCTGGATAATACCATTGATTCATTTGCACGTTCTAACTTTCAGGTTTCAACCGGGTTGCTGTTGAGCGGAACCCTCTTTGCGATGATCTTTGCCTATGTTGTTCGATTTCTTTCTGTTTCTTACAATGGAATCAATTCAAGTTTGCAGAAAATTTCTCCAAGTGTTGATGAAGCTTCACGAGGAATGGGATATTCATTCTCACAGATCCTGAGGAAAATTCATATTCCTATGCTTTCAGGAGGATTATTGTCGGCTTTCCTGCTGGTTTTTGTAGATGTAATGAAGGAACTGCCTGCCACCATCATCATTCGTCCTTTCAACTTCGATACTCTCGCTGTACAGGTCTATCGCCTTGCATCCGATGAAAGGCTCGGCGAATCAGCCGGGGCAGCTCTAGCAATCGTTTTAGTGGGTATTATCCCGGTGATACTTCTTAGTAAGACCATCACCCGTTCCCGAAAGACTGAAGAGCATTAATTTTCCTGATTCATCTCAGCGGACGTAAACAAAACCTTACACAAGCAGAGCCTTTAGGCTCGGTAGATTAGATCCAAATTCTTTATTTTCCCCAAAAAAAACACCCATACATAGTACAGGTGCTTTTTAATACAATATAAGCTTCAGCGAAAATCAGCCAATCATAAAATCTGTGATCCTTACTTCCACCCTGCTCTGTCCATAATTCTGATCGCTTCCGGATTGTTTTTTCCAAGAGCTGAAACATTCATTTCATCCGCTTTAAACGATCCAAATCCTTGAAGAATCGGATTCCAACCAGCGTCATCATTCACAGGATATTCATTGTTATCAACCGTCAGATATCTTTGAGAAGTCTCGTTAGTAAGATATTCCATGAACTTAATAGCATTTTCTCTGTTTGGAGCGTCTTTCAATACACCTGCAACACTTATGTTCACATGAGCTCCACGACCAGCTTCGCTCTGATTTGGAAATACAAGTTGTACACTTTTAGCTATTTCCTGATTCTCTTCATCACCGGTAAGCATCATAGCCAGGTAATAGTGATTTACAATTGCAGCATCACAAACTCCGGCTGCAACTGCACGAATTTGATCTCTGTCTCCACCTTGTGGTTCACGAGCCATATTATTCACAATACCGGTAGCCCACGCTTCTGCAGCTTCAACACCGTTTGACTCGATGATAGAAGCCATTAATGATTGATTGTAGATGTTATTTGAAGACCGAATACAAACTCTACCCATCCATTCCTCAGTAGCAAGATCTTCATAAGTTAGAGATTCAGGATTAGCTACGTTTGCAGGATTTACTACTATAGCTCTCACTCTTTTAGAAATTCCGTACCATAATCCATCGGGATGTCTTAATGAACTTGGAATTCTTTCGTTCAGGATATCAGAATCAATAGAGCCTAAAATCCCTGCTTCTTCTGCTCTCCAAATTCTTCCTGCATCAACTGTTACGAGAATGTCGGCGGGAGAATTAACGCCTTCACTTTTGATTCGTTCAATCAGTTCGTCTGAACCACCTTCAATCAGATTAACTTTAATTCCGGTTTCTTCAGTAAAATCGGAATACAATGCCTGATCGGTTTCATAATGACGTGCTGAATAAATGTTTACTTCCTTAGGTTGACTACAAGCTGATAGCACTAAAACAACACCAGCAGCAATTAGCGATAAATATTTCATTAGTTAGTTTTTGATTTAGCTTTTAAGTTCGGTCAAAAATAACATTATTTAGAGAGAATCTAAATAGAGAATTGAGATTATGTGTTTTAAAATGTGAAAAGCTGTTACACAGGTGAATTTAAATAGGTCTGCTCGAGATCATTGAAGATTACCAATTGTTCTTTCAAGTAGACGGTATGTTATTAGCTAACTTTTTAATAATGTTAGTTCTAGAAAAATTCGCCCTTAGTATTTAAGACGGAGAAGAGAGCGTGATCCGTAAGCGTCTGCGAAGCAGGAATAATCCTTTCTGGTGAGAAATCTAGAACTGTATCTGATCGAACGAAGACCTTTAGGATTATTCAGCGCAGGATCAGTGAACCCGGCTTAAATACTTCGGCTTGATCTTTTGCTACTTTTGTATCAAGACAAAAGTAGATACTCGTATTATAAGCTCAATGTGTTTATAGGATTCAGCTCCTTTGTACTATGTACTTTTGTGCCGACAAAAGTACCAAAAGCTCCCGACAAGAATTATTGACGCGAACTCCATTGCACCGACTAATCATTACAAAAGGTCTTCCTGCGTATAATACATATTCAAGTATCAGCCTGAGTGTAATGATTGCTCCTTCGGAGCCGTCGATTTCATTACGTTCTTAGCTCGCCAATAATTCTAAAGGTCGGTGTAGTTGGAAGCTTATTCTGAAATCTTAGGAATTATCTAACATCTAAAGGGATGCCCCTCTAAATATAAAAACTACTTATGGTTCTCCGGGTCCAAAAACCTCAAGGTTTCCCAGCGGTACATACCTGAATTGTGTCCATCAGCCCAGGTTATCTGAATAGCATGATTCCCAACCTGTTGAATATCTTTAATATCAATTTTGGAAGGATTTTCAACAAAGAACATCTTAGGTTCAAATTCATTCATATGTGCATGTCCTCCTCTACACATAACACACGGACAGTTTTTTCTAAGCCCAAAAAGTGGGTAAATTGATTTTACTCCATCCGACCATTCTATTTCCAGAACTTGATCATTGTTGCTAACTTCTATACCCGTAGGTTGAACTGAATTTTCCATACTCAAAATTAAGAAATGATCTGGACTATTATTTCAGGAGTTTTAGTTTTATTCGTAAGTATCTGGCTAGGTAATAGACGATTTATCAAGCTCGAACAAATAACATTACGCCGCTTTCTTTTTGCCGGTATTATAGGAATGGTATTGTTTCTGGTACTGAGATATCTAAATAGCTTAGGATATTTTCCTCAGCCTGTCGGTGCAGCCTTCATGACCAATTGTTATTCTTCGTTCTCGGGATTCTTTCTTGGCGCTGCTTATGCTCAGTATAAAATGAAAAAGGATCTTGGTGATATAGAGTATGTGAACACTGCTTTTATTTCTGATCTTCTTCCAAATCTTCTAGCACTAACCATTATAATCCTTGGAATTGCACGGACTTCTATCTTCAGTGAACTCCCCATCTCTCCAATTCGAATGTCATCCGGAATTTCATTGATCGCTGTTGGGATTTATGCGATCACTCTGAAAGTGACACCTGAACTTCGAAAAAAAGGTTTTGTAATACTGGACAGAGAAATTCCCTGGAAAGATCTAATTTCGTACAACTGGCATCAGGAGCAAGTAATTGAGCTCGAGTTTAAATACAAAGATCAGATTCGGATCCATCGAAGCGTGGTTGCTCCTGAAGATGAAAAAGAAGTTGAAAAATTACTGTCTAAAAAAATGATCGAAAAGATGGAGAAAGAAGCTGATAGCTGATAGCTGATAGCTGATAGCTGATAGCTGATAGCTGATAGCTGATAGCTGATAGCTGATAGCTGATAGCTGATAGCT
>Ga0207880_1000197_pt1 | contig 28689 bp, 28 predicted proteins | sample MalvirmetagMSP91_FD_184226 | JGI IMG/M metagenome (GOLD analysis project Ga0207880, IMG submission 184226) | Marine viral communities from the Deep Pacific Ocean - MSP-91 (SPAdes) | ecosystem: Environmental > Aquatic > Marine > Oceanic | place: Pacific Ocean | collected 2011-04-27
CGTCCATAAGTCCTGCATCGGTAACCGAAGCGCAAGCAAATGAAAGAGAAGCGATAGCAAGTAGTGCAAAAAGAGATTTAAATGATTTCATGATGTTGGTATATATGTTTTGTTGATAAAATTATAGTTAAGTACAAGAGAACGCCGATGTCCAATTGTTACAAATTCTTATGTGTTATTAAATAGTTTTTAAGCATATTTATAATCCACAACAAGAGTTTGAATAAGGTTCTTTGTTACACCATTAATCTACCGTTAAAATTATTTTACATCCAAATAATCATTAAAATAATTTAATATTAAGGATATAATCGCCCTGTAAATAGTCAAAAAAAGGTTTTTGAAGTCAGCTACTTAGTTTTATATTCAGGCATAAATAAGCTAATTGAATTAAAGATTAGCAAAACAATAACGATCAAAGTCTTTAATTGACAAAAGCTAGAGTTGATTATTCAGAGCTGGTTGAAGCTCTACAAAACGGGGATGATTCTAAAGCCAATGAACTTGTTTCAGAAGTAATTGGTAGATTAGAAGACTATCTTATTGTTACTATGAGTGCGGATGCAAATGATGCAGGTGAATGCGTGCAACAGGCTTTTGTGGATGTATTTGAACAAGTCCGTAAGGATAAGATCAAAGAGCCGAAGTACTTTTTTAGTTATTTAATAAAATCTTGCCGACACGAGTATCTTAGATACATAAAGAAGAAGCATAGATTTAAGTACGAAGAAGAAGCTCTTAATGAGCAATTTGTACCTGAACAGCAATATCAACGACTGATTGATAAAGAGCGACAGGAAATCTTAAAAAGATGCCTCGAAGAACTCCAGGAAAAATCAAGAGAGTTCATTGAGCATTTTATAGATAAACCGGATACAACTACTGAAGAAGCCAGCGAAGAATTTGATATGTCCAGCTCTAACGTCCGTACAAAAAAGCACAGGATATTGAGTAGATTGCACCATTGCTACAAAAGAAAGGCCAACGAATAATCAGAAACTAAGCAGGAAGCCATTTCCTGTAAAAGCTAGTTGATCTGACCATTTAACTAAATTTTTGGTGTGCTTACGATGAATCAAGTACAGGCTGATATCAAACAGTAACAGAAAACTTCCTTGAAGGGCGACAGACTTCCCATAACCGGTTAGGCGGTCATCATTTTTTTTAATTCCCTGATTCCAAAACCAGGCACCACTTCCAATATAAAGCAGATCTAATCCTGAATTTATCAGTAACAGATTCTCAAAATGTTGCATTTTATCAAGCGCAGCTTTGTACCCAAGATTCGGATCAATCTTTGAAGCGCTATGGTAGCCAAATCCTGCAATCCCAAGATTTACCAGATTCCACGCTGTATTCATTTGATGAAAATATTTAGAACTGTTGTCAGAACTATAATACCCAACTGAACCCGAAAAAATATTTAGAGTCGCCCAGCTTCCGAGCACAATCATTCCGGATTTTTGTGTAGAAATGGATTTTTTTAGAGCAGATTTTGTGTAAAATCTTTGATTTTGAGAGTGTAACATACTCTGGCCGGTGCACAAAAAAGTGATCACGAAAAAAATCCGGATGAAGTAATTTTTTTTGTAACAAATTTTAGATGCTGCCATATTTTATGTGAAATTGGATGGTTTTTCCTTCTTTTTATTAGAGAAGTAATTTAAAAAAGCAGATAAATTGTACGGTATTTTGAAAACAGCAGTAAGAACCTGGGGTCAATTTTACAATCTTTTGACTTGATTATCCGCGGAAAAAGCGACAACATCAAAGCCTAAATAATAAAACTAAATCACGTATAGAATGTGGCTGAATATTAAATCGTTCGATGAGTACAAAGAAACCTTTCAAGAAAGCGAAAAAGATCGGTTAGCTTTTTGGGAACACGAAGCCGGAACTTTTTACTGGAGAAAGCGATGGGATAAGGTTCAATCGGGTGGATTTGAAACAGCAGACATAAAATGGTTTGAAGGCGGAAAACTTAATATTACAGAAAATGCACTAGACCGCCATTTGAATACTATTGGGAATAAAACGGCTTTTATATTTGAGCCCAACCATCCTGATTCATTCCGCAGAACGATTACATTTAAACAGTTGCACGAAGATGTTTGCAGGTTCAGTAATGTGTTGGAAAGCAAAGGTGTTAAAAAAGGAGACAGAGTTTGTATTTATATGGCGATGACGCCTGAGCTTGTGATCGCTGCATTGGCTTGTGCCCGAATTGGTGCAGTTCATTCTATTGTATTTGCAGGATTTTCAGCTCAATCTCTTAGTGATCGAATTAATGACTGTGATGCAAAAATGCTGATCACAAACGATGGATTGAGAAGAGGAGATAAGCATGTTCCGCTTAAAGATATTTCTGATGAAGCGCTGAAAACCAGCCCTTCAATAGAAAGCGTGATTGTGTGTCAGCGTACCAACCGTGATATTGATTGGGTGGAAGGACGCGACGAATGGTGGCATAATTTGATCAGAAATGCTTCCAAAAAGCATGAAGCCGTGGAGATGGACGCTGAAGATCCGTTATTCATTTTATATACATCAGGATCTACAGGAAAGCCAAAAGGAGTTGTTCATACTTGTGGTGGATATATGGTGTACACTAGTTATTCATTCCGGAATGTATTCCAGGTTGGGGCTGATGATGTGTATTGGTGTACTGCCGATGCGGGCTGGATCACGGGACACAGTTATATTATTTACGGACCACTATTTACAGGTACAACCGGAATTATTTTTGAAGGAACGCCTACTTATCCGGATGCGGGACGATTTTGGGAAGTAGTTGAAAAGTATAAAGTGACTCATTTTTATACCGCGCCAACAGCCATTCGAGCACTCATGAGTTACGATCTGGATTTCGTGAAGAAATATGATCTGAGTTCGCTCAAGATCCTCGGTTCTGTAGGGGAGCCGATCAACGAAGAAGCATGGCACTGGTATGACGAGCATATCGGAAATGGAAAATGTTCGATTGTAGATACTTGGTGGCAAACCGAAACTGGGGGAATCATGATATCCCCGTTGGGCGGAATTACGCCTACAAAGCCGGGTTTTGCAACGCTTCCTCTACCGGGAGTTTTTCCTGTGTTGATGGATGAGGACGGTAATGAAATTGAAGGAAACGATGTGCAAGGAAACCTTTGCATCAAACACCCATGGCCATCTATATCAAGGACTGTTTATGGAGATCATGAACGATATAAACAAACGTATCTGAGCACCTACAAAGGTTATTATTTTACCGGCGATGGTTGTCGCAGAGATGAAGACGGCTATTACCGAATTACCGGTCGAGTGGATGATGTGTTGAATGTTTCAGGTCACCGATTGGGAACTGCTGAAATTGAAAACGCACTTGACGAACATGATAAAGTGGTAGAAACGGCAGTAGTTGGATATCCACATGATATTAAAGGTCAGGGCGTATATGCGTTTATGATCTGTGATGAGGAAATAAAAGACACTGATGTATTCAAGAAAGAGTTATTGGATCTGGTAGTAAAGATCATTGGACCAATTGCCAAACCTGATCAAATTCAGATCGTTTCGGGATTACCGAAAACTCGATCCGGAAAGATCATGCGACGTATTCTCCGTAAAATTGCATCCAAGGATATGGACAATTTAGGAGATACTTCAACTTTACTCGATCCAAGTGTTGTGGAGGAGATTAAAGAAGGGAAGGCGATTTAAAAGAGTTACTCGGAAGTGAGCTGTTCTATAAATAAATCTAAATGTTCAGTGTCTTTTGGAATATTTAGTTTGTTTATAATTTTTAGAGCTTCTTCTTTGTCAATATCGCCGTAATAATCAAATTCGCTATGCAACAAGCTCTTGAAAATATATTTATGCCAATACTTACTCCCTATTAATCTGTAATAAAGTTCCTTTTTTAAATAGAAGGGAACGGGTCCGGCATTAATAAGAACGGTTTTTAAAACTTCATCGGTAGCATCTTTTGTTATAAGTGCATTCCAAGATTCAGTAACAGTTTCTGGACCTTCAAAAAAGTCGCAACAAAGAGCATATATTATAGGCTCTTTCAAGTATTTTTTCTCTGAATTAAGAATATTGATGACTTGCTTCCAAAATTGATTCTTTTCTAATTCGAAAAGCTTATTCCAATAATTAACATACAGATGATCAATAACTGTAAAAGAAGGACATAAACGGTATAGATCGAATAGTAAATCGATTCTCTTTTTTCTCTCTATTTTAGACTTGAATAAGATTTCGATAAGATCTGTAATTAGCTCATAATCTGATTGACTAACTACGTCATCCGAATTGGTATTTTTTGATTCGACTTCCCAATTCTTTGCTTTGTATAAAGCACGATTAGCAGCTTTTTGAAACTCTTGTTTATCAACTTTTTGTATAAAACATTCGATATCCATCTATAACCCCAACAAATACCCAACTGGTAAGAAAGCCAGACTAATTACCAACAAGATCATTCTAAATCGGGTGGAAACCAGAACGGGAAAGAAAAACAATCCGTAGGTGAAAGAATGTTTGTGTAGCCAGTCGTAATAATGTTGGCGGTGAGCTGAACCCAGAGCCATGGTTACGTGTCCGTGCAGAATGGTGATCATAAAAGGCAGAGCGAACATAAATGCTCCGAGGTATCGGAAGCTTTCATCCATGCCAACGAGCATAGCAGCATAATAATACGGCCAGGCAAAAAGAACCATCATAGGCACGCTCAACAACCAGTTGATGATGACGATACGTTTATAATTGGATTCGGAAAGTTCGGACAAATCAGTTAAGAGTTATTAGTGAATAGTTTTGAGTGAGTTTTGTCATATTGAGCGGAGCGAGATATCTATGAATCAACCTAAAGAGAATCCTTAGATTTCTCAGTCGGCGAGCTCCTTCGAAATGACAGATATTTAAATTTTAGAAGCGATCAGCATTTCAATTTCACGGTAATCCATGTCAAACATTTTAGCCAGAGACTTTTTGGTAAGATGTTTTTTATACGAATATGTTCCGCTTCTTAAAGCAGTATTATCCCAAAGACATTCTTTCACGCCGCCGGCATCACCGATAGCCAAAATATAGGGCACTAACACATTATTTAGTGCATAAGTAGCAGTTCGGGCAACATCAGAAGGCATGTTAGGAACACAGTAATGAGTTACATCAAAAGCTTTATAAATCGGATTTGAATGCGTAGTTGCACGACTTGTTGCAATACATCCGCCCTGATCAATAACCGTATCTACGATTACACTTCCGGGTTTCATTCCCATCACCATGTCCTCTGTAACCCAACACGGAGAGCGATCTCCTTCAGCCATTGCAGCGCCAATAATTACATCAGCGAATTTTAATGCTGAACTTAAGTACTGCTCATTTGCTACAGCAGTGATTATCCTTCTGTCCAGAGCATTTTCGAGGCGACGGAGTGCATTCAGGTTGGTATCCATAACAAAAACCTGAGCACCATATCCTAAAGCGGTACGTGCAGCATATTCTCCTGTTATTCCGGCACCAAGAATTACAACTGTAGCCGGAGGAACTCCTGAAATACCTCCAAGCATAATTCCCTGACCGAGGCTCTGATTTTCCAGATAATGCGCAGCTTTTTGGACAGCGAGTGATCCGGTGATCTCGTGCATCATTCTGACAATCGGAAATTCTTTGTCGCTGTCACATATAAATTCGTATGCTATCCCAATCACAGATTTTTTGAGCAACTCCTCAAAGTAATTTTCTCTTTGAGTGCCAATATGTAAAGCAGAGATAATAGATTGATCCTGATCCAGGTATTCCAATTCTTCATCAGAAAGAGGGGCGACCTTAAGTATCAATTCAGATTTCTTAAAGACATCCTCTGCAGTATAAGCGATCTCTGCTCCGGCATCGGCATAATCGCGATCAGAGAAATTTGCTTCTTCTCCGGCTCCTTTTTCTATAAAAACTTCATGCCCGTTTCCCCTTAATATGGATACTCCACCCGGAGTAAGCGAAACTCTGTGTTCATCATTAGACATTTCTTTAGGAAGCCCGATTCGAAGCGAGACCTCACTTTTAGAGCGAATGAGGTGTTTTTCGAGCGTTTTTAAACCAATCTGTTCAGTATCCAGAGGGTTGATTTCCATTAGCAGCAGAGTTTATTTTACATGAAATATACTAAAACGGGGCTGTCATTTCGAACGAATGTGAGAAATCCATAGATATTTTAAATGGATTTGCAGATTTCTCTGTCGGCAAGCTCCTTCGAAATGACAAAGTTGTCAGCCTCTATTGATCATCGACAAAAATAGTTCTTCATCCAAAATCTCTACACCTAAATCTTGTGCTTTAGTAAGTTTGCTTCCGGCAGATTCACCTGCTAAAACGTAGTCCGTGTTTTTACTTACGGATGAAGCGGTTTTTCCTCCATTTTTTTCGATGAGTTCTTTTGCTTCATTTCTAGACAATGTCGGTAATGTTCCCGTCAATACAATTTTTTTCCCTTCAAGAATATTTGAAGCCAGTTCTTTTTCTTCAATTTCAAACTGTAGTCCGGCAGTCCGAAGTTTTGCCAGGATCTTTTGATTTATCTCATTGCTGAAAAACTCAATCACAGATTCCGCTATGCGTGGTCCGATCGAATCGACACCAAGGAGCTCTTCTTCGGTAGCAGATTGTAAATTTTCCAATGTTTTGAAGGCTTCAGCGAGATCTTTTGCCACTGTTTTGCCTACAAACCGAATTCCGAGTGCGTAAAGTACTTTTTCGAATGGTTGGTTTTTGCTTGATGCAATTCCGTTAATCAAATTCTGTGCACTTTTTTCAGCCATCCTTTCCAAGGGGATGACCTGATTGGTAGTTAGATCATAAAGGTCGCCGTAATTAGAGATCAATTTTTCTGAGACCAGTTGATCTACTACAGATTCTCCCAAACCTTCTATGTCAAGGGCGTCACGAGCGGCAAAGTGTTCAATTTTTATTCGCACCTGCGGTGGGCATTCAGGATTAATACATCTCCAGGCTACTTCTCCTTCGTATTTAATGAGTTTTGCATCACAGGCCGGACAAGTTTTGGGAAACTCAAATTCCTTCGAACGATCTTTTCTATCCGGATTTACTACGCTTATTACCTGAGGAATGATCTCTCCGGCTTTTTCCACCACAACAGTATCGCCAATTCGGATATCTTTACGATGAATTTCGTCTTCATTGTGAAGAGAAGCACGCTTTACTGTAGTTCCGGCCAACAGAACAGGTTCCAGTTCTGCTACGGGAGTGATGGTTCCCAATCGGCCAACCTGAAGGGTGATATCATTAATAACGGTAGTAGCTTGTTCCGCTTCAAATTTATAAGCTATTGCCCATCTGGGAAATTTAGAAGTACTTCCAAGTTGATCTCTTAAATGAGTTTGATTTACTTTAATAACTACTCCGTCAGTTTCATACGGAAGTGTGTGACGGAGCTCATCCCATTCTTTAATTACTTCATGGACTTCAGAGATGGACTTACACACTTTTGGAAACTCGTTAGCAGGCAACCCAAATTCTTTTATGAGTTCATTTATTTTGTCTTGAGTGAGTGAAGCATCTTCTTCATCAAACAACAGATCAAAAGCGAAAAAACGAATGGGTCTTTGAGAGACTGCTTTGGGATCCTGCATTTTCAGAGAACCGGCAGTAGAATTACGAGGGTTAGCAAAAGTGCTTAACCCTTCTTCTTCTCTTTTCTGATTTAACCTAGCAAAAGCTTCACGTTCCATAAAAGCTTCGCCTCGTACTTCAACGACTTCAGGGAAATTCCCACTAAGTTGGAGAGGAATATCACGAATGGTGCGTACATTTTTGGTGATATCATCGCCTTTTTGGCCATCACCCCGTGTAGCTCCTAAAACGAGTTCGCCGTTTTCGTACCGAAGTCTGAGAGAAGCTCCGTCAAATTTTAATTCAACAAGATATTCATAGTCGGAATGTTCCAGAATTTTCTGAACTCTTTTGTCAAAATCATTCAGCTCTTCTTCATTATAGGTATTGTCCAGACTCAGCAAAGGAACCGGGTGTTGAACGCTCTCGAAAGTTGAGGAAGTTTCGCCACCTACTCTTTTTGTAGGTGAGTTAGGGTCATGAATATCAAATTCATTTTCCAGAGATTCTAATTCCTTTAGCTTTTCATCAAATTCTTTATCGCTCATAAAAGGCTGAGCGTCGTTGTAGTAAGCTTTATTAGCTTCCCGGAGCAGATCTTTCAGCTCCTTAACACGTTTCTGAGCCTGATCTTTATTCATGAAAAACTAAAATTGGATTCTGTAGATGATGCTGTCCGGAGCGGCTACCCCAAGGTTTGGAGGAAAGTTGTCTGTTGAGTTTTGCTGATACTCAGGAGCGCTTAAAATTTCTCTTGTGAGAACAATAGAATCAAAATCCGGATCAAAGTGATTTTGGCGAGGATTATTGATCACATTTCCATTATACATCAGTAAGAAGCGGGAGTATTGGCCTCTGACTCTTAGACTGTCCGTAAAATCAAAATAGTATGCCTCACCCTGGTCCATCCAAAAAGGATTAGTTCGATTATTAAAATCACTGGTTACACGAACAGGTTCTAGTTTGTCATAAGCAGCATATAGAACCACAGTTAAGGTTTCAGGAAGGACAAGGTTTTCGGATGTGTTCAGGGAGTTGTTTTGAGAATTATCGTCTACAGTTGTTGAATCGCTTGGAACAGTAGTTACATTCTGGTTTGATGTAACAGGATCCTGTGCAGTTGTTGGGGGTTCTGAAACTTCTTCTGAAGAAAACATTCCAATGAGGTCTCCTCCGTAGAAATATCCTGCTGTGCCAAGACCACCAATTATCAGAATTAGAATTAATAACAAACCGATTTTAGAATTTGCAGGGGAAGCATATACTTTTTTGCTCATGTCTGCCCAGTTAATGGTATCAACTGTAGGTCGGGTAGTTTTTGGATCTTCTTTAATTATTTTTTCATTACTGGAATCAATTTCCTTCTGATAAGTATCAGCTGAGAGCTCTTCCGGATCAATGCTTTTTTCATTATCTACTTCCACTTTGTCTTTCTTAAGACTATATGCTTCTGATAGTGTCTCGGGATTGATAAGCTTGATCAAGTCATGGTCATAAGTGCCATTTTCTGTAGCTTCCAAAGCTTTTAGAATATTAGCATCAGTTATTTTCAAAGCTTTAGCATATGACCGAACAAAGCTACGTAAATAAGTTTTACTTTCGCTTGAACTCTTAAAAAGAGTGTCTTTTTCGATAGAATTTAAAGTATGTACCGGAATCTTCGTTACCTCAAAAATATCTTCGAGACTGAGGTTTTTTTCCTTCCGTATTGTTTCAAGATCACTGCCCAAAGACATAGTAAACGGCTTAATTAATTCCTTTTGTAATTGTTGAAGCAAACTAAGTAATTAAAGTAGACTGCAAAAGCAATTTTTGTTAATTAAAATGAAATTTATTGGAACAGGTAATTAACTATATAAGGAGTTCGATTTCGGAACTTATGTTTCCGAAAGTATGTGCTATTTGTGGCTTTTCTCTATCTAAAAGACAGAATTTTATATGTAATGATTGTTCCCAAAATAGATTTGAGCGCGCAGTTAGCGGAAGAGCAGATAAAATAAATTTACCTGAATCTGTAGCAGGTCGTTTCGCTTTATGGCAATTTGATAAAGGCGGATACTTACAGGATCTATTGCACAAATTGAAATATCATCGGTTAACAGGGGTAGGAGAGGACTTGGGTGCTATTTTGGGAAACACCATAAAAAATGAGCAAATACTGAATTCATTCAATACTAATGAGACAAGAATTTTACCGGTGCCGCTTCATCGCAAAAAAAGAAAACTCAGAGGTTTTAATCAGGCTTTTTTTATAGCCAAAGGGTTTTCAGGTAAGATGGAGTACGATATACTGAAAAAAGGAGTGGTAGAGCGTGTTAAGAATACAAAAACTCAAACAGGATTTACGCTGAACAAGAGAAGAGAAAATATTGCAAATGCTTTTAGAGTTGCACAGGAAAAAGAAATATCAGGAAAAAACATAATAATTATTGATGACGTATTTACAACCGGAGCAACGGCCTTTGAATTGGTGACCGAGCTAGAAAGAGCTAAAGCAGGTAAAATTTTTATAGTAACTGTAGCTCAGGCATGAATTCGGTTATTGTTTAGGCTATATTTGAAAAATGAGTAGAAAAGTATCTAAATTTGAATGGAATATGGTGGAACTCCCAGATGGGATCACTACATCAAATGGGAACTGGTATCATACAACCAGTGAAGCTATTCAGCAGTATATTCCCGGATTGCTGAAAAAACATGAAATCGAGAAAATCATAAAGAATGCTGATCACTGGGTAAGCAGTTCAAACGGACTATCTCTCATCCTTTATTTGGTACTTGTACTTCTTGGTGCTGATGCTTTTATATCTGCGGGGATAGCTTTGTTATTTTTTTTGTTTTGGTATTATAACACAAGCGCATTTGTAACCCCTGTTTTAAATGCAGTGGCGAGGTTATTTCATTTTGATGGTTTCTTATATGTTGCTACAGCTGCTTCATTGATCTATTTATCAATGCAGGGAAATCAAACTCCAATGTGGGTTGGACTTGGATTGTTCTTTCTATTTAAAGTGGGGTTGCTAAAAATGTTTCTTACATGGATCTCATCAAAGAGAAGTGCGCAAAAAGCAGCTCGTCAGGACAGAATTCTTAATATGCTATTGGTGAGATATGGAATCAAAGAAGGGCTTTACTCCGGAAATATTCAAAATATGCAGGATTCGCTTTTCAAGACTATAAATTATCATAAAACAAGAAAGAAGAACAAGTGAAAAAGTTATTTTTTGCAGGACTCTGTTTATTTGTTCTTACCGATTGTTCATCAACAGCATCTGTAGTCTCAAATAATACAAATGCCAGAACTGTATCTTTGAATGCATCTGAAGCTGATCTTGGTGATCCATCAAAGTGGTTTGCTGATGATGCACAAGAAAGTATTGTGGAACTCAATTTACCAGATGAGATTGGGAAACGAATTTTAGGTCAGGTGATAACCGGATATAAAAACCAAACGGGGGATTTAAAGCAGGCAGAGAGTACAGAATCTCCAGATATTATTTTTGATATAAAAGAGATTACAGTAAAAAGAGGAAGGTTTACTTTTAATTTTTTGAAGCCGGGACCTGTTTATGTTATGAATTTGAAAGCTGATATTGTTATTGATGGTCAAATTGTATCATCTGAAGTTAAAAAAGCTGTAGTTAATATGGCTTCAGTCATTTTTCCTGAAGATCCGATCAAGTTTATGAAGCCAAGCGAAAAAAGAATTACAGAATATCAGGTAGAAACTTTCAGGTCGGGACTCAGAAAGCTGTACCAAAGTCTATATTTTGATGCATTTGATATCTCACTCCGTTTATGAAGCAACTGTATATAATTCGTCACGGGGAAACCAAATTCAACAAATCTCACCTGATGCAGGGAAGAGGGATCAATGCTTCATTAAATGATACAGGTCGTAAACAAGCCGACGCAATCAGCGTTTATTTGAAAGATAAACCGGTTTCCAAAATTATAACCAGTAGTTTAAAAAGAGCTAAGGAATCCGCAGAACCTTTGTGCAGGTTATTCAACTTGAAACCGGAAGCATACACAGAGCTTGATGAAATGGATTTCGGAGATTTGGAAGGTAAATCATTTAATGAAGTTAAGTCAGACTTGGTTCATCTACATGAAAGTTGGAGTTCGGGAAAACTTGAGACCGCGCCTAAAAATGGTGAGACTCCGATTCAGGTTTTTAAACGAGCCAATTCAAAAGCAGAAGAGATCCTTAAATTGTCTGATGATGAATGTATTGTATTTATTCTTCACGGAAGGTTGATCAGAATCTTACTATCAGAATGGTTAGGATTGGGTTTAAAGAATATGCATCAAATAGAACATCAGAACGGGGCAATAAATTACATTACATGGCAAGAAAATGAATATACAGCTGTGGAATTAAATATGATCTCACATCTGAAATAAAGATCATTAAACAGATCAAGCCTAAACCTCATCCAAAGGCTTTCTTTTTGAAGTGATTAGTTTTCTGAATTCAGTAGGAGTGAGACCTGTTTCGCTTTTAAACTGATTGGACAAATATTGTGTGCTGCTGTAACCCAATTCATGAGCGATCTCGCTTACTGTTTTCTCACCATAGATAAGCAACTCCTTCACTCGTTCTATTCGCTGCTGAATAGAGTATTTCTCAATGGTACGTCCTTCATTTTTTGAGAAGAGTGTACTTAAACTGGAGTAACTTTTACCTATCTCTTTTTCCAGATAATCGGTAAGGTTATGGAATGATTCTCCCGTCGTATGATGATGTATGTGATTGATCACAGAAATTTTGATTCTGGAGATGAGTCTGGAAGTTTCATCATCAATTAATTCAAATCCTTCTTCTTCCAATATTTTTGCAAGTGCTTTGTTATCGATTTCAACCGGGTTATCGAATTGCACTCTACCTAATTCTATCTGTTGAACTGGTAGATCTTGTTCTTCCAGTTTTTGCCGAACCACTTTTATACAGCGGTCACACACCATGTTTTTTATTCGAATTTCAGAAATAGCACTCACAGGGGTAATTGTTTTAATTCTGCTAAATGTAACCAAATTCTAAGGAATAGAATTCAACCGATTCTTGCCTGCTCATCATTAATAAAAGTGTTATCTTTTAGAGAACTTAAAAATTGATGAGACTATGAGCGATTTCAGAATTGAAAAAGATTCTATGGGAGAAGTTAAAGTGCCAAAAGACGCACTTTACGGAGCCCAAACCCAACGTGCACACGATAACTTTCCAATAAGCGGTATTCGTTTCAGCCGTGAATTTATTCAGGCTTTGGGATATGTAAAGAAATCGGCAGCACATACCAATTCAGGATTGGATCTTTTAGACAAAGATATCGCTGATGCTATTTCTGAAGCAGCTCAGGAAGTAATTGAAGGAAAGCACGATAAAGAGTTCGTTATCGATATTTTCCAGACCGGTTCAGGAACGTCATCAAATATGAATGCCAATGAGATGATCTCTCATCGGGCAAACGAGTTGAGCGAAGACCTTGGAATTCATCCGAATGACCATGTGAATTTTGGTCAAAGTTCGAATGATGTAATTCCTACGGCCATCAGAATATCCGCTGTTCTTGCAGTTACAAATAACCTGATTCCGGCGCTTGAGCATCTGCGTGATACGTTCATCAGCAAAGGAAAAGAATATGCTGATGTAGTAAAAACAGGGCGTACACACTTGATGGATGCTATGCCTGTAACTATTGAGCAGGAATTTGGTGGATATGCACGTCAGGTTGATCTGGGAATAGAGCGAGTTAAATCAGCGCTCATCAGAATGACGGAGTTGCCACAAGGCGGTACAGCAGTAGGAACCGGAATTAACACACATGCTGATTTCGGTAAGAATTTTGCAGCAAAAGTTTCAGAACTTACAGGAATTGATTTCAAAGAAGCTGAAAATCATTTTGAAGCTCAGGCTACTGTTGACGCACCGGTAGAACTTTCAGGACAGTTAAAAACAATTGCTGTTGGATTGATGAAGATAGGGAATGATCTGCGTTGGATGAACTCAGGTCCAAACGGTGGATTAGGAGAAGTTCAATTAGCAGCTCTTCAGCCGGGATCTTCCATTATGCCGGGTAAAGTAAATCCGGTGATAGAGGAATCTTTGACGATGGTATGTGCTCAGGTTATCGGAAATGACAGTACTATTACAGTTGCCGGACAAGCAGGGAACTTTGAGCTGAATGTTATGCTTCCTGTGGTAGCGCATAATTTACTTCAGTCTGTTGAAATACTTGGAAATGCCGCAAGAAATCTGGCTGACCGTTCTGTTTCAAGACTGGAAGTACGTAAAGATGTTATTGCTGATATGGTTGGAAGGAACCCGATCTTAGTGACGGCTTTAAACCCGATCATTGGTTATGACCTTGCAGCTAAGATCGCTAAAAAAGCGTTTGCCGAAAGCAGACCTTTGAAAGATGTAGCAAAAGAAATGACAGATCTGTCTGATGAGGAACTGGATAACGCTCTGGACCCCATCAAGATGACGAAAGGCGGATTTACAGAGTAAATCACAGCAAACAGTGTTTATTGGGTTAGTGTTAATCAGGCATTAAATAATGTTCTGTTTTTGTAAGAAAAGCGCTTTTCCCGTATTATTGATACCCCCGATTCGGGCTCTATTCTATTTATTTTGAACGATATAATTTTTGAAGATGGCAGAAACAAAGACGAAGAAAAAGAAGTCAACTTTTAGCGCTGCTAAAAAGAAAGAAATTCTTTCTGATTATAAGCTGGGCTGGTTGAGCCGACATATGTCTTTGATCGGCAGGAAAGAAGTACTTACCGGAAAAGCAAAGTTTGGTATTTTCGGTGACGGTAAAGAAATGCCGCAGATTGCCATGTCAAAAGTGTTCAAGAATGGTGATTTCAGATCCGGCTATTATCGGGATCAAACTTTTATGCTTGCCATTGAAGGAGTTACTCCGGTTCAGTTTTTCGCTCAGTTGTATGCTACTCCGGATACAGATTTGGAACCAAGTTCAGGTGGTCGCCAAATGAACGCTCACTTTGCTACACGTTTGTTGAATGAAGACGGTACCTGGAAAGATCAGACAAAAATGAAGAATACTTCGGCGGATATGTCTCCGACTGCGGGACAAATGTCCAGATTGCTTGGATTGGCTCAGGCTTCCAAAGTGTACCGAAACGAAAAAGCACTGAAAGGAAAAGAGTGGAAGAAATTTTCGAACAAAGGAAATGAAATTGCATTCGGTACTATTGGTGATGCAAGCACATCAGAAGGTGTATTCTGGGAAACCATAAATGCAGCCGGAGTTTTACAGGTCCCGATGATAATGTCGGTTTGGGATGATGGCTGGGGAATTTCAGTTTCCAAGAAATATCAGACTACAAAAGAAAGCATTTCTGAAGTGCTCAGTGGTTTCCAAAGGACAAAAGATCAGGCGGGCTATGAAATTTTGACTGCAAAAGCATGGGATTATCCCGGATTGATGGAAACCTATGAAAAAGCAGAGAAGATCGCGCGGGAAGAGCACGTTCCTGTTCTGGTTCATGTTCATGAAGTTACACAGCCACAGGGGCACTCTACTTCGGGTTCACATGAGCGCTACAAAGATGAAGAGCGTTTGAAGTTTGAGGAAGAATTTTGCTGTCTTCAGAAAACAAAAGACTGGATCATAGACAATAAGATCGCCACTAAAAAGAAATTAGAAGAGCTGGAAGAAGAAGCTTCCAAAGAAGCCGCAGAAGCCAAAAAAGAAGCGTGGGATAATTACATCTCCCCAATCAAGGAAGATAAAAAGCAGATGTTGGAATGGCTGGCTTCTCTGAAAGATGAATCCGGTGCCGAAGGAATTGATGATCTCATTAAGAGATTGAAAATGGTTCAGAATCCATTTAGAAAAGATGTGCTTTCTGCCGGTAGAAAAGCATTATACGCAACAGCAGGAAAGACCAGCTCCACCAGAGAAACGATCAAGAACTGGGTAAACGAAAGTACAGAAGCAAATAAAGAGCGATTTAATTCTCACTTGCTCAGCGAGACAGAACTTTCTCCGCTTAAGATCGAGGAGATCAAGCCGAAGTATACAGATGATTCAAAAAGAGTTGATGGTAGGGTTGTTATCAGAGATAATTTCGATAAGATCTTTGAAAAATATCCGAATACATTGGTTTTTGGTGAAGATGCCGGAAAGCTAGGTGACGTAAACAAAGGTCTGGAAGGTATGCAGGATAAGTACGGTGAAATTCGTGTTTCTGATACCGGAATTCGGGAGGCTACTATTCTTGGTCAGGGAATTGGGATGTCGTTACGTGGACTTCGTCCGATTGCAGATATACAGTATTTGGATTATGTGTTGTATTGTTTTCAGGGAATGAGTGATGATCTTGCTTCATTAAGATACCGAACTAAAGGCGGACAGGCGGCTCCGTTAATTGTAAGAACCCGTGGACATCGCCTGGAAGGAATCTGGCATTCAGGTTCGCCGATGGGTGTTTTGATCAATGGGCTAAGAGGTGTGCATATTTGTGTGCCAAGAAATTTAACTTCGGCTGCAGGATTTTATAACACGTTGATTCAGGGCGATGATCCTGCAATGGTTATCGAACCGTTGAACGGATACAGGTTGAAAGAAATACGACCTGAAAATTTAGGAGAATTTACTACTCCGCTCGGAATTCCCGAGATCGTTAAAGAAGGAAATGATATTACTATTGTCTCTTATGGTTCTACTTTCAATATTATTGAAGGAATGACTTCTCAGTTTGATGAAGCTGGAATTTCAGTTGAATTGATAGATGTAAGAACCCTGCTTCCTTTCGACAGAAACCACATGATCGTGGAATCGCTGAAAAAAACAAACCGATTATTAGTTGTAGATGAAGATGTTCCGGGTGGAGCGGCAGCATACATTATGGCACACATTGTGGAAGAGCAGGGCGGATATCGTTATCTGGATTCGCGACCTCATTGTTTAACAGCTCAGCCACATCGTCCGGCTTATGCCACGGATGGAGATTACTTCAGCAAACCAAATGCAGAGGATATCTTTGAAGCGGTGTATGGAATTATGCAGGAATGTGAAAAAGACAGGTTTCCTGATATTTACTAAATCAATTATTGATTTCTTTCATATAAGAAAGGATTGTTAATTTGATCACTGAAGATAAAAACTTCTTTTCCTTTTTGGAATTTCGCAGCACTATATGATATAGAAAATTCTTTTATTCTAAAGTCATTATACAATTCTTTTATAATCCTTGTATTATCATACGAAACAAGCCAGTATTTTTCAGAAAGATTCTCTTTAATGTAATTAGCTAGTTCTTTGTGATCCTGAATATTAAAAGAATTCATATACAATACTGAGCCCTTATTAACATAAGGAGGGTCGAGGTAGATAAAAAAATTGTTTTCTTTTCTATATTTTTTGAGTAAATCAATACCATCTAGGTTGAATAGTTTAATTCTATCCTTATAAAGCGATACTTTTTCAATTCTTTCTATTAACTTTTCTTTATTGAATCGAGCATCTATTTTCCATTTACCTAATTGCTGATTTCCACCAATTACTCCAGCATTGAGAATTCCTGACCTATTTGTTCGATTTAGAAAAAAAGTAGCAAACCCTAAATCTAAAATCGATGAGTTTTTGTTAGAGTAAATGTCTTTTTGTTTTATTCTTTCATCAACAGTAATTGGTGTATTTTCAATTTTCTTAACAAAATCTTCAGTATGGTTTAGAATTGAATACCACGCAGAATAAATAGCTCTATCAAGGTCATTTATTACAATTTCACTTACAGATTCAGTATATAATAAATTTAAGGCCGCACCTGCTCCGCCTGCATATGGTTCAATGTACGTTGAATCATATAAATTATTATCTTTTAATAACTTACTTATAGTTTTAGATAATATGGATTTACCACCAGGATATCTAAAAGGACTATTAAATTTAGCCATTTGAATTTGTAGATGGATTAAGAATTAATTTTATAAGGGCTTCAAAGTTATTCCAAAGGTTTCTAACTGTTTCTTCAGAAAAAGAAAAGTCTTTATTGTGTTTTACAGCATTCATAGAATAAGTTGAATAAAGATCAGTCATTTTGTTAGTATTACGTTTAGCTGCTTCTATAGCTTTCGGGTCCTGAATACCAGATTTATTACTATTTACTAAGTTCATTAATTTTTCTAGGCTTACTTTTTGGTCTACCTTGATAACTTTAGTATCTATAAAGAATTGGTGAAGAGATCTTTCAAGGAAAGAACAAAAGAGAATGCCGGTAGCATTTGGGCACTTTTTCACATCAATTTTTTTTAGTTCAATAAACAATTCTTGCAAACTAGAATTATCTAGATTAAAAGTTATTCCAGAAGGAATCAATCCTTTGGGTAGTCTTTTTGAGCGTTTCTTATTTACTTTTTTTTCATGTTCTCCTTTATCAAAATCCATCTCATCAACCTCAAAATTTTCAGCAAGAAAAAAGCCTTTTTTATCAACATTGGGTTTATCCACACTAGAAAACTCTTTCAAGTATTTTTTTCTTTGATGGCTCTTGCTCATAGTTCTAGAATCAACTGTACCCTCTGTTATGTCTTTAACTATTTTTTTAAACCCTTTTGAAAATTCTTTCTTAGATATTTTTCCATTTACTTTTCCGTTTTTATCAAACTCAATTCCAAGAAACTTTCTTACATCTGGTGAATCATACATTCTCTCCAGAGTAGTTATGGGAAAAGCACGTTCGTTATGGACTAGCATATCTGCTTCTTGGTTTTCAAATCTATATGACTTAGCAATATGATGCATATCGAGCATAGAAATAAATCTTTTTATATCAACTCCAGGGTAACTTGAAATAAGTTCTTCTATTGTTGTTTTTGCATCTATTTTTTGCTTATAAAAGTAGGCCTGTCTTAAGGGAGCCCATTTTCTGCGATAATTATGAGTATGTATATTAGCAATAATTATTTCAGCATCTTCTCTGCTAGGTGCTAGCACCGTGCGGACTTCTATAATTTTATTTAAAAAATTCTTTGATAAAGCTTGGAATTTTTTTTGACTACTTCCAATAAGGATTTCTGGTTGAAACAGAACTTTTAAAGCAGCGATTCTGCGATTACCCTCCAAAACTGTATAGATATTCTTTTTGTTGCTCTGAATTACAATTAAGTTTTCACTTGGGAAAAAGCCATTATTTACTATACTTTTTGCAATCTCATAAACGTCTTCAAACTCTACTAAGTCCTGAATTAATTCCTGTTGCCCTAAGTCACTTCTTGGAATTCTTGTATTTTCGGAATCTAGAACTAGATTTGTTATTGGGATTTTAAGATCTGGCCAATTCTCCATATAAATCAATTAGTTAAAAAATGATAATAATTAAAAGTTTACTGAAACAAAATTTTGATTTACTAAATCAATCCTCTTGCCTTCAACTCTAAGTATTTATTGATTGCATTCACGGATAACTCTTTGGGGGGAGTTAGGATAGTGTGAATGCCTCGCTGGTTCAACGCTTTTACGATCTGTCGTTTTTCATAGCTGAATTTCTCAGCGATGGTTTTGGTGTATATATCTTCGATGGTTTTTGAGTCTTGTTCTATCAAAGATGTCATCTCTGTATTTTCAAAAAACACTACAACCAATAAATGATCCGCAGCTAATCGTTGTAAATAGGGGAGTTGCCGTTCCATCCCTGAATAGGTTTCAAAGTTGGTGTACAGAAGGATCAAACTTCTTTGATTGAGATGCGTTCGCAGACTTACCAACATTCTCTGAAAATCGGATTCCAGAAAATTTGTTTTCAGATTAAAAAGAGCTTCCTGAATTTTACGGATGTGCGTTCTTTTCTTCTCCGGTTTTACAACTATGGATTGCTTATTGGAAAAGGTGATCAATCCGGCTTTATCTTCTTTGATCAATGAAATATTGGAGATCACCAGGCTCGTATTAATAGCGTATTCAAGCAAACTTAATCCATCAAAAGGAAGTTTCATAACCCGCCCCATATCAATCACATTCACTACCTGTTGTGATCGTTCGTCCTGATATTGATTGATCATCAAAGAGTTGGCTCTTGCAGTTGCTTTCCAGTTTAAGGATCGGATGTCATCGCCTCGTACGTATTCTTTTATCTGATCAAACTCCATAGTATGACCCAGTCTCCGGATCTTTTTAATTCCGATGTCAGTCAGTCGATTTGAGATAGCATACATCTCAAATTTTCTCATTTGTTTGAAAGATGGGAATACAGGCAGGATGGCTTTCTCAGAAAAAACAAATCGTCTGCTAAACAAGCCGATCTTTGTTTCAGCGTACAATTTAAGTGCTCCAAATTCGAATTCGCCTCTTTCAGTCGGTCTTAATAGATAGCTTAATTTTTTGGAGTCATCTGGATCGAGAGTTTTCCGGATCTTGAAATCTCTTACCTGAAATTGAATCGGAATCTCATCAATTATAGTCAGAGAAACCGGAAAATTATATTGGTTGGAGCATGAAATATAAATTTCATTATCATCACCATTAGACAGCTTTTTAGGAAGAAGGCGTTCAGCTTTAATTCCATTTTTTGAATACAAAAGCAATAAATCTGCAATGGAAGAAATACCCAGAATAATTAGTAAAATATCGCCAATAGCTTGAATTGAACTATAGAAATAGCCTAACACATAGCTGGAACTAACCAAAGCTATGGACAGAAAAAACCTATTATTAAAAAATAAGCTTTTAATGAAATTCACTATCTGGGGACCTCAACTTTATCTGCTAGTTGTTTAATGATCTGATCAGGAATTATGCCTTCCATTTCCTTTTCAGGGGTGAGCGTAATTCTGTGTCGGAGTGTCGGCACGATTATCTGTTTCACATCTTCAGGGGTGATAAAATCGCGACCCCTCATGGCAGCCCAGGCTTGTGCGGCTTTTAAAATAAATACTGATGCTCTTGGAGATGCTCCGATATAAATTGAACCGGAGTTTCTGGTTTGATGAACGATCTTAGCAATATATTCCATCAATTCTTTTTCAACGTGGATCTCTGAAATAACTTTTCTTTGAGCATTTAACTCTGCAGCATTTACAACAGCATTAAGTTGTTCAATTTCAGAAGCCAGTTTTCGGTTATAGCTTCCTTCAAGTATTTGAACTTCTTCTTCGATACTAGGATATCCCACATCGATCTTAAACAGAAAACGATCCATTTGCGCTTCAGGAAGTCGGTAGGTTCCTTCATGTTCGATCGGATTCTGTGTAGCCACAACCAGAAATGGAGCTTCCATCTTGTAAGTATTTCCATCCACGGTTATTTGCTTTTCCTGCATCACTTCAAAAAGTGCAGATTGAGTTTTTGCTGGTGACCGGTTTATCTCATCAATTAAGACCAGATTAGAAAAAATCGGTCCTTTTTTAAATTCAAAGTCTGCAGTCTTTGTATTGAATACGCTTGTTCCTGTAATATCAGCAGGCATCAGATCAGGAGTGAACTGAATTCTTGAGAAACCGGTATCAAGTGTTTTAGCGAATAAACGAGCTGTCAACGTTTTGGCTACTCCGGGAACACCTTCCACCAGAATATGTCCGTCAGCTAATAAAGCACAGATCATGAGATCGATCATATTATCTTGACCAACGATAATTTTTTTGATCTCTTTGCGGATATTAGAGATCATATTTTGAAGCTCAGTCAGATCTAAACGACTTTCAAATGGAACTTCAGAACTGGAAGAAGTTTCTTTGTTTTCAGCTTCCGGATTTTCATTGTTTGTTATTTCTTCACTCATCGTTGCGAATTTTTATAAAAATTATCGATTTGCTCGGTTATGGAATGGAGCTCTTTATCGGTTACAGCTTCTTTTGTAGAAAATAGTTCAACTCTATGGAAGAGTTCTTTGGTTTGTTTTTCCGGTATCCCGGATCTTTGAGATACTTTTTTAATAGTTTCTTCAGTCAGTTTGTTTGTATCTATATTCAAATTTGTTCGGAGATAGTCTAAGAAGAAGGAATATTTCTTTTCAAACAAGTCTCTGTGGGATCCTTTATTCAAGTGTAGATTCCCGATAGTTCTGGCAAATTCAATGCTGGTATTGGAAAGTGGTTTAATCTCCGGTATGGCTCTTTGCATTCGTTTACTCTTGAATAACAAATATAATATCAAGCCTGTCAATGCCAAAAACCAGGCTCGTCTAAGATTTGGTTTTGAAACTATAAACCTGAACGGAGAAGAATAAGCGAGTTTGCCTACTTTGTAATATTCATCCCAGTAAGTATCAGTTTCCGGCAAATATGAAAGTGCCTTAAAAGCATAATCATATTTCTCGGGATTTTTCAGGAAGTAGTTGGTGAACAAAAAGGGACTTGTATGTAAAAAGAAAGCACCCTCACCATGCTCTATCTTTATAAAATTGATATTGTCACGATTATCGGAACCCAGAATGACGGTTCGTGAAGTATCAAACACAGAGAAATACACTTCATTCAGTGTAATTGGAAAATTCCATCCGCTTGGGTCTTTTAATTCCGGATTCACAAAATTGAGAGGCTTTTTAAGAAGAGAATCAAGCGAATTTGCCGAAGGATTTATTAAAGGAAGTTTTTGGTTAAGTTCAAATCCCAGAGAATCCGCAAAACTGTTTTCCATTTTCCGCGCAGATATAAAAACATGACTTCCATAATTTACTTCATCCATTAATAACTGCGTTTCAAATTGATCCAAACTGAATTCTGTGTTAATGAAGATCCAGTTTTTTTGATCATAGTTGAGAGGTGCTTCAAAAATGGGAAGTTGGTTTTCATTGATCTCATTATTTGGGAAGAGAACCGGCAGTTGCTCACTGAGGATATAAGCACCAAAAGGCTTTTTATCGGTTGATGAATAACTTTCAGACCAGTCCACGGGTGTAGGTTGCATCAACTGATACATTATGGCAATTAAAGTTAAACAGCCTAAAGTAAACAGGTACTTTTTTTCTTTCTTATTCATGAAGACAGTTCCTCCCTGAGTTTAGAAAAAAGACTGTCTACTTTGGAATATCCTGATCGGTCGATCTCGAAATCACCATATTCAACAAATTCATAAAAAGTAGTGAGCTTACTGAATAATGGATTAACAGGGTGATCTCCTAACTCTCTCTCATAATCGAGATTGGTTTTTTCGATCGTCCATTGGATGAGTTCCTTTTGATTCAACAGCTTTAAAGTCATCAAATATACATAGCGTGTTGCCGCATGAAAATCAGAGTTTCTCAAAGCTTTTACTTTAAGTTCCTCCAGATTCTTTTCTTCAATGTCCTCTTCGGATATCTGAAAAGAAATTGGTTTATCCGCACTTTTTGCTGTAAACACGGATGTGAGGTTTCCCTCCAGCAACTGATTCAGTAATAGAATAACCACTATTGCTATGGAAATGATCAATACAGCCTTGAAAATAAAATTACCGACAGGGTTCCCAATTATCGCAAAAAGAATACCGTACAATGCTGCTTTAATTCTGTCGAAAAGAGAAGTTGGATTTTCAAGTGCATCACCGTAAATAAAATCAGGATCGTTGTTATAGCTCTCAATGATTTCCGGGTGAGTTAAACGCACATCAACACCGGATGAATCGTAAACCACAGACTGAGGTTCCGATTGTCCGTAGCTTTGCTTAGTGCTCAAAATAACTATGAACAGTAAGCACAGAACAGAAATAAATCTATATTTAGATACCGGTGTTTTAATCAGATAAGCCTTCAATTCTGGAGCGTAAAATTCCGCCTTCTTTTCGTTCGTCTATATTATAAAAGTGAAGTGCAAAGGCAATGTGCATGGCTGCATAAAATCCGGTGGTTATGACGGAACCCAATGCTGTGAGTATGGAGATAATTGTTGAGAAAACTCCTGAGCTTGATTCCACTAATCCTCCATCAAAAGCGAAGGCATATATAAAGCCAATTGGAAGTCCAACGGCCAGACTTGCAAAATAGACCATGAAGTAGATCACGATCAACAGTGCAAAAGTGATCCACCAAAATCCTTTTGAAATTTCCCACGATCGTTTCATTGAATCAAAAATATCTTTTTTCTCAAGGATAAATATTGCAGGGGTAAAGCTCAGCTTAATGGCTATATATATCCCGGGAATTATAAACAGGAAAAATCCAATAGTAATACTCAGGTAGATTACAATAAACAATAGTCCCATCCATACTATCAATGGGAAGATTCCTGAAGTTATATGCTCCAGATCATTCTCTTTTCCTGATGAAGTTAATTTAAAGTGCTTCAGAGTAACTACAGACAATGCTGAAACAGCAACCATGGAAAGTATCAGGTTTAAGAAATACTCCCAACCGAATAAACTGTTGAAAGAGGCGGAGGTAGTTCCGATTTCAGAGATCGAATCGAACAAACCGGATGAATATTCCTGAAGAATAAAAGCCTGAACCACATAAAAAGGAACTACAAAGTATAGAATAGGTTTGCCTAAGGAAATATAGTTCTGCCTTATATAAAGAAAAGTATCTGATAAGATTCCACCCAGATCTCTGGGTTTTTTGAAAATGAAATTACTCATATAGTTTTTTCCTTTTTATATAAATTTGGATCGGCAAGTAAAAATAATAACCAATAATAAAGGTGAAAGATGTAAGAATAATAAGCAAGCTTAAAGCTAAAGGCATTTCGGTATATCGGGTTACAAAACTTTCCAACAAGCCTGCTATGATAAATATTGGTACCAAACTTATAAGCATTTTCAATCCTTCTTTAGCGCCCTTTATAAAAGCAGTACTTCTTTTATATGTTCCCGGGAACACAAAGCTGTTTCCAAGAACAAAGCCGGCCGCTCCTGCAATTGCTATTGCACTAAGCTCCAATGCGCCATGAATAAAAATAACCAGCATGGATTCGGAAAGAAGATCAAAACTGCTAAAAAAAGTGATGAATGTTCCGACCATTACACCGTTTTTCAGTAAATGATAGGCCGTTCCCAAAGCGGTAAATATACCGAAGGCAAAAACTATAAAAGAAACCCGAATATTATTAAAAGTGATTTGGAAGAACATATTGAGCTGGCTCTGCATCTTATAAATAGCAAGAGGATCCTGATTCTCAATATTTGTCAATGTAAGATTTATGTAACCGTCTCCGAGGATCAATCGGGCAAAAGACGGGTCATTCATTTGTGAAATCACTCCAACAGCGCAGAAAAAAATGAAAACACCAAAAGCTATACTAAGTTCTTTCAGTTTATAGGAAAACAACTCAGGAATTTCCTGTGTCCAGAAAGTAACTACACGGCCGGATTTTTCTTTTTTATTTTTATAGATCTTGTTATGAGCCTGAATAGACAGATCGTTAAGATACAAAGCCGTTTTACTGTTTGGATACAGGCTTTGAGCGAATGCCAAATCGTTATTCAATTCAATATATAGATCGGCCAGCTGATCAGAAGAGCTTTTTGTATTTTTTTTAAGCAACTCCTCGAAGTTCTTCCATTTATCAGCATTTTTTCTCAGGAAAGTAACTTCGCGCATGAATTTTTTTTGGGATATTTCTATGGTGCGTTGAAATCGTGTATCTTCGCTAAAATACTATCTTTTTATTAACAATAAATAATGAATTTTTAATGAGTAAAGTTGGAATTGAAACCTCTCAGCATGTACAATTAAATTATAACCCTGCCGAAGTGGGTGACAGGATCATTGCTCATTTTATAGACGGTGTTGTAATTGTAGCTTACTATTTTATTGCATTTATCACATTTGGTTATGTTCATTCTGCCTTCCAAGGAACATCGGTACATTGGGGTAGTCAGGAATGGATACTAATTGCAGTGTTGGCTATTCCGGTATTTTTTTATCATTTGATCTTTGAGGTTGTATGGAATGGAAAATCAATCGGGAAATGGATGATGGGATTACAAGTAGTAATGTTAGATGGCAGCAGTCCGTCTTTTGGAAATTATTTAATTCGGTGGATGCTTAGGCTATTAGAAGTATCATTTACAAATGGAATTCTGGCATTTATTACGGTTTTAATTAATGGAAAAGGGCAGAGACTTGGTGATATTGCTGCTAAGACGTGTGTTATAAAGACAAGGAAAAAAGTAAAGTTGAGTGACACCATTTACTCCGAGATTGAAGAAGATTATGAAGTTACTTTTGAACAAGTATTAACTCTTTCCGATGAAGATATTACGACAATAAGAGAAGTATTGGCTTCAAAAAAGGACTACGAATACAACACTTGGTTTGTGATGGTTCAAAGAACGGCTAACATCATTCAAACCAAATTAGGGATTCAAAAAGCTGACCTCAAAGCAGATGATTTTCTGCGAAAAATTATAGCAGACTACAATCACCTGCATGGTTCATGATGAATATTAGACAGGAAATCAATTATGGGAATTAATGTATTTCAGGATTTTCAAGTTGTTGCTATAAGTGATGTCAGTGGGAGAGATGGAATGGGAATTGAAGTATGGTCAAAGGAAAAAATATTGATTGAGATATTCAGAGATGTTGAAAATGAAGACTTTAATATCACTCTTTTTGAGGAATCTCTGCCTTTAAAACTAATTGACGAAAGTATCAAATACTTCAAACGTGAAATTCCAAAGGAATTCGATAAATAAATGTTGCCCTAGGTCCATGTGTAAATGAAGAGGAAGATATAATCCATAATAGCGCACTTCAGCATTGAATATTCGCTATTGGATATTCGATATTGTACTTAAATCAATCTATCTATAAAAACCGCTACCCAAACAAGGGGAAGGTAAGCGATGGAAGCAAACATCAACTTGCGGGAATTTTCTTTTGTTCTTTCATTCAGGAATTTAATGCTGTAGTAAAGAAATCCTGTAGCGAGCAGCAAACTAAGAACCAGAAAGATCATTCCTGAAATTCCCATCACAAACATAGCAATAGAAACCGGATAAAGAAGAATAGTACAAATCAAAGACCAAAGAGCAGTTTTTCGTCCGGTCTTATCATTTTTTGGAAGCATTTTAAATCCGGCGCCAAAGTAATCGTCTTTTAAACTCCAGGCGATTGCCATAACGTGCGGTACCTGCCATAGAAAAACGATTCCGAATAAAAGCCACATTCCAGTACTTTCAATAGTTCCCGAAGCTGCTGCCCAACCACCAACCGGAGGTAATGCTCCCGGAACCGCACCGATCACAATATTGAATGCAGAAACTTGCTTCATTGGTGTATAGGCGATCAAATAAATAAAAGTGGTTGCAAAAGAAATGGCTCCGGCTAATGGATTAACCAATATGAACAGGTAAACGAGTCCCGAAAAAATTAAGATTAATGAAAAAAACATTCCGGAAGAAGCTGCAATACGATTGTCAGGAAGTGGGCGTTTTGCCGTACGCTTCATCAAGCCGTCCAGTCGGCGCTCCATAAATTGGTTATACGCTCCTGTTCCGGCAGCTATCATATATGTACCGATGATAGCATGAATCATCAGTACAAAATTGAAAGCATTTCCGCTACCTAACACAAAGCCTACCAACATACTAGCCAAAACCGCCAAAGTAATACCAGGTTTGGTAAGTTGGTGATAATCAGAAATTACATCTGTGAACGAACGTTCGATCTGAATTTTTTCTTCAATAGAACTCATAGAAAAACAGAAAATCTTGAAATTTTTAGCAAGCAAAGTTAATCATTTTCAAGGAGTATTGTTACCTTTAAGTATGAAATTAAATTCCTTTCAAAAAACAGCCATCACTACCGTTTTTGCAACATTGTTTCTGATACTTGTTGGAGGAATAGTAAGAAGCACAGGTTCAGGAATGGGATGTCCGGATTGGCCAAAATGTTTTGGAAGCTGGATACCACCCACTTCAGTTGATGAACTCCCAAGCAACTACAGAGAAGTATTCGTAGAACAACGAGTAGAAAAGAACGAAAAAATTGTAAGCTATCTTGAAGCATTAGGGTTTAATGAAGTTGCCCATCAAATTGAAAATGATCCTAACATTAAAAGGGAAGAAGAATTCAATGCCACCAAAACCTGGATCGAATATTTGAATAGATTAGTAGGTGCGGTAATCGGAATTCTAGTCTTTCTTACATTTTTACGATCTCTTAGTTATTGGCGCACGAAGAGATCTATAACTTTTTTATCTGCTTCCGCAGTTGTATTAACAGGTTTTCAGGGATGGTTGGGATCTATTGTTGTAAGTACAAACTTACTACCCGGTATGATCTCTCTGCATATGGTTTTAGCCATGGTGATAGTAACTCTACTGCTTTACTGTGCTTATAAAACAAGTGAAGATCTTGTCAAAATTAATATCGACAATTCGCTACGAAAGAAGCTCTACGTTACTACGTTGATCATTTTGGTGCTTTCAGTGCTGCAAATGATACTCGGAACTCAGGTAAGGGAAGAAATTGATGTTATTAAGAACATTATGACAGATACAGTGCCGCCTCGTTCAATCTGGATCGATTCACTCGGTCAGATCTTTGAAATACACCGAACATTTTCATGGCTGCTTGCAATTTCAGGTGGTTATCTGGGATTTATTTTGTGGAAAGAAGAGATTGGCGGTCAGCTTAAGAAAGTGGGAGTCACTAACGTGGCTTTGATCTTTGCACAGATTTTGATCGGGATTGGGTTAGCTTATCTGGATGTCCCGAGAGTTTTGCAGGTTCTTCATCTTGTGGGAATTGCACTTATGATCTGTTCTCAGTTTTTGATGATCTTAATGACCGGAAAGCAAAATCAAACGAAATCAGTCTAAAGCTTTTCTAAGAGATCATTCAGGAATACTTTTACTTCATTCAGGTCTTTTCTTACGTCGGAAGGTATCTCTGTTGAAGAAACAGATTCCGGTTCTTTTTCCTTTTTGAGCACTTTCTTTACACCGGCTGAAGTATATTTCTTTTCCTCAAGCAACTCTTTGATCTTGAATATGAGCTCGACTTCTTCTTCTTTGTAAGCTCTGTTTCCGGCGCTGTTTTTCTTGGGATTAAGTTCGGAATAATTTTTTTCCCAACTTCTTAAAACATGTGGAGCAAGTCCGGTAAGCTTACTAACTTCGCCCATCGAGTAATACAATTTTTTCATAGCGGGTATAAAGTGTATTTTGTCATCTTTAATTCACC
>Ga0207880_1000206_pt1 | contig 28186 bp, 27 predicted proteins | sample MalvirmetagMSP91_FD_184226 | JGI IMG/M metagenome (GOLD analysis project Ga0207880, IMG submission 184226) | Marine viral communities from the Deep Pacific Ocean - MSP-91 (SPAdes) | ecosystem: Environmental > Aquatic > Marine > Oceanic | place: Pacific Ocean | collected 2011-04-27
AGCTTCCAGAACGGCGCGGCGGGAAACAACCACGTTGTTACGCTTCTGGTCGAGCTTGATAACCTTGAATTCGAGTTCTTTGTTCTCCAGGTGCGCGGTATCGCGAACCGGGCGAACGTCTACCAGCGAACCAGGCAGGAAGGCACGGATGCCGGCCAGATCGACGGTGAAACCACCCTTGACCTTGCCATTGATAACACCCTTAACCACTTCCTCAGCTTCGAAGGACTTCTCAAGTACCTTCCAGGCTTCTGCGCGCTTGGCTTTCTCACGGGACAGACGGGTTTCACCGAAGCCGTCTTCCACAGCGTCGAGAGCTACGTCAACAACGTCGCCGATAGCAACTTCCAACTCGCCTTTTTCATTGAGGAACTGGGAGGCGGGGATAACACCTTCGGACTTCAGTCCGGCGTTAACGGTGACCCAGTCGTTATCGACGTCTACAACGGTTCCCTGGACGATGGAACCTGGTTGCATGTCAATTTCTTTTAGGCTTTCTTCAAAAAGATCCGCAAAGCTCTCGCTCATTATGTGTCCTATGTGATCAACGCAAGTTTACTCCGTGCTACCAGCAACACGGTCTGTTAGTTTCAATCCGGATCCAGCCAGTGGCTGGCCGATAACGCCGAATCCGGAATTTCAACAACAAAAAGGTGTAGTCAGGCCTGACCTGCTGCGGCCATAACCCTGACTAGCACCTCTTCTATACTCAACCCCGTCGAATCAATGACTTGCGCATCGTCTGCAGGCTTGAGCGGGGCGGCGGCGCGGTTCATATCCCGCTCATCGCGCACCCGTATCTCCTTTAAAAGGGCGTCAATATTAACATCGACCCCTGCGTCCTTCAACTGGCTGTAGCGTCTTTGCGCACGCTCTTCGGCACTGGCTGTCAGGAAGATCTTCACTGGCGCGTCCGGGAACACCACCGTTCCCATGTCACGACCGTCCGCGACCAACCCGGGAGGCTTCTGGAAATCGCGCTGGCGCTGCAGCAGCGCGTCGCGCACAGGCTGCATTACAGCCACCTTCGAGGCATTGTCGCCACAGGTTTCTGTACGTATATCTGCGGTGACGTCAACACCGGCCATCAGTACCTTTGCCGGCTCACCTGGTGGGGTTGGCTCAAACGCCACATCGAGGCTGGCGGCGACGTTTACCAGAGACGGCTCATCATCCAGGGACACGCCCTGCCGCTCCGCAGCCAGTGCCGTGAGGCGATAAAGCGCGCCACTGTCCAACAGGTGCCACCCCAACCGGCGGGCGAGCATCTGAGTAATGGTGCCTTTACCGGAACCGCCAGGGCCGTCCACGGTAATAACCGGTGCCTTGCTTTCAGCCATTACTCAGCCCCTTCGGCGGCGATATTGATGCCAGTCTGCTTTGCCAACTCCACAAAGCCCGGGAATGAGGTGGACACGTTGGCGCAATCGGTCACCTTGATATCCCCTTCAGCCCGCAGGGAGGCGACGGAGAACGCCATAGCAATGCGGTGATCCCCGTGGCTATTCACGGTTCCAGCGGTCATCGTCTGGCCACCATCAATGACAATACCGTCTGGAGTCACGGTGGTTTCCACTCCAAGCGCGGTCAGGCCGTCTGCCATCACCTGGATGCGATCACTTTCCTTGACGCGAAGCTCTTCAGCGCCGCGCAAAACCGTTCTGCCCTCAGCGCAGACTGCGGCAATAAACAGCACGGGGAATTCGTCGATTGCCAACGGAACCTGATCCTCAGGGATATCGATACCCTTGAGTTCGGCGGAACGAACGCGAAGATCAGCGACCGGCTCCCCGCCAATCACACGCTCTTCGAGGACTTCTATATTAGCCCCCATCATGCGCAGGATGTTGATCACGCCGACTCTCGTCGGGTTCATGCCAACGTGGCGGATGGTCAAGTCGGAATCCGGGGCGATACTCGCCGCAACGAGGAAAAACGCTGACGAAGAGATATCCGCCGGCACGTCTATGGCGGTGGCGGCCAAGCGACCGCCACCGGTCACGCTGGCCGTCGCGGTATCGCGATGCACGTGATAGCCAAAGCCTTCCAACATGCGCTCAGTATGATCCCGGGTAGGAGCTGGCTCGGTAACGGAGGTTACGCCCTCGGCATAGAGACCGGCGAGTAACAGGCAGGATTTAACCTGAGCACTGGCCACCGGCATCTCATAATGAATGCCGGTTAGCGCGTGCCCACCCCGGATTTTCAAAGGCGGCCGCCCGCCCTCGGCAGTGTCAATCACCGCACCCATTGCTCGCAGCGGATCTGCCACACGCCCCATGGGACGCTTGGAGAGGCTTTCGTCGCCGGTGAGCTCGGAGTCAAACGGCTGCGCCGCCAGCAAGCCCGAGAACAGGCGCATGGCAGTACCGGAATTGCCCAGGTACAAAGGGCCGCGCGGCGCCTGGAGACCATTGATACCGACGCCGTGAATGCGGACAAACCCCGCGTCCGGCCCTTCTATGGTTACCCCCATGTCGCGGAATGCCTGCAGGGTTGCCAGGCTATCCTCGCCTTCAAGGAAGCCTTTCACTTCCGTGATACCGTCGGCAAGAGCACCCAGCATGATGGATCGGTGGGAAATGGATTTGTCGCCCGGCACGCGTATCTCGCCGGAAATCCGGCCGCCGGGTTGAAGACGGAACGTTACCTGTTTCTGACTGTTGTTTGTCACGTAAGCCTGTCCTGAAAGCATCTTGGAAAAATGTTCCCGCGCCGCCTTGGCGCGACTGAAAACCCGCAACAGAGTTGCACTGTCCTGATCGGCGATGGCGGTACGGAGCTGATCCAGATCGTGGGTAAAATGATCAATGACCCGCAACACCGCATCCCGGTTGGAAAGAAAGATATCGTGCCACATCACCGGGTCGCTGGCTGCAATTCGGGTGAAGTCCCGGAAACCGCCCGCTGCGTAGCGGAAAATATCCAGATTTTCGTCCTCGCCTGCCAGGGTATCCACCAGTGAGAAAGCAATAAGATGAGGAAGATGACTGGTGGCTGCCAGCACCTCGTCGTGATAGGCCACAGACATGGTCAGAACCGTCGCACCACAGCCTTCCCACAATGCCCTGAGCTTCTCCAGGTCGGGATGACCAACGTTCTCCGCCGGCGTGAGTATAACCTTGTGATTGGCAAACAACTCAGGGTTGGCCGCACGGATGCCGCTTTTTTCGGAACCGGCGATGGGGTGGCCGGGTATCACTTTCGCGGGCAGGTCACCAAACACCTCTCGTACATCGTTGACGAAACTCGACTTGGTGCTGCCGACGTCCGTCAACACGGCGTTTTCGCCAAGATGGGGCCTGATTTCCGCCAACACTGCCCGCGTTGCCTTAACCGGTACCGCCAGCACCACAAGGTCGCTGCCGGCCACAGCCTCAGCAACCGACCCGGCAGCTTCATCAATAATGCCTAATTCCGTGCCAAGCGCCAATTCGTCCGCGCGCTTGTCAGCGCCCACAACGGTAACCGCGAGGCCATTGTCGCGGATCGCTTTGGCCAGAGAACCACCAATCAGCCCAAGACCAATAACAGCAACACGCTGGAACATTGGCTGAATCTCGGACACGTTACTCTCCCCGTCCGCTGGACGTATCCAGTGCACGGGCCAAAGCTTCGATAAACCGTGCATTTTCTTCCGGCAAGCCAATCGACACCCGCAGATGCCTGGGTAGACCGTAGCCACCAATCGGCCTGACAATCACACCCTGCTCCAGTAGCGACTGATTGATGTCAGCCGCCTGATCGCCCACATCCACAGCAATAAAGTTGCCGGCAGACGGAATGTACTCCAGCCCCATGTCGTTAAAAGCGGACTCGAGCTGTTTCATCCCGGCTGCATTCACTTCACAGGAGCGCCGCAGATAGTCTTCATCGCTCAGCACAGCCGTCGCCGCTACCAGAGCCAGAGAATCTACATTAAAAGGCTGACGTACACGATTGAGAAAATTGGCAATATCCGGCGAGCTAACACTGTAGCCAGCTCGCAGCGAGGCCAACCCCCAAGCCTTGGAGAATGTCCTGGTAACGATCAGGTTCGGATAGCGCTTGAGCAACGACAGGCCATCCACATAGCCCTCCCCCTGAAGGTATTCACAGTAGGCTTCATCCAGAACCACCAGAACCCTGGGGGGAATACGGGCCAGAAACGACTCGATCGCCTCAGCGCCATGAACCGTGCCCGTGGGGTTGTTGGGGTTGGCCACAAACACCAGCGCGGTGCGATCTGTTATCGCCTCCACCATGGCGTCGAGGTCATGGCCATAGTCCCTGGCGGGCACCGACACACCTTTGGCGCCGATCGCCTGGGTAACAAGCGGGTATACCGCAAAAGCATATTGGGAAAACACGACTTCCGAAGAGGCATCTGCAAAGCACCGTGTGATCACCTCCAGGACATCGTTGGAACCGTTGCCAAGGGTAATCTGAGCGGGCGCCACGCCGTATCGGGCCGACAATGCCTGCTTGAGATCAAACCCATTGCCATCGGGATAGCGACAGAGCTCGTCCAGGGCTCCCTTCACCGCAGCCAGCGCCTTTGGGCTGGGCCCAAGAGGGTTTTCGTTGCTGGCCAGCTTGATGATGTTGTCGGGCTTCAGGCCCAACTCCCTGGCCAGCTCATCAATGGGCTTGCCCGGCTGGTAGGGGGATAGCGCCTGCACGCCTTTGACCGCCAGACTTTGGTAATCAATCGACATTTCGACCTTCCTCAGTCATTTGCGTTTCTGTCACAGGACCCCAATGGGATAGGACCCCAGGCGCTTCAGCTCGACCGCCTCTTCATCGATCTCTGACAGCACCTTGCTGACCTGCGTATCTTCCACATGGCCCTCAAAATCGATGTAGAACACGTAGGCCCAGGTACCGCTGGGCGATGGACGGGTTTCGATACGGGTCAGGCTCAGACCATGTTTGTGGAACGGCTCAAGCAATTGATATAACGCACCAGGCTTGTTGCGCATGGACACCAGAATGGACGACTTATCGTTACCGCTGGCCGGCACTTCCTCACGACCGATGATCAGGAAACGGGTGGTGTTGTCCGGACGGTCTTCGATACTGGTCGCCAACATTTCCAGGCCGTAAAGTTCCGCCGCCATGTCGCCTGCGATCGCGGCCGTACCCGGCTCTTCCGCTGCCCGCCTCGCGGCTTCGGCATTACTACTGACCGTGACCCGCTCAATACCGTAACGATGGGTATCCAGCCACTGCCGGCACTGGGCGAACGACTGCTGATGGGAATAAATGCGGACAATGTCCTGTCCCTGGTGCTTTGGCGACACCATCAGATGGTGGTGTATCCGCAACTGCACTTCGCCGCAGATCTTCAGCGGCGAGGACATGAACATATCAAGGGTATGGTTGATCATGCCTTCCGTGGAATTTTCCACCGGGACCACACCATAGTGGGCCGCGCCGGATTCCACTTCACGGAACACTGCATCGATGGCGGGCAAAGGCACGCTGACCACGGAGTGCCCAAAATGCTTGAGCGCCGCCGCCTGGGTAAAGGTGCCAATCGGCCCGAGGAAAGCGATGTGCATCGGCTTTTCCAGTGCCAGGCACGCGGACATGATCTCCCGGAACAGTCGGGCCATCTCCTCGCCGGACAGCGGGCCGGGATTGCTCTCCTTTATACGCCTCAAAACCTGGGCTTCACGCTCCGGACGGTAGAAGAACACATCCTCACCCGGGTTGGCTTCCATCTTCACGCGAGCCACTTCCTGGGCGCATTCCGCGCGCTTGCTGATCAGGTCCATGATTTCCTGATCCAGGCGATCAATATCGACCCTCAACTGCCCGAGACGGGCCTGCTCATCACTCATGATCAGCCCCGCTCCTTCGCAAACACGGTCATGTAGTCAATCAACGCATCGACACCGGCTTCTGGCATGGCGTTGTAGACGCTGGCCCGCATGCCACCCACGGAGCGATGGCCCTTGAGGTTCAGCAACCCTCTCTCATTCGCACCTTTCAGGAAGGCACTGTTGAGCGCGTCATCTGCAAGGGTGAACGGTATATTCATCCAGGAGCGGAAGCGCGGGGATATCGGGTTGGCGTAGAAGTCGTTCTCATCAATAAAACCATACAGTTTGCTGGCTTTACGACGATTGACCTCACCCATAGCCGTAACACCGCCCTGCTCTTTGAGCCATTTGAATACCAGGCCTGCGAGGTACCAGGAGTATGTCGCCGGCGTGTTGTACATGGAGTCATTATCCGCAATGACCTGATAGTTCATCATCGTCGGCGTGATCTTGAGCGCCTTGCCCAACAGATCCTTGCGAATGATCACGACCACCAGGCCGGATGGACCGATGTTCTTCTGGGCCCCGGCGTAGATCAGGCCGAATTTCGAGACGTCCAGCGGGCGTGACAGCATGGTGGACGACATATCCGCCACCAACGGCACGGAACCGCTCTCCGGCACGAAGTCGAACTCCAATCCGCCGATGGTTTCATTGGGCGTGTAATGCAGGTAAGCCGCATCGGCGCTCGTCGCCCAGCTATCCTGATCGGGAATGCTGGCAAAGCCACTCGATTCGCTGCTTGCCACGACATTAACCTGACCATAACGGCTGGCCTCGGCGATGGCTTTCTTCGACCAGATACCCGTGTTCACGTAGTCCGCAGACGTCTTGTCGCCCAACAGGTTCAGTGGAATGGTCGAGAACTGGCTGGACGCACCACCCTGCATGAAGAGTACGGCGTAATCATCTGAAACGCCGGCCAATTCCCGAAGGTCTTTCTCGGCAGTTTCGGCGATTTCCACGAACTCGTCACTGCGATGGCTCATCTCCATCACGGACATGCCGGTGCCGCGCCAATCCAGCATCTCTTCCCGTGCCTGTCGCAAAACAGGCTCCGGCAAGGTTGCCGGGCCTGCACAAAAATTATACGCCCTGCTCATCACTTCCTTCCTCACCGTCGACCTCTTCGGCATCGGTTTCGGCAATACGCTCAACACCCACGAGGCGTTCGTCTTCCTGGCTCAGTTTGATCAGGCGAACACCCTGGGTGTTCCGGCTCAGAACCGATACTTCGTCGGTGCGGGTACGCACAAGCGTGCCTTTGTCCGAGATCAGCATCATTTCGTCGCCTTCAAACAGCTGCAACGCCGTGACCAGGTTGCCGTTACGCTCGGAACACTGCATGGCAATAACGCCCTGGCTGCCCCGACTGTAGGTCGGGAACTCGTCGAAGGTGGTGCGCTTACCGTAGCCGTTCTCACTGGCCGTCAGCAGAACCGCGTTTTCCTGCGGAATGATCAGTGACACAACATGATGTCCTTCCGGCATTCTAATGCCACGCACACCACGAGCCGTACGACTCATCGGACGTACCGCTTCCTCGTTGAAGCGAACGGCCTTGCCCGCCGAGGAGAACAGCATGACTTCCGCATCACCCTTGGTGATGGCCGTACCAATCAGGGTGTCACCCTCGTCAAGCGACAGAGCAATCAGACCATTGCTGCGCGGACGGGAGAAATTCGGCAACGGCGTTTTCTTGACCACACCCGCCGAAGTGGCCATCAGCACGTACTGGTCTTCCGGATAGTCACGAACCGGCAGGAAGGTGGTAATACGCTCCCCTTCTTCCAGCGGCAGGATGTTGACCATCGGACGACCGCGGGACGCGCGGCTGGCCCGGGGAATCTCGAACACCCGCAACCAGTACACCTTGCCCCGGTTGGAGAAGCACAGAATGGTGTCGTGGGAGTTCGCTACCAGCAGTTTCTCGACGAAATCTTCGTCTTTCATGGACGTAGCGGCCTTGCCACGACCACCACGGCGCTGGGCCTGATAATCTTCGACGGCCTGAGTCTTGGCATAACCACCGTGGGAGATGGTGACCACCAGATCTTCCTCGTCGATCAAATCGGCGATGGTCAGGTCACGCTTGGAGCTGGTGATTTCGGTCAGACGGGTATCGCCAAACTCGGTCACCACCGCTTCCAGCTCTTCACGGATAACCTGCATCAGGCGGTCCGGATCGCCCAGAATTTCCAGCAGGTCCGCAATTTTCTCGAGAATGTCCTTGTACTCATTCTGGAGCTTTTCGGTCTCAAGACCGGTCAGGCGGTGCAGTCGCAGGTCCAGGATCGCCTGAGCCTGTTCTGGCGACAGGTGATAAAGACCATTACGCAGGCCAAAGATCTCCGGCAGATCATCGGGGCGACATGCGTCTTCGCCCGCCCGCTCAAGCATCGCCAGAACGTCACCCGGTGCCCAGCCCTGAGCCATCAGCTTCTCTTTCGCCTCGGCCGCAGCCGGAGACGCCTTGATCAGCGCGATGATTTCATCGATGTTCGCCAGAGCAACCGTGAGGCCTTCCAGGATATGGCCACGTTCGCGGGCTTTACGCAGTTCGTAAATGGTACGGCGGGTAACCACTTCGCGGCGATGCCGGACAAATGCGTCCAGCATTTCCTTGAGGTTGAGGATTTTCGGCTCGCCGTTGATCAGGGCGACCATGTTGATGCCGAAAACCGTCTGCAACTGAGTGTGGGCAAAGAGGTTATTAATGACCACGTCCGGGTTTTCACCGCGACGCAGCTCAATCACTACCCGGATACCTTCCTTGTTGGACTCGTCCCGCAGCTCGGAGATGCCTTCCAGTCGCTTCTCTTTTACCAGCTCTGCAATTTTCTCGATCAGCCGCGCTTTGTTCAGCTGGTACGGCAGCTCGGTAATAATGATGGCGTCGCGGTTGGTTTTCTTGTCGTGCTCGATTTCATGGCGGGCACGGATGTAGATGCGCCCACGGCCGGTGCGGTAGGCCTCAACAATGCCGGCGCGACCATTAATGATGCCCTGGGTGGGAAAGTCCGGCCCCGGAATATGCTCCATCAGGTCGTCGATGGTCATATCCGGATTATCAATCAATGCCAGGCAGCCGTTCACAATTTCCGTCAGGTTATGGGGCGGAATATTGGTGGCCATACCCACGGCAATGCCTGAGGAACCGTTTACCAGCAGGTTGGGAATCCGAGTGGGCAGTACGTCCGGAATCTGTTCGGTGCCATCATAGTTGGCCACGAAATCCACGGTTTCCTTGTCCAGATCCGCCAGCAGGGAGTGGGCAATCTTCTCCATGCGGATCTCGGTGTAACGCATGGCAGCCGCGTTGTCGCCGTCGATGGAACCAAAGTTACCCTGACCATCCACCAGCGGGTAGCGCAGGGAAAACGGCTGGGCCATACGAACAATGGTGTCGTAAACGGCCGAGTCACCATGGGGGTGATACTTACCGATGACGTCACCCACCACACGGGCGGATTTCTTGTAGGCCTTGTTCCAGTCGTTGTTGAGTTCGGACATGGCAAACAGTACGCGGCGATGCACCGGCTTGAGGCCGTCGCGCACGTCTGGAAGTGCCCGCCCCACGATGACGCTCATGGCGTAATCGAGATAGGACTGTTTGAGCTCGTCTTCAATATTTACCGGCAGGATCTCTTTGGCTAACTCACCCATCGAGAAAGGTTCCTTTGCATTTGCTGGAAGTCGTTTCAGGGCCGTTCAGAGCGCCCCATAGTTATTCTTTAACAAGCGGCCAATACTACCACATTCAACCCCTTAGCGGGGGATATGGCGGTGGCCGTCAGTCAAAAACCACAGTCTTGTTTTCGTAGGTAATCACACGGTCTTCAATGTGTGCCCGCAAGCCCCGTGACAGCACGTTTTTCTCCACATCCTTGCCCAGCCGAACCATGTCTTCAATGGAGTCGCTGTGGCTGATGCGGACCACGTCCTGCTCGATGATGGGGCCTTCGTCCAGATCCTGGGTCACATAGTGGCAGGTGGCGCCAATCAGCTTCACACCCCGGCTGTAGGCCTGGTGGTATGGGCGGGCACCCGCAAACGACGGCAGGAAGCTGTGATGAATGTTGATCACCTTGCCCGGGTACTTCTCGCACAGACTACCGGGCAGGATTTGCATATACCGGGCAAGCACCACTACATCGGCGTCATAGCCTTCTATCAGGCCATCCACTTCACCGAAAGCCTCGTCGCGGTTGTTCTGGTTCACCGGAATATGGTGATAGGGTATCTCATGCCACTCCACCATGCGCCGGAGGTCTTCATGATTGGAAATAACCGCCACGATTTCGGCATTGATCTCGCGGCTGTGCCAGCGATGGAGCAGATCCGCCACGCAATGGGACTCCTTGCTGCACATCAGGATCACTTTCTTGGGCTGGGCCGAATCAGCAATGTGCCAGTTCATATTGAACTCGCGGGCAATCGGCTCAAAGGCCGTGCGGAACTGGTCCAGGCCGAAAGGGATCGAGTTGGCCTTGATCTCATGCCGCATGAAGAACCACCCGGTCTGGGTGTCGGAGTGGTGGCTCGCCTCTGTAATCCAGCCATTGTAGGTCGACAGAAAGTTACTGACCTTGGCAACAATCCCCACCCGATCCGGGCAGGAAATCACAAGACGATAGGTATGCTCCATGGAAGCCTTTCCTTAATCTGATCCGGGATCACGGGCGCGCAATTTCACACCCTTAAAAATGACCGGCTATGATAGCTTATCTGAGCACCAGAAACGAGGCACAGAAACATGGATAGACACCCCCTACAGGTACGTACCCGAGAAGCCGTCGCGAGCCGCTCACTGGCCGCGAGAATGATGATCGCCCTGGCGCTGCTGCTACCTCTACAGCCGGTGACCGCAGAGGCCATTCTGGAAGGAGAGCGCCACCACCCGGTACAGGCCAGGAACGGCATGGTGGCCACCAGCCACACCCTGGCAACGGAAGTCGCATTGAACGTGCTGAAGAATGGCGGCAATGCGATGGATGCTGCCGTTACGGCGGGATTCGCCCTGGCGGTCACCCAGCCGCGCTCGGGCAACATCGGCGGCGGCGGGTTTATGCTCTACGCTCCGGGCAACGGTGAAGCGGTTGAGGCCATCGACTATCGGGAGAAAGCACCGGCCGCTGCCACCGAAACCATGTTCCAGGACGACAATGGCAACGTGGTCGAGAATCGCAGCCGTTTCACCCACAAGGCGTCCGGCGTGCCCGGCACCGTCGCCGGCCTGGCGATGGCGCTCGAACGCCACGGTACGCTGTCGCTGGAACAGGCCCTGGCCCCGGCGATCAAACTGGCGCGGGAAGGCTTTATTGTACCCGCACGCTTCACCGAGGGCCTGGAACAGGCGCGGGAACGACTGCAGCGCTGGCCGGCAACTCTCGCAACCTTCTATAAAGAGGACGCTTCTCCGTGGCAACCAGGCGAGCGATTTCGGCAACCGGAGCTTGCCGACACCCTTCAGCGTATTGCCGATCAAGGCGTCGATGGCTTCTATCAGGGCAAGACCGCGCAACTCATCGTCCAGGAAATGGAACGTCACGACGGCCTGATCACCCTTCAGGACCTGAAGAACTACCGCCCCAGAATCCGCCAGCCGGTTCATGGCACCTACCGCGGACATGATATCTATTCCATGTCACCGCCCTCCTCTGGTGGCACTCACATTGTGCAGATTCTGAACATTCTTGAAGGCTACCCGCTGGCCGAGTTCGGTCATAACTCCGCCGCCGGTATTCATCACATGGCCGAAGCCATGAAGCTCGCCTATGCCGACCGCGCGGAATACCTCGGAGATACTGACTTTGTGGAGGTGCCGCTAAAGGGCCTGACCAGCAAGGCCTATGCCGAAGCGTTGCGTAAAACCATTGATCCGGCCAAAGCCCGGCCTTCGACCGAGATCAGTGCCGGTAACCCCGGGGCCTATGAAAGCCCGGAAACCACCCACTTCTCCGTTGTCGACCGCTGGGGCAACGCAGTTTCCAATACTTACACCATTAATTTCAGCTACGGGTCCGGCATCACCGTTGACGGGGCGGGGTTCCTTTTGAACAACGAAATGGACGACTTCAGTGCCAAACCCGGCGAACCCAACGCCTATGGACTGATTGGTGGCGAAGCCAATAAGGTGGAACCCGGCAAGCGTATGCTGAGCTCCATGTCGCCGACCATTGTCAGGCGCGATGGTCGCAACTATCTGGTTACGGGAAGCCCCGGCGGGTCCCGAATTATCACGACAACCTTGCAGGTGCTGCTGAATGTGATTGATCATGGCATGAACATTCAGTCTGCGGTGAGTGCCCCAAGGATTCACCACCAATGGTTGCCAGACGAGATCCGCATTGAACAGGGCATCAGCCCGGATACCGTGAGGCTGCTGGAGGAAAAGGGGCACAAGGTGGTGACAAAAAGTGCCATGGGCGCCATCCAGAGCATACTGATCGATACTGAAGGAACCCTCTACGGCGGTGCAGACCCGCGCCGCAGCACATCTTCAGCCATGGGCTATTGAGGGGCACACAGCCCCGGGAGGCATTATGTTTTTATCCGTTCAACTGAGCTGCTACCCACTCACCGATGACTACAAGCCGCCCATTCGTGCCGTTATCGAGCGGCTTGAAAAAACAGGGCTGGAGATCTTTCCGGGCCGCATGAGCACCGAAATGTTCGGTGAGTACGACGAGGTAATGCGCGTGCTCTCAGACACCATGAAATGGTCGTTCGAGGAGTACGGTAAAGCGGTGTTTGTGGCCAAGATCATGGAAGGTGATCGCCGGCCACGCTAGGGCGCTTTTGAGCCAGGCCCAGACACTCGCTCTAGTCTGGCGTAACTTTCAAAACACGTCCGTCAGCATTATCCGTCAGCAGATAAACCGAACCCTCAGGGCCCGTTACGACGGCCCTGATGCGTTCGTCCAGCTCACCGAACAGCGTTTCCACTTCCGTTGCCTCGCCGTCCGCCAACCGGACACGATGCACCTGCCGGGTCACCAGCCCGCCAACCAGCAGATCACCCTGCCACTGAGGAAATAGATCGCCGGTGTAAACGGTCATGCCCGAAGGGGCGATGGATGGCGTCCAGTGCAGCAGCGGCGCCTCGACACCCTCACGCTCCTCGAACGGGGTTACCCGCGCACCGGTATAGTCCAGCCCATGGGTGGTGACCGGCCAACCGTAGTTGGCGCCCGGGCGAATGACGTTGATCTCATCACCACCCCGGGGCCCGTGTTCATGAGCAATCAGCCGGCCCTGTTCGCTGTCGTAGGCCAGCCCCTGCACATTGCGATGACCATAGCTGTAGATTTCACCCTGGTAGGTGTCGTGCCCTGCAAAAGGGTTGTCGTCCGGCACGCTGCCATCCGGGTTAAGGCGCACAATACTGCCAATGTGGTTTTGACGGCGCTGGGCCTGCTCGCGGTAGTCGAAACCGTCTCCGAGGGTTAACACCAGCGTATCATCCGGCAGCCATACCATCCGCCCTCCATAATGAGCGCTGCCCTTCTTGGCCGGTTGTACCCGGAATAGTTCGCTCACATTCTCCAGGCCCTGCTCTCCCAGTTGCCCCCTGGCCAAGCAGGTGTGATTGGCATCCATGGTGCCACAGGCATAACTCAGGTAAATCTGTCGGCTCTCCTCGAAGTCCCTGGCGGGAAGCACATCAAACAGCCCTGCCTGGCCGGATGCGAAAACCTCCGGCACACCATCCAGCGGTTCCGGCATCAGGTCGCCGTTAGCCGTCAGCATTCGCAAACGTCCCGGCCTTTCAGTAACCAGCATTCGCCCATCGGGCAGGAACGCCATTGACCAGGGATGTTCCAGGCCGCTGGCCACAGTTTCAATCGTATAGTCTGTCGCCTCATCCGCTATGGCATCAGATTCAGGCAGAACCGCCCCGGCAACCATCAGAAGCATCGCAACAGGCACTGCCGAGGCATTGCCATTTTTACGGGGCAACCGGGAAACCAGAACGGCAAACAACAAACCAGAGAGAGCAGCCGTTACCAGCATGGCCAACAGTCCACCCATATCTCGCGTGGCAGCGATCAACGTAGGCATGGGCGCCAATGCATCCACAATCCGCAAGGTCGCCCACAATCCCACAGCCGCGGCAAGCGGGCACAGCCACAAACGGCCTGATTGACCAGCCAGCCGGGCCACAAGAGACGCAGCACCCTGAGAGAACAGGAAACTGAGCCCGAAGAGGATGGCGTACAAAGGGGCAAAGTTCAGAAGATCCTGAACTGTGGTTTGCAAACGGGTCGCCATACTGATTTCAACCCCCAGGCCTTCCAGCGCCTGGAGATTGAACTGGGTTTGCACAAGGCTGCCCAGCACGGAGCCCACGATCAACGCGACGATGAATGCCAGCACCACTCTCCTCCAGCCAACCAATGCTGCCATTACTTCTCTCCGGAAGGCTCCAGCTTGTCCTGAGTGCGCAGTTCGAAGTCACTGGCGTCGTGGCGTTCATGCAACTGCCTGCTCTCCTCGCCCCAGGTGCGGTTTACCATCAATCCACGCTTGACCGCCGGGCGTTCTGCGATCTCATCGGCCCAACGCACCACGTTCTTGTAGGTATGCGCTTCCAGGAATTCCGCCGCTTCATACACCTTGTTTTTCACCAGTGCGCCGTACCAGGGCCAGATCGCCATATCCGCAATGGTGTATTCGTCGCCCGCAATGTAGCGATTGTCGGCCAGTTGCCGATCCAGCACATCCAACTGGCGCTTTACTTCCATGGTGTAGCGGTTGATCGGGTACTCGTATTTTTCCGGTGCGTAGGCGTAGAAATGGCCAAACCCACCGCCCAGGAACGGCGCACTGCCCATTTGCCAGAACAACCAGTTCATGGTTTCCGTGCGCGCCACAATGTCCGTCGGCAGGAACTCGCCAAACTTCTCAGCGAGGTAAAGCAGGATGGAGCCGGATTCAAACACGCGGACGGCCGGCGTGTGGGTGTGGTCCATCATTGCCGGTATCTTGGAATTCGGGTTCGCGTTCACGAAACCACTGCCAAACTGTTCCCCCTCGGTGATGCGGATCAGCCAGGCATCGTATTCCGCTTCCTTGATGCCCTTGGCCAACAGTTCCTCGAACATGATTGTGGCCTTCACGCCATTCGGGGTTGCCAGTGAGTAGACCTGGAACGGGTGCTCCCCTACCGGCAATTCTTTCTCGTGAGTGGGTCCGGCGATGGGGCGATTGATTTGCGAAAAGGCTCCGCCGCTCTCGGCATCCCATTTCCAGACTCTCGGTGGCGTGTAGGTGTCATCGGTCATTCATTCTTCCTCAGTTTAGTGGATCTATTGGTAACAAGGCCTCACGCGGCCAGTTCCTGGCGCATCATGTTCAGCAGTCCGCCTTCGATAACCATACGGACCTGGCGCTCGCTGAGTTCATGCGTCAGTTCATAACGTTCGCCGTTCCGGGTATTTTTCGCAACAATCCTGTCCCCGGCTTTCAACGTTTCAACCAGCCCCTCAATCGATAACTCATCGCCCTGCTCGATGCTATCGAAGTTCTCCGGAGTGACAAAGCTCAAAGGCAACACACCAAAACTGGACAGATTCTGCCAGTGTATGCGCGAATAACTCTTGGCAATCACTGCCCGCACGCCCAGATAACGGGGCGCCAGCGCCGCATGTTCACGGCTTGACCCCTGGCCGTAATTGTCACCGCCAACGATCAGAGACCCGGTGTCCTGATACTCTTTTGCCCGTTCCGGATAGGTTGGGTCCAGCCGGGTATAAGTAAACTCGCTGATGGCCGGAATGTTACTGCGAAACGGCAGTATCCGGGAGCCGGCAGGCAGGATGTCGTCGGTGGAAACATCGTCACCAACCTTGAGCAGAACCGGCGCCTTCAACGAGTCAGGCAGCGCCTCAAACGTCGGCAGGGTGCTGATGTTCGGCCCCTTCTCAACCACCGTTAATTCCGGGTGCTTCGCCGGCGGGCGGATATTGCGATCCTCCACATAAAAGGTGCTGTGCTCGTCGAACACAGGATAGTTCATATCGAGATCACGAGGGTCTGTAATCACGCCGGTCAACGCAGACGCCGTGGCTGTTTCGGGGCTGCAGAGACAGACTTTGTCTTCATCAGTACCCGACCGACCCGCAAAGTTCCGTGGAACGGTGCGCAGGCTGATCTGATCCGTTGCCGGTGCCTGCCCCATGCCAATGCAGCCATTGCAGCCGGTCTGATGCAGGCGCGCCCCAGCGCTGAGCAGATCGGTAAGATGACCCAGTTCTACCAGGTTTTCCAGAACCTGACGTGACGTGGGGTTGATATCGAAAGATACTCCCTCGCGAACCTGACGGCCCTTCACCATCATCGCAGGAACTGCGAAATCCCTCAGGCCAGGATTCGCGGAGGACCCAATGTAGGCCTGGTAGATGGGCTCGCCAGCCACTTCCCGCACCGGGAACACCTTCCCTGGACTGCTGGGAAGTGCAATCAACGGCTCCAGCTTGCCCAGATCGATCTCGTCATGCAGATCGTAGGTGGCGCCGCGGTCGGCTTCCAGCCTCTGGAAGTCACCTTCCCGCTGTTGCTGCTTGAGAAAATCCCGCACCGCATCGTCCGCCGGGAACACCGTAGCGGTGTGTCCCATCTCCTGCCCCATGTTCGCGATCACATGGCGGTCCATCGCGGACAGCCCTTTCAGGCCCGGCCCATAGTACTCGATAATGTTCCCGGCACCGCCCTTCACTCCGTGGCGGCGAAGCATTTCCAGGATGACATCCTTGGCACTCACCCAATCCGGCAGTTTCCCGGTCAGCTTCACGCCCATGACCTTTGGCATGTTGAGATAGAACGGCTCTCCACACATGGCCATGGCCACAGCCAGACCGCCAGCCCCCATTGCCAGCATTCCCAGGGAACCGGCAGCGCAGGTATGGCTGTCGGAGCCAAGAAGGGTCTTACCAGGTTTTCCAAAGCGTTCCATGTGCACCGGATGGCTGACGCCGGACCCGGCCGGGCTGAACCACAGGCCGAACCGCTCGCAGGCACTGCGCAGGAACAGGTGATCATCAGGGTTGCGGTTGTCAGTCTGCAGCAGGTTGTGGTCAACGTACTGCGCGGACAACTCGGTTTTGACCTGGCCGAGCCCCATGGCCTCCAGCTCGAGCATAACCAGTGTACCGGTTGCGTCCTGGGTCAGCGTTTGATCGATCTTCAGCCCGATTTCCTCGCCGGCCTTCATCGTTCCCGACACCAGGTGTGACTCGATCAGCTTCGTGGCAACATTGCGCGGTTGATTCTTCGTCTGTTTCGTCATCGGATGACCTCCATGCGAGCCAGATTTCAGACCTTCATACCGTTAACTATAGATCCCGCTGGCCAACCCTGTCGTCAGGACTGGGGAAAACACAGCTCCTTGCTTCGGGACGTCAGGCTGCTCCACTTCGGTTTGCTGGTGTTGCGTACTTTTTTCAGATAGGTGTTCACGTCGCTGAAGTGCTTTTCGGTGGCACCCATCCCGATTGCCTCGTCCCGGTGAACACCGGACATAAACATCAGCGCCTTATATTCATCGCCGCCATCATCAATCGTGCCGCTGAGCATCTTCAGATGTGAGGCGCAAAAAATGTGCAGGTTGCGTTTATCGTAATCGACCTCCTGGGCCCAGCCATTTAGGCTGAATACAGTCAGAACGACGAAAACGCATAGGGTTGGTTTCATGAGGCTTTTCTCCCGGGACCAACAATGGATGTAAGTGCGCTGCCACTGTAGCAGACAGATCAGGGCCCGTATGGGGAGATTAACTCCCTGGCACTTCGGAACGTTAACTACGCCTACAGCGGTTTGCGCTAATATAGTGATTACCTGTCGCGTTTACTGGACCAGGCCAAGCCTGAATTGGAGTCAGGGCAATAATAACAAGGGGGACTGCCATGAAACGAATTGCTCTCGCATCTGCCATCGGCATCGTTGCCGTCACGGTCAGTATTTCTTTTTGGCTGAGCCAGACGGATTCCTCTGCCGACATCGCAAACTCCATCAACACCTCCCCAGCTACCCAGGCACTGCCTCAGGAACCGCAGCCGACCAGCCGAAGCCAGAACAGAGGGCTTACAGCCGAACAACAGGCTTTGCTGGACAACCCGCAAACGCTGGAACTGGCCAACCGGCTCGACTTTGAGGAAGAACTGCACACCTTCTTTGCGAACGCCAAGAGCCTGTCTTCGGAAGAGCGCGCAGCGGAGGCTGCAATGCTGGAACAGCGCCTGGCTGAGTACGAACGCCTGGGACAGGTCAGCGCAGCAGAGAGCCTGATGGTTCGCATTGCCATGACAAAACTCACCATCGAAGACGAAGCCGCGCAGAAACGGGCGTTGCAAGGCCTGATTGACCGGCAGAATGCCGCTGCGCAGGCACGCAAAGAAGAATGGCTGGCCAAACCCAGGCCGGAGTTTGAAGCCTATAAGCAGCAGGAGAAACAAATCGTGCAAGAGGTGATGGCAATGGACAAAGTGCCTGCAGGAATGACCCGCAACGAGTACTTACGCCAGCGATTGCTGGAAGCCCGTGTGGCCGCCAACAAAAATGGCGATGCGCCTCAGTAACGCATCGCCATCCCTATCGGCGGGTTCCCCGATTCCGGAGAACCTGATACCCAATGTTCTACAGAAGCTGATCAAGTGCCCAGTAGAGCGGATTGAACGGCTTGTTGTAGTCAGCCTGCTGATCGGTTTCAGAGGCCTGCATGACTGCACCGCTTCCGTTCAACACATTGGCCACAAAGTCATCCAGTTCCAGTCCCGCTTCCTGAATGTCTGAGTTGGCAAACTCAATGATGGTGGTGCAGTGGCTCTCGTTCACATCGCGGAACCATGGCAGGTAATACCCAAAATTATTCAGGTTGGACAGGGTACCCTTCAGGCGCTCTGTATCCGTATACCAGCGTTCGTGGATCAACGCCTCTTTGGTAGCCTGATCCGGCGCATTCTCGATTTCCGGATAGAAACGCTCGTAAGAATAGGAGGAGTAATTCAGATCCTGCCAGAAATGCGTATGCCCCATCCGATCATTCGGTAGCTCCGCAGAAAGGGCCGTATACAGTGAGCCGAGATCGTTCAGGTTCATCAGTGGAAGCCCGTCACTGAGGTATTCCAGCGGACCATTGGGCTGATCCAACCCCCAGGCATCACGGATAAACGACTGCAACAACACCGAAGGATAAGCTTCTGGATCCGCTCCGGAAGGCGCACTGAAGGCAGGTCCAGAGTCGTTGATCATGTACCCCCGGTTGGGCTCCATATCTCGGCGAGTCGGGTGATAATTGGTCAAACTGCCCAGGCCGCCGGCACTGCATCCGGTCGTCAGCAATTGCTTCGGCCGTTGCAGATTATCCTTCACCCACGAAATCGCGGCGCGGGTGTTGCGAAGGCCATTGTGATGCCAGATCAAAGGCTCCGCTTCCCCTTCCGGATCTTCGTACACGGCCACCTTGTCACCGGAGTAGACGTCTCCCGTGCAGTACGGGATATAAACCATGTTCCAGTTCTGGGTCTTGACCGATGTCAGTGGATTCAGGCGCACCACAAACGGACTGACCAAGCTGGCACTGGGGTTTGTCAGGTTCATGTAATCATCGGGAATACCGTCCGGGTTGCGGGCTCCCCGAATGCCCGTCTGGCCAGAGCAGCTCTCGTAATCCCAGCAAGCGCCGCCCCCTTCCAGGTAGATAATCGTATTACTGGTGTTCGGCACGCGGTTCACAAAGAACTTGTACTCAGAGCCGTTACCACAGACAGCGCCGGTTTCGGGTGCCAGGGGAATGGTTTGCCAGGCGTAATAGTTGCCTGGCGAAAAACCATCGTTGAACCCCGGCGGGTTGGCAAGTAAGGGGTAGTCACCCTGACGCTGAGCTGCAGTAACCGGGTTATCCGCTGCCGGTGGATTAACCAGATTCCCGAGTGTTCGCCAGAAACCATAGTCACCCAGCTCAGCCATCGCCGGGCCTGTTACGCCCAGTAGAATAAGAACAACTAGCAGTTGGTTCTTGATGCTCGTTTTCACAGGCATCCCTCCTTGATTGTTGTTATTGGGGCGTAGTCAATCATTGAGCTCACCCCTGAATCGAAACTAGACGTGACACTCTGTCATTTCAATGAATACCCCTAGAACAATTGATCCTAAAAAATGATAGGTAATAGCGTTATTGAAAAATGTAAAGGAAATGACTGAATTGGAGAGAACTACCTCCTCTACTGCCTACTTAATATTGGAACATGGCCAGCCGTGTCTCCAGCGCATCGGGCCGCTCTGCGGTTCTATGGCTGATTGGCGGTTCCATCGCCATGGGCTTTGGCATCTGGTCCATGCACTTTATCGGCATGCTCGCCTTTAGCCTTCCCATCGGACTAGGCTACGACATCCCCCTCACCCTGCTGTCATTAGTCATCGCCATAGCGTGTTCTGCGTTCGCCCTTTATCTGGTGTGTCAGGACACGCTGCCCTGGGGCCGGTTGCTATCGGGTGGTTTACTGATGGGCCTGGGTGTAGCCAGCATGCACTACATCGGTATGGAAGCATTGCTCATGCATCCGTACATTTTCTATGTACCCTGGCTGGTTGGGCTATCCATTGTTATCGCCATTGTCGCGTCCACAGCCGCCCTTTGGCTGGCGTTTCGACTGCGAGAGGAGAGCAAGCGCGCCACCTTCGGCCGCATTGGCGCGTCCCTGGTTATGGGGTGCGCCATTATCGGCATGCACTATACCGGAATGGCGGCCTCCAAATTCCCGATCGACAGCTTTTGCGGCGCGGCCAACAGCGGGATCGATACAAAGTGGCTGGCTGTGCTGGTCATCATTGTCAGCCTTGCGGTGTTCGCCATTGCTCTAATTGTGTCAATGCTTGATGTACGCACCAGCCAACTGTCCAACTCACTCGATGACGCCAATAACGAACTCATCAAGCTCGCCCTGCAGGACAACCTGACCCGCATACCAAATCGTGTTCTGTTGGGAGATCGGCTGGAGCAAGCGATACACCGAGCCGAGAGAAACAACGGTGAGTTTGCCGTACTGTTTTTGGACCTGGACGGCTTTAAGGCGATCAACGACATGCACGGGCACCATGTCGGAGATCAGTTGCTTAAAGAGGTGGCGCATCGCCTGCTTTCAAACAAACGTGAGGGAGACACAGCCGCGAGGCTCGGAGGGGATGAATTTGTACTCTTGTTGGAACCCTGCTCACCGGAAACTTCCGCCGTATTTGCGCAACGGTTAATTGATGCCATTGAGCAGCCCTACGAGACTTCGAATATCCCCCTTCACATTTCCACCAGTGTCGGCATCGCGATTTACCCCCAGGACGGTAAAACCGAACATGAGCTGATGGTGAATGCTGACGCCGCCATGTATCACGCCAAGAAACAGGGCCGCAACGGCTACTGCTTTTTCGAACACGGCATGAACGCCAATGTGCACCTGCAGATGCAAATGCAGCAAAATCTGCGGCAGGCCGTCAGCCGCAACGAGCTGGTACTGCATTATCAGCCCAAGTTTGTTGCACCAGACGGCCCCATGACTGGCCTCGAAGCCCTACTGCGATGGCAAAGCCCCGATCACGGATTCCTGTCACCCGATCGTTTTCTCCCGCTGGCAGAGAGCTCCGGGCTGATCGTGCCCATTGGCAACTGGGTCATCGAGGAAGCCTGCCGGCAAATGAAGGTCTGGTACGATCAGGGGCATCAGGAGTGGAGTGTAGCGGTAAACCTTTCAGCGGTTCAGCTGGAGCATCATAGCCTGGTTGACGTGGTTCGCGAGGCATTGAGAAAGCACTCCCTGGATCCCTCACACCTGGTGCTTGAAATCACCGAAACAACGGCCATGTGCAACGCAGAGACAAGCCTCACCGTATTGAACAAACTGTCGGATCTTGGCGTGTCCATTTCCATCGATGACTTTGGCACCGGCTACTCAAGCCTGCTCTACCTCAAACGTTTACCAGCCAACGAACTGAAAATAGACCGCGGCTTTATTACCGAACTGGCCCAGGATAACGATGATGAAGCAATCATCCAGGCGATCATCGCTCTGGGCAAAACGCTGGATATGAGGATTGTCGCAGAAGGTGTTGAAACAGCCGAACAACAGGCACTGCTGACCCAGCTTGGCTGCAATACCCTGCAAGGGTATCTGTTGGCGAGGCCTGCCCCGCCCGAAGCGTTGCTCGAGAAGATTGCTCACATGACCAAACGTACGGAATCGGCTCTGGTTACTTAGGTGAGCGAAGCTGCGTGACGACTGTTGGCATCGCTGACAGAAGAATGCTGCTGCCAACTATGTTGAACTATGAAAACGACGGTGCAGATCACGCACCTGTTCGGCAAGAGCGGGAACCGGACCTTCAACTGCCACGTTTGGAACGACTTCTCGGATTGGTAACGCTCGTACGGGAGGTGCTGGAACTCCAAGATCGGTAAGCCATGCCGCCAATTGCTCGGAGGAGCTCACGTACACGATACGTCCCAGCCCGACCCAGCCGTGGGCGGCGGCACACATTGGACAATGCTCACCAGACGTATAGACCGTTGCTTCTGCTCTGGCCTCCGGGGTCATATTCGCCGCAGCCCACCGCGCAATCTCAAACTCCGGATGGCGGGTTCGATCACCTGAGGCAACGTGGTTGTGATCTTCAAAAAGTACCTGCCCGTCCGCTGCTACAAGCACAGAGCCGAATGGCTCGTCACCCAGCTCTAGAGCCTCAGTTGCAAGTTCTATACACCGACGCAGGTGCTGCATCTCTCCATCGTTCACCATGACGTGCTCCTCGAATCCTGTGGCCAATATCGACGCAGAAATGCGGGTGCCGTCCATCGGCCGCGTACTGATGCGGTTGATTATATTTTGCTGGCTTCGGCTTCAGGCTCACGCCCACCGCGCAACACCAAATATAGCAGCGGGCCGGCAGACACAAACACTGCTGTCAGAATAAAAAACGGGATGAGATAGCCCAACCCTTTTCCGCGACTTTTGCCATCCCGGTACATCCAGACACAGGCCAAAGCAGCGAGAATGTAGAGATCAATAACAACCTGGGCTGTGTCCGGGCTGGACATGAGCTGAACGCCAAAAGCTAAAAGCGACTGCTCTGCTCCGGCCATTCCCCAAAAGGTAAAACCCATGAACAGACAGAGAATGATTAGGGGTAAAGTCGATACTCTCATGATCTTCCTTGATTGAGGTTGAAGAAATATAACGCCTTGGCTTTGCGGCGTACCGGAGCACCAGCATAGGTGCGTTCGACAACAGCCCCTGGCTAAGCTGCTTCGAAGTCCAAGCGATGAATACCATCCAGATTGACTGTGCCGCGAGCCACCCATAGGTCATACATATCTTGCATCGCCAACCAGCTCTCAGGAGTACGCCCGAGAACCTTGGATAGCCGAAGCGACATTTCTGGGCTAATACCACTATCCCCTTTGAGCAGCCGAGACAAAGTAGAAGGTGAAACGCCCAGACTGGAAGCAAGCTGACGAGAACTGATACCGAAAGGCTCCAGGTACACCTCGCGAATGAATTCACCAGGATGAGGCGGATTATGCATAGTCATTAGTGATAATCCTCGTAATCAAGAATGTAGGCGTTGCCGTCCTGGAACTCGAACGTCATGCGCCAATTTCCGTTAACCCTAATCGACCAGCGGCCTTTGTCTTTGCTCTTCAATGGATGAAGCCGAAAACCAGGGATATCCATGTCTTCCATTGAAGTCGCCGTATCCAGAGCAGCCAGCTGCATACGCAGCCTCTTGGCATGGTCGGGTTGTATGCCAGACGTGTGGCCGGTCGAGTAGAACCGCTTCAGTCCTTTGTGACGGAATGATTTAATCATAATAGAATGCTAGCATGTTGCGCACCACGCAACAATAGAGCTTAACGCCGAGGTAAGCCGCCGGAACGAAGCGCAGCGTAGTGCCGGTCGGCTTCACCCACTGGTTAGAAGCTGGTTTGACTCCCAGTCTCATGATTGATCTTCTATCTCTACAATATCGAATCCAAAAAAACCTTTCCTCACCACGCCCTTTAAGGCATCCCCCGCCCGTGGCTTTGATTCCTTATCGAATCCCGTAAAGGTGAATGAGACGTTTCCATCAGTAAGCACGACGTATTCAATCAAATCGTATCGTATTGCCCTCTCACCCGAACCTTTGACGATAAAATCCTTTTTCTGATCGTGCGATGAGGCCAATTGGTAGTTGAGCAAGGCAATGCCTGTGGTTGACAGGAACACCAAAACGAAAGCCGCTATAGGCCAATTGAAAGCAACCTTTCTTTTACTGAAGACCACTTTGAGCCCTGTTGCTAACAGCAAACCGAGAGTTATGCTCGCTATCGACAAAACCCCATGATCAAGAGTAGTGCTGAATACCGTTCGGATCAGCTGAATCGAGGCTACTATCCAGCCTACTACGATTATCGATATCAGGATTCTTCTCGTCATAGGCTTCTAACGCCAGCAATAAACGGCGCCCTGACAAGGGCGTCCGGTGGAGGCCCATCGGGCCGGAACAAACTTAATGGTATTGTTAGGCATTGGACTTAGAAATTGCTGCTTGTGCATAAAATAGAAGCCCTTTTTCCGCAGGCCTTTCAACGTAGTCCCTTACCTGCTCTATTGGAAAATATTGCCTACCAGCGACTTCCAAACAGTACTGGGTAGTTTGATTTGAGTATGTCCAGTCACCGCCCACTTCTGTGCGTATGATCTCTCCAAGATAGACTCCACACATGAATACAGCGCCACTTAAAGGCCCTGCCTCGTCTAATTCGGATAGTCCTAAAACGATGCTTTCCAATGCATCACAAGACGAAACTCTCGGCTGAAGCTCGAAGCCAATCATCTCTGCGGTAGACTCTAAATGTGCGCAGATCTCTCTTACTTTTTCACTATCCACTCTGACTCTCTTAGTAGTGCCTAACGCCGAAGCGCACCGGTGACTTTGGCGCAGCGTAGCGGAGACAAAGGCATCCGAGTGACGCGCCTGGTTATGTTTTTTTGCTGCGCACGACCTTACATGGTCGAAGCACTATCTCTGTCTTTTCGCCGCAGTCCTCACACTCTGCTGTCAGGAGCTGATCTATCCTGAGCCCCTCAGCTAGTTTTGCAGGAAGCGCTATCGTTTTGCCGCACCCATCACAAGGGAACAATTTTTGCCGCCGGCCGAACTCAACACCTGATTCACTTATTGTCAGAATGTAGCTTTCCTTGCATGCTTCTGAACTACAACTTGCCACCATCCCATCGTAAACAAGCTCAACTTTTCGCTTGATCGTGGCTCCGCAATCATCACACTTGTAAGAGACTTCAGGGCCTGGACTAGATGTTAAAAGGTTACCCTCCGCAACCTTTCTAAATAGATCGAGCGCTTTCTCCACTTTGGTTCTGATTTTTACGGGATCACCATAGACCGACAGATCACTGTCCTTACTTCTCGGTGTCTGCACATGGAGTGCCGCGCCGGAAAGAGAATTCCAAAGTCTCCCAATCTCTTTAACATCGAAGCCTGTCTGAGTGCCAACTTCAACATATTCGAAGTTCTCGTAGTCGGTAACTGATTGCGGCGGATTGTTGGGATCTACAGGTGTCGCGGATATTGAAAATTTGAGAGACGTCGCTGCTAACTCATTGGCTTCCTGTACAACTTGTTGAACAACATCCTTTGGTTGCCATTTTCGAAGATCGGAATAGGACGTGTAGCCATAAGCAGTCATCAACCGCTCGTAGCAGATGAGCTCAATGGTGAACCGAGATTCGAGCGCGGCATAGGTGAGACTGCTGACTGCGCCCTCCTCGAGTAGTGCCTCAATTTTCTCAATTCGACTCCCAATATCCTTCATAGAATCCGTTTCATGCTAGGGCACCAAAACATAACGCTTGCAGCACGCGCGCCCTTGGAATGGAGCCGAAGGCGCAATGTAATGGGCGTCGCCGTGCCTGCACTGGTTATGGGCTTTTGAGTGTCAGTAGCAATCAAATTCAGGAAACTAAAGATGGCTTGAGAATATATCCTTGATTCTTTCTTTGCTCAAAAAATTTGATTCTATTTTGTATGTTCTACTATCAGCGCCTTTTTCTGTCATAAATACCGTGGACTTATCTGATCCGATAAAATAGAAAAATTCCTTATCGCCACCTGACCATATTCCTGAATCTCTGTTTTTCATGAAGACATATCGAAAAGATTCAACAGCAGCTCCATCACACTCAGCCTCACTTTCACTTAAAACAGATCTAAAGAAAGCTTCCGGGCTACAGCCACCTGTATTTACCTCCTTATCTAGACTAAAGCCAACGATATCCTTCCCGGGCTCGTCGCTGTATTTTGCGATTAGAATTTCGCTATCTGTTCCAAGGTATCCCACTACCACGGGATTATTAGGGATATAAAAATCAAGCTCGCCATAAATTATACGCAAATCACTTTCACTTGCTGACAATGAGAAAGGAAAAAATGAAATAAGCGCTAAAATAAAAAACTTATTCATATTAAAGGCCCCATAATGCTGCGCGAATATGAGTTTTATAATTTGCAGCGACTTGGTCTCGACACATATTATAAAGCGAGGTATCTCCAGACATTATTCTCTGGCCAATTTTTGCTATTTCTTTGATGATGTAATTAATGCTTGGCGTGTAAGTCGGTCTTGGTACTAAATCTATTGACGCAGTACATCCCTGAGCTTCTGTGAGGGCTTCATACATTACTTTTGCGGCGTTTTCGTTCACTGAGTGAGGCTGCGCCAAGCCTTGCCAGAAAAAATTGATTACAGCAGCTACATATTCCCTGTCATCTGATCTCATTCCCTTCTCCTTTTTGTCGATGACTCTTCGGCACCGTCCTGATGCCGAGAAAATTCTACCAATATCGCTTAGTTAACTCCAGAGATGAAACCCCTGATCTTCCTGATGACTGGGCCCATAACGCCAAAGCGCACCGGCGCACTTTAGTGCGTCCGAGTGCCGCGAATTGTTAACCAAAATTCGACGACACTCCTTCCGCTTCTAATACGTTGTTTATTAGGTTGAAATTAAACTGGCGAACACTGTCATTTTGCCTCAGCTGATCAATCATTTGCTGCAATGTACGTCCCTGCTTGTCGTAAGAAAGAACAGTGTTTATGGCTTTAATTTTCGGAGGAAAAGGTTCGTTTGATCGGTATCGGAGAAGGTTCGACTGGATATCTGCTAGTGGCCCTTTGGGCACAATATCCCAACAAACCACTATCATGTTTATTGCGTCATTCAACTGTTTTGCTAAAGGGTTCCATTGTCCTGTACCGCTGGCTCCGCCTCCACCTGCACTAGAACCGGTCGATACAAGAGGGTTGAATAATGGCAAAGGTCGTATTCCAGCTTTCCGCAAAAAGTCATCGGCAGCATGAGATCCACAGAAAAATGTACCCTTGTCACCATGATAAATTCGAGAAACGTATTCGAAACAGTAATAGGAGTCAGAAAGTGTTTGGTTAGTGCAGCTTACCTTTTTTTGCCCACTTATAAGTTTTACGTGAGCTACCGGCTTTATCTCATAGTTTTTTACGATATAAGCACGCCTTTCGCCACCATAACAGTCCACAAAAACCTCGATAAACAAATGCTTTAAACGAAATACTACAAAGCCCGCAGCGATATGGCCAGCGCATCGTTTTGTAGCCGGAAAATCAGGCACTGAGGAGGCGATTGTTGGCCCAACTAGTCAAAGTTTGAGCCTCTCGGAAGCTAGGATATTGATTGCCCCGTTGATTTTATCGGAATACTCCTTGGCTTCCTTCGCTGAAAATTTCTTCCTCGAGTACCACCATCCACCCGTGGGTTGCTGGATTTCGATTTCGGTGGGTTCAAGTAACGATCCCGAATACCCAACTGCGTGGACCTCAAGGGGAGTCTTGGTGCCTTCTATATCGTCGACAGCCCATATATATCCATCTTTAACCTCTAGTGAATCGTAGTACTGCTTGCTGGATGGCATGACGTAACTCCCTTCGTATTTGGCTAACGCTCCGCTAATGTGCGCCGCCTGCGGCGTCACCATTGAGCGGCTTGTTAGCAGATTCTGCCTGAAGACGCTCCACCAGCCACACCTTGATGATCGATTGACGGGTAACTCCGTAGCGCGCAGCCTCACGGTCCAACGACTCCACAACCCAAGCCGGGAAGTCGACGTTGATTCGCTTTTGTTCCTGATTAACGCGACGAGCAGACGACAGGTCCAGGTCATCAACAATATCTTCTTGACCTTCCTCAAACTTTTTATCAAAGTCTTTAGCTTTCATAGAGCTCAACCTCCTTCTTGCGGGAACGTCTGACTGAAATCAGACGAATACGAGCATCCCTGTACGTGACGACAGCCGACCA
>Ga0207880_1000221_pt1 | contig 26592 bp, 17 predicted proteins | sample MalvirmetagMSP91_FD_184226 | JGI IMG/M metagenome (GOLD analysis project Ga0207880, IMG submission 184226) | Marine viral communities from the Deep Pacific Ocean - MSP-91 (SPAdes) | ecosystem: Environmental > Aquatic > Marine > Oceanic | place: Pacific Ocean | collected 2011-04-27
CTGAAGTTTCCCTGACTTTTGTTAATGACAAAGGTATTCTTCCCATTGAATACAGCGAAGTAACTATTACTCGGCGCCTGTATCGCTCAGGAGATAGTGAATATTTGATCAACAACACTTCCTGCCGCTTAAAAGATATCATGGAGCTTTTCATGGATACAGGAATGGGCTCTGATGCTTATTCTGTGATCGAGCTTAAAATGGTAGAAGAGATTCTGAATGATAAGAACAACGATCGTCGTCGCTTGTTTGAAGAAGCGGCCGGCGTTACCCGCTATAAAGATCAAAGAAAACGAACGCTCAGAAAACTTGATGAAACCAGAAAAGATCTTCAGCGGGTAGATGACCTTCTGATCGAGCTTCGGAAAAAAGCACGATCTCTGGAAATTCAAGCTGAAAAAGCTGAGAAAGCCAAGAAGTACAAGGTAGAACTCGAGTCTCTTGATAAAGGGTATACGCTTCACGAGTTCAATAAAATAAAAGAGGAGCTTGAGCCTCTTCAGGAACGCATCAATAACGCTGAAAAAGAAAAGAAAGAAATTACGGCAGCAGCTGAAGAGTTTGAGTCTTCTGATGAAAAAGCTCGTTCTAATCTTCAGGAAAAAGAAAAGCAACAAGCAGAAGCTCAACGTCGTGTAAGCCAGCTACATAATGCTATCAGAGAAGCGGATACCTCTCTTAGAATCACCAAAGAAAAAATTCAGAACGAAGAAAAGGTGATCAAAGAATATTCTAAAGATATTGAGCAGGGTGAAATTGATCTGAAAGAGTTGATGGACTTGCTTTCAAACAGCAGAAGTAAGCTGGAATCTTTTGATGACGATCTGGAAAAATCTTCCAATACACTGGAAGAATCAAAGAAACAATATTCCCAAATACAGCAGCAATATAACCGTGAACGACACGAGTTGTACGAAATTGAAGTTCAGCTGAGTGAAGCCAACAACGAATTAAATCAACTTCAGACAAAACGAATAAAGATCGAATCCCGCCTGGAAAATACCGAAGGGGATCTGGAGCGGATCGATGATGAGATCGTAGATCTTAATGATGAAGTTGACAATCTGAATGGCGAACAGAAACTGATAGAAAGCAAGCTTGATTCCCTAACGGAAGAACGTGACGAGCTAGAGGTAGAATTGGAAAGCGCCCGTGAGAAAAGAGAAAGTTTTGCTGAAAAACAGAACGAGATCAAAGATGAACTAAGGACTCTGCAAAGCAAAAATGCTTCTCTGGAATCTGAGATCAATCTGATGAATGAACTCGCGAATTCAAATGAAGCATTCCCAAGTAGTGTAAAATACCTTATCGATAAGCACCGGTTTGAGTTCAAGGACCTGACCACTGTTTCTGAAATTTTTGATACCGATGAAAAGTATGCCGTTGCTCTGGAAGCAGCTCTGGGCGATGCTCTGAATTATGTTGTGATCAAAACTCTTGATGAGGCACAGCGAGCTGCCAAGATTCTGAAAGAGAACAAAAAAGGGCGTGCCACTTTTATTCCTCTGGATCAGCTGGCTGCTACTTATGAAGTTCAGGATGGAAGCTTGTTCGATCAAGTGAAGTCAAAAAGAGAATATTCAGCACTTAAGCAGTTATTACTTGGAAATGTGTTGATCGCAGATTCTGTGGACGATGCCTACGCTGGAATTAAAAACTCCTCTTCCATTGGCGTTACCTACGACGGAGAAGTGGTCACAAGATCCGGATTCTTTCAAAGCGGTAGCAAGAGCAAAAATGCCGGGATAAGAGTTGGTTTAAAGGATAAGATCGAAAAGCTGGAAAAGGAAAAAGCTCAGACTTCAAAAGAGATCACCAAGCTGGAAGATTACTTAAAGCAGATCGTTGAGAAATATGAAAAGCTGGACGTCGCAAACCTGAGTCAGAATCTGAAAGAAAAGGAGCAGGAAGTACGTCGACTTGAGCAACAGCAGCATAGTCTGAGTTCGAAAGTTCAGGTGTATCAAAAGAATATCGGTGAACTTGTTAACAGAAAAGATCATCTGAAAACAAACGAGGGTTCTGCTCAGGAAGAACTGGATTCTATCCAACCAAAGCAGAAAGAGCTACAAGCTAAAATGCTGGAACTGGACGAAAAGCAAAATCAGAAGAAAGATCTTCTGGAGTCGCTTGAAGAGGACAGAAGCATTGCACAAACCCGATATAATGATGCTCAGCTTCAACATCAGGACCTGAAAAATAAGGTCGAAAATCATGAACGGGATGTTCGCAGAGCTGAAACCGGAATAAACAGTGTTCAGTCCAGAATTGAGAACAGAACCAAACTGACTGAAGAAAGTAAAGCTCGAATTGAAAGCTATAGCCAGCAAATCACATCACTGGAACAGGAGCTTTCTGATAATCAGGAATTGAAAGTTGAAGCGGATGAAGCTCTTAAAAAAGCAGAAGAAGCTGCCAGCATCCAGCGCGGTAAGATCAATGAATTTGAAAAAGAGCTGAAAGAAGTTCGCCGCCGAAAAGAGGTGAATATGGAGCTCGTTCATCACCTTGCTATGGCCAAGGAAAAGATGGAAATGCAAAGCCAGGCTTTAACAGATCATATTTGGGAAACGTATGGCATTCTGATGAAGCAGGTTGAAGGCGAAATGCCGGAGGATATGTCGACCGATGAAATAAAACAACGGATAGGATGGCTTCGTCAAAAACTGAATAACATCGGTGAAGTAAACGCTCTTGCCATAGACGAGTACAAGGAAGAAAAAGAGCGTCTAGATTTCTATGAAGAACAAATAGACGATCTAAATAAAGCTGAAAAACAGCTTCTGGAAACCATTGCAGAAATTAACGACACTGCCACAGAGCGCTTTAATACTACTTTTGAAAAGATCCGGACCAACTTTCAGGAAGTTTTTAAAACACTTTTCTTTGAAGATGACAACTGTGATCTGATCATTGAAAAAGATGTGGAAGATCCTCTGGAAGCCAAAATTGAAATTCTGGCTCAACCCCGCGGTAAACGTCCATCGGGAATATCTCAGCTTTCCGGAGGAGAAAAAACGTTAACCGCTATTGCATTACTTTTCGCAATTTATCTGGTTAAGCCATCTCCTTTTTGTGTACTTGATGAGGTTGATGCCCCCCTCGATGACGCCAATATTGAACGTTTTGCTCAAATGATCAAAAGCTTTAGCGCAGACACCCAATTCATCATTATCACTCATAACAAAAAGACTATGAGTAAAGCCGAAATGATGTACGGAGTTACCATGCCCGAAACCGGTGTAAGCAGACTCGTTGGTGTTAAAATGGACGATGTAGAAGACGCTGCCTGACAGTTATTGAACGAGATTCATATTTCGTAATTAAAACTTCAAGGTCATCCTGAACTCGTTTCAGGATCTTTGTGGGGACTGGTAGTTTGACCTGGGCTCCGGCTCTGTTTCTAACCCACCGCCGGGCGTGAACGCCCTACTAGCATAAATTTCGTTGCGTGATTTTAAACCGGCAGATCTTTCAGATTCTGCGGTCTATGTTTTGTCTGCCGTTAATCGCTGCGGATTAAAATCCTGGCTGGTGTACCTGAGTAAATCTAAATCATATTGAATGTTCAGAATCACGTTCACCAGTGAGGACTTCAGTCCGAACGGTTACTAATTATCAAGATTCTTATCTCATAATTAAATTTCCAATCTCCGGGGTTTCCATCAAGATTACTTTGATCTGTACTTTAGCCTGTTGAAAAGAATAAAATCGCTTTCATTTTATGAATCAATTTCTATCCAACTTTTTACTCACAGATTCTTTTTGAATAATATTCATCAGGGTTTTTTACTTTCAGCTATGAGTAGCCACGTTGATACCGTTCCCGATAACAATTGCCTGAATTGCAATGAAAGCGTTTCGGGAAATTACTGCTCTAACTGCGGACAAAAGCTTCAGCCCACCAAGCTGCCTCTTCGCATATACCTGGAAGACACTGTTGAGACTCTTTTCAATGTTGACAACCGGGTTTTTAAAACGCTTAAAGATCTTTTTCTGCGACCCGGTAAAATCACCAAAGAATATATTTCCGGTCATCGGGCAACTTATTTGCCACCTCTGAGAATCTATATTTCCTTAAGCATTCTTTATTTCTTCCTTGCCATAATTACTGAAAGCACACAGGTATTTCTGGTGAATCTCAGCGCCGATCAATATGATTCAAGTTTCGGCAAGTTGATTCAAACGGCAATGTTCGTACTTGTTCCGATCTTTGCATTAATTACGAAATGGCATCATAAAAAAAGAGATGGTTATTATGTAGAGTATCTGATCTTTTCTCTTCATATACACTCCATATGGTTTGTTCTTCTTACCATTTCTATAGTAGCCACTTGGTCTTATACTTACTTTGGAATAGAAGAAGGGTCGCTGTTTTACTATCTGATTGCAGTCGTTCAGATCCTGGAACGTTCACTGTTTATGATCTACTTTGTTATTTATCTCAAAAGAGTCTTTGATAACACCTGGTGGAAGACCTTTCTTAAAACTTTTGGGATATTATTCCTTTATCTTATAGCCCTGTTGGCAGTAATTACTCCTTACTTACTTATAATGAATAAAGGCTCATGATCTACGAATTTTTAAAACGTACACCGCAATTTGATGAAACCGCATTTGTCGCCCCAAGCGCAGACATTATTGGCGATGTAACCCTGGGAAAAGAATCCAGTGTTTGGTTCAATGTAACCATCAGAGGAGATGTGAATTTTATACAAATCGGTGACCAAAGCAATGTTCAGGATAACGTTTGTATTCATGTGATGAATCAAACCGGCCCAACCATTATTGGGAATGAAGTTACTATTGGTCACGGTGCGGTTGTCCACGGATGTACTATCAAAGATCGTGTGTTGATCGGAATTAACGCTACCATTTTGGATGAAGTTGTTATTGAGCCGGACGTGATCGTTGCAGCAGGCACATTGGTTCCTCCGGGCAAAACTCTGGAAAGTGGATATATGTACATGGGATCACCCGCAAAAGCAGTTCGCAAACTTACGGAAGAAGAAATAAAGTCCATTCCGAAATATGCTTCTAACTATGTGAAATATCTTCGTGCATATCAGCAAAAAGACAAATACGACGAGAATCCTTTTTATCAGCCTAAGGGCTGAACAATTAAGAATGATACAATTACCAATTGAACCATTTTTAATTGATAATTGTATCATTGACCATTGATGTCCGGAATCTACATCCATATCCCGTTTTGTAAGCAAGCTTGTTCCTATTGCGATTTCTATTTTGTTACCAGATCCGGCAACAAAGATGCATTTGCTGATAAGCTTGTTGAAGAGATCCATTCAAAAAAAGACACGGCCTATTCAAGCGACGTTATTGATACCATCTATTTTGGAGGCGGAACACCCTCTTTACTAAGCGCAGAACAATTTGATCACATATTCACTGCTTTAGATCACTCATTCAATTTAGATCTGAAAGAAGTTACCGTTGAACTGAATCCGGACGATGTTACCAAAGAATATTTGTCTGCCCTTAAAAGCATTGGCGTGAACCGGGTGAGTATGGGAGTTCAAACCTTTGATGAGGATCTGCTTAAATTCATGAACCGAACTCATAATTCGGCTGAAGCTTTAAAATGTTTGGAGCTACTTAAGGCTTCCGAAATAAATGTGTTTACCGCTGATCTGATCTACGGAAATCCCGGGCAGACTTTAGAAATGCTGGAAAAAGATCTGGACATTCTTTTGCAGTTTGACCCGCCTCATGTTTCTGCCTATTCCTTAACCATTGAGCCTAAAACCCGATTGGGAAAACAGATGGAACTCGGCAGACTTATCCCAGCTGAAGACGAAACCGTTGAAAAACATTTTGAGCTGGTGGAAGAGAAACTGAAACAGAAAGGCATTCATCGCTATGAAGTAAGCAACTTTGCTAAAAAAGGATCGGAAGCTGTTCATAATGCAAATTACTGGGAGCACAAAAACTATCTTGGTTTAGGTCCCGGAGCTCACTCATTCCAATGGGATGAATCAAAGACTTTTGCTAATCGCTGGGAAAATGAGCCCGATCTGAAGAAATATCTTCAAAAAACAGATTTCAACGAGTCCGAAAAAGAAGAGTTATCTCTTCAGAGTCTGGCAGAAGAACGGATCATGCTCGGACTCAGGACCATAAAAGGAGTCTCTATTGAAAAGCTGGAAAAAAAGTATGAATACAAATTTTCTGAAAGACAGCTCGCATACTTAGCACGAAAAGAAAAAGAGGGCAAAATTCACTTTGACTCCGACTCTATCCGGCTCAGTTCTTCCGGACTAAAGATCGCCGATGCCCTCACTTTAGATCTTATAACCGCTTAGTTTTTACTATGCCTTTCATACTTTGCAGCGATTCTTGAATATTCTTTCGCTCTTTCTGAATTCCCTGATCTAGCATAGGCTTCAGAAACTAACTTGGTTGCTTTGGCCAGTTTTGCATAATCTTCTTTTGTAAGGTTAGACGAACTTCCATCCAACGAAGGTATCATAAGTGTATTAGCCGGTTCCACTAAATTAGGATCGTCATCAATTGTTTTATTAGCTTCAAAAATCAGCGGCCATAGATACGGTTCACCGTACACTTCTCTTGAAATATCCCACATCCATTCATCTTTTTCGATAATGTAAGCGGTCATTTCTTTTGGGGTTGGCTTTTCTTTTTGTGCTTTCGATTCGGCGCTAACATTGGTTTTTGCTTCTGATGCTGTAGCTGAAGTTTCAGGAGTTTTTTCTTCTTTTACAGCCGTTTCAGTCGGAGGTACTTTTTCTGCCTGCTCTGTTTGTTGTTGAGCAGGAGCCTGGTTTACGGCAACTACACTGTCAATATTCCCCGGATCTGAATCTCTAAGAAAGAAAAACCAAATTCCCGTTCCCGCTATCAACAATACCAGCACTATAAAGATCCAGCTGACCTCATTGCCTTTTTCTTTTTCAGGTGCTTTAAAAACAGGAGGCGCTCCAACTTCTTTTTCTTCTTGTTCCTCTTCAGCTTCTTCCTCAACTGAATCCGGAGTTTCGGCTTCATCTGCTTGTTCTTCAGCTGGCTTTGTAACTTCTTCAAACGGATCTTCAAATACTTCCGGTTCTTCCTCTTTCTCTACCTTTGCCGTTACAGCTGTTTCTTTTGTTTCGGTTTGTTCTCCCAGCAAAGTGGGCTCCAATCCAGCAAAAGGTGCATTTACAGTTTGTTCAAGTGCTTTAAAAGGCTTGAACGACACTTTTTTATGCGCCGGAATTACGATCTCTTCTTTTGTCTGCGGGTTTATACCTGTTCTTTCAGCAACATCTTTTAATTCGAAGCTACCAAAGCTGGTTATAGATGCTTTCCCATCTTTTTCCAGATCATCAATCACCAGATCAAAAACTCCACGGATCATGTCCTCTGCTTTCTGCTGAGTCAGGTCGTGTGATTCAGCAAACGCTTTTACCAATTCCGAAAATGTGATCTTTTTACTCATAGCTCCACCTCATTGAATTCGTCTTTTAAAGCAGAGCTTTGAGAAAACCGAACCACTTTCTTTTTAGGAAGCAGCATCATTTGCTTATAGTGCGGATTATAAGATTTATATTCTTCTCTGATCTCAGAGCCGAAGCTGCCGAAATCAGGAATACTGAAGCCGTTATTTTGTGACAGGTGTTCCGTGAAAGTACTCACTAACGAATTATATAATTCTTCCGTTTGAGTTTGAGTGAGCTCAAGTCGTTCACTAAGTACTTTTATCGTTTCTGATTTGTTCATATCCCATAGTTAGTTAACCCCAATTAGCAACAAAAGTCTGATTTTGTCAAATAATCCCTGTAAATAATACTTTATCAGGAATAATAGCGGCAGAATACTCACAATTTTGATAGAATTCTGTTAAGTTGCTCCCTTAATCAGAATTAATAAGCAAAACTGATTTGAAGACTAGTTTACGCCCCTTTTTATCCAATATCGTTGATTATGCAGGCTTATATCCGCCTTCTGAGCTGCCTTTGGAGGAAGCTTTCAAAAAATATCTGTCACATATTGAGCAGAAGGAAGCATGGATGCTTTCAAAGTTTGTTGTGGGTACCGGTCTTCTGAAAGATCTTATTACTCTCATTGATGCAGAGCCGGAATCACCTTCCCCTTTTAAAATAACGCTTGTTGGTGCTGCTTCTGATGATCTTGATGGTTTCAAAAAAGTAATCGACAACACTGTAGAAGCCATTAAGAATGCGCATGCATCCACAACCAAACGCGTCCGCATATCCACTTTAGAAATTAAGATACCGCTGGCTTTTCTTCAGAAAGAAAGTTCACCCGAACTTCAGCTTGCAATCGAGTACGCTGTTCAATACATGGCAAAGACTGAAAAATTGCCTTATCAGATCTTTTTTGAAGTTCCCGGGTTTGATTTCGACATGAAATATACCAAAGAACTTGTCCGGGGCATTCATACACACAATGAGTGGCTTGAATCAAATGAAAAAGAAAATTACTGTTTTTCCGGTTTTAAGATCCGTTGCGGTGGAGTAGAAGCCTTTCAATTTCCTCCTACAGAGTATCTGGCTAAAGCAATTACTTTTTCCAGAGAACAAGCCGTTCCACTTAAATTCACTGCCGGACTTCATCACCCTGTCCGTCACTTTAATGACTCTGTCCAAACCAAAATGCATGGTTTTCTGAATGTGTTCGGAGCGTCTCTGTTAAGTTATTCCAAGAAGCTTAGTGAATCAGAGTTACTGGAAATTCTGAACGACGAAACAGCGTCAAATTTCTCATTCGAAGAATCTGAGTTTTCATGGAAAGGGCAATCTGTTTCCTTTGAAGAGCTGCACATGTTGCGAGATCTTTCTGTTACCTCTTTCGGGAGTTGCAGTTTCGATGAGCCCGTTGAGGATCTTCAGCATTTAGATTTAATTGCATAAAAAAAGCCGGATGTAATTAAACACCCGGCTTCGAATCTCTGATCAAACTTGGCTTATTTAATCAGGTTCATTTTTCTTGTGAATATTTTGTTCCCTGCCTGCAAACGGTAAATATAGATACCACTCGCAACATTGGAAGCATCCCATGTTACGGTATAAGAACCTTCACTTTGTGTAGAATTTACCAGTGTCGCCACTTTCTGCCCTAACATGTTGAACACGTTTAAAGTCACATCTGCATTCTCAGCAACAGAGTAAGAAATAGTTGTGCTTGGGTTAAATGGATTCGGATAGTTTTGTTGTAATCCAAATTCAATAACCTGCTCAGTATATACTTCCTCATCTTGCGGCAGTGCCTTGGCTTGCGTTTCTGCACCTTCAAAACTTGCAGTTGAACTTCTGGTCACCGCAACGGCAAAATCAGCTCTGCTTACATTGTCTCCGGGATTGAACTCGGCTGTAATTACAGGCTCCAGGTCATACGATCCTTGTACAAGATCAAATGTCACGTTCATGATATTCAAATCAATTGCGATTTGAACATAAGGCCTGAGTGCTGCCGGTATTTCGTTTGAATCTTCAACCGGGACCCTTTCTCCTTTAAATACAATAGTAACATCTTGCTGTCCAATTGCCTCTGCTGCCCATTGTAATCCTAAACTTTGAACTAAAGAATAGGCTAGTTCAGCACGATTTACGTTTCCGTTGGGATTGAAATTCGAAGTTGAGGCCGTGAGCATCACACCGTCATTAAATTGAGTAGTGTCTTTTAATGGTGCTCCTTGAGCAACAACCGATTGAGTGATCAGTGTTTCAAATGCTCCGTCTATATCGCTGAATGTATTTCCATTCAGTGGTAGCGACTGGCGGATTTCCTGCCCCATAACCAGATATTCTGCAAGCTCAATACGCTTCAGATTTCTGTTCGGCTTATACTTTTTATCATTAAAGCTATCGGTTAGTCGTTCTGAAATCGCCAGCTTTATAGCCGTTTCAGCCGGGTGACCATTTATGTCATTTAAGCCTGTGTATCCACTAGCCGTTTGTGTTTTAACAATACCTGAAACCGTTTCAGCTATACCTAATCCGTTAGTTGGATTTGCTTCATCACCTCTGAGTCCGCGAATTTCCACGGTCCAATCACCTGCTATAGGATTTGTAACTTGTACTTCTCTGAGATAAGTAAGCGTAAACAGAACGGGAATTCCGGAACTGTATTCAACACCATTCGGGTCAATAACTATCAGGTTAACAGGGTTTCCGGTTTCGCCGGCAACACCTTCTAAGCTAACTCGAACGGACATCACACTTTCGTTTCCTGTTAAGGTGAAATTATGCGTCTCATTTGTAACTCCTGTAGGGTCATAGTTAACCGTAAACGGAGTTGTCTGAACATCAAACTGAGCTTCGCCGTTAAATTCTCTGTTGGCGTTTATGCTGCTTCCGAATTCAGCGTTTCTGTCATACGTTTTTTGAACTGCTGCAAAAGCATTCACATATCCTGTACCAACTTCCCAGCTTTCTCTGCTTTGCATGTTGGTAGCTGTACTTTGAAGAATACTTTTAACTTCATCCGGGTTTAATGTTGGATCTACTTCCAGAAGTAATGCTACGATTCCGGCAACATGTGGTGTAGCCATTGATGTACCGCTTGAAGTAGTATAGAAAGGCAGAAAAGCCGGTTCTATTAATTCTGCGTCCGCTTCTGCTCCTAATAAAGGAATTGGAGCTACTGTTCTTGCAGAAATGATATCCACACCGGGAGCTACAAGACTTGGTTCATCTACAAAAGTAAATGTTTCGCCATCCAGCTCAAAAGTTCCGCTTCTTCCTTTTGTTCCTCTTGATGAAAAATCAGCAAGTTCGCCGCTTTTCGTTCCGGCTCCTACAGAAATAACCCATGGTGCTTTAGCATATGGATTGTGAGTATCTTCGCCCGGACCTTCATTTCCGGCTGCAAAAAGTGTAACAATGTTACGATCGTAAGCCATTTTACTAGCAAGGTTAATCGGGTGATTCGGATCAAAGTTACCTGAAGAACCCCAGGAATTAGTGATCACACGGATTCCATATTGAAACTGATGTGTTATGGCATAATCAAAGCCGCCAATTCCATCAAGTACAAAAAGAGCTCCACCGGATCCATAACCGATTAGATCAGCACCGGGCGCTACTCCCTGATGTTTACCATTAGAAGCAACACCACGTCCGCCAACTGTTCCGGCAACGTGTGTACCATGACCAGAATTAGTATCCGTATTGGGCACATCTTCAACATAGGTTACAGGACCTAAGCTGCTATAAGCATGCAGATTTGTAGATCCCAGTACGTTTTGAACCAAAGCGGTTCCATATTCCAGATCAGGATGGGTTCCATCGACCCCACTGTCATTCACAACAACTCCAATTCCTTTTCCGGAAATCGGGAAGCCTCCATTTTGAGATGTGAAGTCAGCGTTAGATTGAACTTTGTCTACTCCTGTAATAGCTCTTGCATCATTATTGAAATAAGAAAGTTCTTTATTTAAATAGATCGATCTTACTTCCTGCCTGGATGCCAAAGCAGTAATTTGTGACGGAGTAACAACGGCACCTGCCATAGGTAAACTTTGAAAAGAATAACCTACAGAAATACCTGCGTCATTTAGTATCGACAGTTCACCGGAATCGGGTGCTTCATTGCCCCAAAAGGTAATAATTACCTCTACGGATTCCGTTGCTGTATTCAGTGTGTTTTGAAGATCAGGGCCTATCACAGCCTGAGCTTTAGTAAAATTTGTAAGTGATATAGAAAGAATTCCTATCACCAGTAGTGTTAGTATATTATTGGATTTCATATCCTCTTTGTTCATTAATATTAAGTTGTTTAGTGCACCTTATTGATGGGCTATAGAAAGCGCGTTTAAGTACACCGAACACAATGTTTACTAAATTTTACCTTTTGGGTTCCCGATTCTATAACGCCGTTGATTTCAGTTCTTAACTAAGCCGAGGTTTTTTTACCTTACGATGACCTTTTAAAACTCAAAAGACTTTATGCTTACTTCATTTATTCCCGTCGATAAAGAATCTCATTTCCCAATTCAAAACCTTCCGTTCAGTGCTTTCGAAACTGAAGACGGAGAGATCCATCTCTGCTCTGCTATTGGTGACTATGTGATCGACCTTTTTGTGTTGGATGAAGCGGGTCTATTTGACGGCAAACATTTAAAGGATCAATTCGCTTTTCAGGATTCCACTCTCAATTTCTTTATGGGACTTGGAAAGCCGGCCTGGCAGGAAGCACGGGAAACATTGACAAACCTCCTCGATAAAGAAAATTCTATTCTACGAGATGATGATTTGCTCAGATCAAGGGTTTTTGTTCCCATGGAAGATGTAGAAATGGTTATGCCCGTCGAGATCGGAGACTACACCGACTTTTACTCGTCTGAGCAGCACGCTTTCAATGTGGGTTCTATGTTTCGCGACCCTGACAACGCCCTGATGCCAAACTGGAAACATTTACCCGTTGGTTATCACGGGCGGGCAAGCTCGGTGGTTTTAAGCGGAACTGATCTGCATCGTCCAAAAGGACAAACTATTCCAAATGATTCTGATCAGCCTGTTTTTGGTGAAAGCAAGCTTCTGGATTTTGAACTGGAGGTTGGTTTCTTCACCGGACCGGGCAATGAACTTGGTGATACCATTTCTGTAGACAACGCTGAAGATCATATTTTTGGGATGGTTCTGGTTAACGACTGGAGCGCACGCGATATTCAGAAATGGGAATACCAACCGTTGGGACCTTTTCTTGCCAAGAACTGGGCAACCAGTATTTCTCCCTGGATCGTGACGTTGGACGCATTATCTCCATTCAGGTTGGATATGCCGGAACAGGATCCAGAAGTACTTCCGTACTTGAATCAGAAAACCCGTTCTACTTTTGATATCAATCTGGAAGTGTATCTGGATAATGAAAAGCTAAACGAACCACACAAACTGGCAGCATCAAACTACAAGCATATGTACTGGAGTATGGCGCAGCAGTTAGCCCACCAAACGGTTACCGGTTGTAATGTACGTCCCGGCGATATGTATGCTTCAGGGACCATCAGCGGAAATACTGAAGATTCTTACGGAAGTATGCTGGAACTTACCTGGAAAGGAAGCAAGCCCATACAATTAAATGACGGCTCGGAAAGAAAATTCATTCAGGACGGAGATAATATTGTTATGACCGGGTTTGCCGAAAACGATGACTACCGAATAGGCTTCGGTGTTGTGGAAGGGAAGATCTTGCCAGCGAAACAGTAATTCAACATCCAACATTGAACATCCAATTTCCAATGTCGCTCACGTGGCTTTTGATATCTGGACGTTGGATGATCCCTGTTCATCATTGGATAGTTAGTTAATTCATTTCAAAATGGTCATCTCGCGGCGTATGCCCGAGATCCGGATTCCTGCCTGCGCTTGTGTAGGTGGGTTAGAAACGGAGCCGAGAGATTTGATCAAACTACCAGCCCTCACAAAGATCCTGAAACAAGTTCAGGATGACCCTGGGTTTTGTATAAGCTCAATCCTATTCCTTCGGCATGTAGTTCATGAAGTAATAGCTTGTCATCATTGACAGAAGTGAGCAGGGCAAAACTTGCTGAGGAACGAAGCATTTAGGTTTGTCCCTCGCTTCGCAGATGACAGGCACGGAATGAACTACGCCGGGAGTTTTTGGTACTTTTGTCGGTACAAAAGTACACAGAGCCAAGGAACTGAATCCTATAAAAAGCTTGACTTAACACATGGCTAAAGCTCCATCAGACGGGGAATCCGTCAGATGGAGCTTTAAGATAATTCGGGATACACCACGCGCCGGCCCTGAAGGACCTGCTTGTTTAAAATCACATAAAAAGGTTTAAGCTAGTAGGGCGTTCACGCCCGGTGGGCGGGCAGTAATTCAACATCCAAAACTGAACATCCAATGTCCATTGTCCATCACATAACTGTTGATATCTGGATGTTGGATGTTCCTTGTTCAATATTAGATGTTGGGTTAATTCATTTCAAAAGTGTCATCTCGCGGCGTATGCCCGAGATCCGGATTCCTGCCTGCGCTGGAATACCTTAATAATAATGATAGAATAAAACCTCGTTCATAAGCTAGCAAGGGCTTCAGCCCTGCGTTTGTGTAGGTGGGTTAGAAAACAAAGCCGGGAGATTTGATCAAACTACCAGCCCTCACAAAGATCCTGAAACAAGTTCAGGATGACGTCCATGTTTTTAAACTATTCAGATATAATTAAAAAGTCCTTCCCCTTATCCAAGGGGAAGACAGAAGGGGTCAAAAAAAAGCTTGACTTAACTCATGGTTAAAGCTCCATCAGACGGGGAATCCGTCAGATGGGATCTAGTTTTTAGGCTTAGGCTAACTTCCTTATTTCACTAATGTCATTCTTTTGTGAAAAACGCCATTTTCTGAAGTAAGCCTGTAAACGTAAACGCCGGAAGCAAGATTAGCTGCATCAAAAGGAATATTATAAGTGCCTTTTAAAATCTCTCCGTTGTATAAAGTGGTGACCTTTCTTCCTGTATAGTCAAAGATCTCGAGGGTTATTTTCTGATCTTCAGGAATTTCGATAGGTATTTGAGTATCGGGATTAAAAGGGTTCGGAAAATTTTGCTCCAGAACAATCTCATCCGGTATACTTGAAAAAACGCTGTATTGATAGTTAACGCTTTGACCTCCGCTGACGTTTGTAATTACCAGCCCTGCTTCTCTCACATCGCTCCATTTTACGCTTGAGCGGATCAGGAAATCCTGATTTGATGCAACTGAGTAATACTCCTGGACGGAGCTTCCGTTTTCCAAAGAAAAAATCAGAGATACTTCCAATGTTGAGGTTGTAGCTAAAATTGAAATTGAAACCTGTCCGGGTTCTTGTTCGCTTAAGTCGATCTTATAAAAATCTGCTGCCAATCTATTCAACGACTGAGTTGCTGAAAAAGAAGTATCAGTTTCATTAATAAAAGACTTGATTGACGGACCGGGATAATTCATGGCCTCATCAAAACCGAAACCGAGAGTGCTTTCACTCCCCGAAGCGTAATGCCACAGATAGAGTTCAGAAATAGACTTCCTCACACTTAGTCCCCGCGCATTAAGTTCTTCACTAACTGCTGCCAGAAAGCTGAGCCCTGATGGATCGTTTTCTATTCTTTCCCAGGCGTTTGGCCAGAAATCAGATCCGAATTTCTCATGAAAATACAATGCCCAGGTTACGTCTTCATATGATCCCGGGATAACAGTTGTGCCGGGATCACCAAAAATATCTCCTGAGCCCCCTAAATAATTGTAATAGTCATTGACCTCGTCGTACACCACTTCTTCGGCAAGTACTCCATCCATTTCTGCCCATAGATCAGAATCTCCACTAAATCCATTTTGAACAAACTGAATTGCATGCTTGAACTCGTGTGCCATAGTTACACGGAGTGCACCAAGCTGATCCCCGTCAGGATCGTCATTTCCCGGAAAGCCATCAAAATCGTTCTCTAATGCAATCCTTGTTCCCGGACCGCCGGGGTTGGAATACGTTTCTGCGAATCCGTAAAAACCCATATCCAAAAAAAATATTTCATAGGTTGTGCCTGTTGGGATGGGGTCTGAGTATCCCAGGTTTGTAACCAGCACGCCGTATGCAAAATCGGCAGCTAAACCCGCTTCTTCCACATAATCCGGAACTCCGTTTGAATTGCTGTCAGTGGGTGGAACTCCATCTTCTCCGGTGGTCTCGTAAGTAAATTCAAACTTCCCCCCCGGACTTATATAAGTCGCTAAACCTGATCCGCTGCTCTGAGATTTCTGTCGTCTTATAAGGTGTGGGCTGATCCGGTCCTTATACTTATACTCAAAAACATGTAAGGGCGCGGCGCATTTATGAATTTCGCCGTTATCGTACATATTAGTCATCTGAGTATACGCCTGGTCGGCCGTTAAAACTCCGTCCCTAAACTCTTTAACAATTTGTGAGATTTCGATATGCTGATGTTGAGCTTGCAGTCCTGTTGTCAGCAGAAAAACAAACGTCGTAATAAAGAATACTTTTTTAGTGATTTTCATCAAGTCACGGACATTTTTAGAATATAAGACAACCTCTTTTGCACCTGAGTTTAAACTCTTTCAAAAAGATAATATTATAAGCCGTAAATCTCTTACAGGAGATGAAGGAAGTTATTCATTAACATGTCGTCCTTTCAATTGAGAGCTATATCAGCAAGCATCTTCGCTTAAACCGAATTAACATCCCAATTATGATGTGCGTAATTGGGATATCAGATAATTCATTATAAAAGCGGTATCCCGGGGAATGACTTTAATACTCTTGTAATTTAGAGTCCGAGATTTGGGATTTAACTTTCTTATTTCACCAAAGTCATTCTTTTGATCTGAACCTTATCATTGGTTTGCAGACGATACATATACACTCCCGAAGCAAGGTCTTCCAGATTTACAGAAAGAGCATGGTTTCCGCTGGGAAGAGTTCCGTTAAAGACTGATCTCACCAATCTTCCGGTTATATCATATACATCTACTTGTACTTTTTGAAACTTCGAAATGCTTACCGGAATAGTCGTACTTGGGTTAAACGGATTCGGATAGTTTTGCTTCAGCTCAGTGACTTTTGGTTTTGTATCATCAAGCTCATTTGATGTAGGCAAAGGATCTGACACCTTGATCTTAAATGTGTTTGGATTATCTGTGTTTTCATTCAAAACAATAGCGCCAAGACGTTCAATATCTGACCACAGCCATCCTTCATTAACTACATAGTCACCTGATTCCGGTTCGGCATATGCAAAAGCCATCGATTCATCCTTGAATAAAGCCACCACAGCCAGACTAATATCTGAAGACTCTGTATTTATTAAAACAGAAGCTTCTCCCGTTTGATTTGACGAAGGTTTAACATTCAGAAAGTAGCTGGAAAATCTCCCTAAGGTTATGTCTTCTGATAACACATCGTCCACCTGAGTATCGGTTCTTTGGGCATTAGGAGTTGGATAAACCATGCTTTCACTAAAACCGAAGTTTACATTGCTATAGGCGCCGGACACAAAATGCCAGCTATAAAGTTCTAAAAGAGAAGCTGTGTAATCCATTGCTCTGGATGACAACTCCTGATCTATAGCTTCTAATATTGAATGACTTGCACCGGTATCTTCAATTCTCTGCCAGACTCCCGGCCAAAAGTCAGAACCATATTTTTCATGGAAAAAAAGCGCCCAGGTAATATCTTCATAAGAACCCGGAATAACGGTTGCGCCCGGATTACCAAACACATCACCTGAACCACCCAGATAACCATAATAGTCATTCACTCCATCATACACGACCTCTTCAGCAAGAGTTGCGTCCATTTCTGCCCATAGATCAGAATTCCCTTGATAATTATTTTGAGCAAATTGAATAGCGTGTTTGAACTCATGAGCCACAGTCACTCTTAAAGCACCAAGTTGGTCTCCATCGGGATCATCGTTAGCGGGAAATCCTGCAAAATCGTTTTCCAATCCTATGCGGGTACCCGGTCCACCCGGATTTGAATACGACTCAGCATATCCATAGAAATTCATTTCCTCAAAGAACATTTCATAAGTTGACTCAGCCGGAATCGGGTCAGTATATCCCAACGTAGTAACCAAAAATTTATAGGATGAATCGGCTGCTATACCCGCTTCCTCCACATAATCCGGAATTCCGTTAGAATTTGCATCGGCACCAGGAACGGCATTAGCGCCTGTGGTTTGATAAGTAAATTCAAATTTCCCGGATTCGCTTGTATACGTTGCAAAAGAAGAGTTCTGCTTAAATACTCTTTTCGGTTCTAATAAAGAAGTTGATATCTCATTTTTATGTTTATGAGCAAAAATATGGAGAGGACTGGAGCATTTATGAATACCGCCGTCATTATAAACATCAAGCATTTTAACATAAGCTTCATCTGCGGTAGTGACCCCCGCATCAAAATCCATCAGGATCGCAGGTATCAACACCCTTTCTGTTTGAGCCTCAGAAACCCCTGTACTGATCACCCAAATCATACACATACATAAAATCTTTCCTCTTAACACCATAGTCGCCTCAACATTATTTTAATATAAAATTCGTAACTTTACCCCGTAGAAAGAACTGCATTGAAAAGATAATATTTTAAACGAGAATTGCACTAAGAAATATGTACGAAGTTATTCTCTACTACTACTTTAATAAGATCGAGCATCCGGAGCAGTTTGCGAAGCAGCACAAACAATACTGCAAAGATCTGGGCATTAAGGGACGTATTTATATTTCCTCAGAAGGAATAAACGGAACCGCTGCCGGTACGCCGGAGCAAATGGCGCAGTATAAAGCGGACCTGAGAGCCATCCCCGGATTTGAAAACACCGAATTTAAGACGGATGAATCAGATTATATCCCGTTTTCCAAGTTGATCTGTAAGACCAGAGAAGAAATTGTTTCTCTGCATGTGGATGGAGTGGATCCCAAAGACGGAGGGAACCATTTATCTCCGGCCGAGTGGCGCAGAGTGATGGAAGAGGAAGATCATGTGATGATCGACGTCCGGAATAATTACGAATCCAAGATCGGTCACTTTAAAGGAGCCTTAAAACCGGATGTCGAAAACTTCTTTGACTTTCCGCAGTGGCTGGAAGAAGCTGAGATCCCCAAAGACAAAAAAGTACTGATGTACTGCACCGGCGGTATCCGTTGTGAGAAGTTTTCTGTTCTGATGAAAGAACAAGGCTGGGACGATGTAAACCAGTTACACGGCGGAATCCTTCGCTACGCCAAAGAAGAAGAAGGCAAGCACTTTGAAGGAAAATGCTTTGTGTTTGATGACCGATTGGTGGTTCCTGTAAATCCCAAAGACCTAGCACCGATCGCCAAATGTGAGATCACCGGAAAACCGGCCGATACTTATGTGAATTGTGCCAATATGGAATGCAACAAACTGTTTGTCTGCTCAGAAGAAGGTGCGCATATCATGGAAGGCTGTTGCAGTGAAGAATGTAAACAAAGCGAATACCGCCGACCTTTTGATCCTGAAAATGCCTTTAAACCCTTCCGCAAATGGTACAACTATTTCGGCGACGACTTCAAAGACCGACATGCTTCCCAACAAGCAGCTGAACAGTCGTAAAGTACGGCTGATATCGCCCTACCCGATCACACATCGTTTTAAAGTTCAGGACGAATTTGTTGGAAAGTCATTACTGGAGATGATGGTCACCCGATTTCCATTTCGACCGGAACAAGAATGGCAAAGTCGCATTGAAAACGGTCGGGTGGGGCTGAATGAAGAATCCGCTGCGCCGGATGTTTTGCTCAAAAAATCCGATTCCGTATTCCATCACAATCCGAAGGTGATAGAACCCAGTGTACCGGATGAAATTGAGATCCTCCAAGAAACCAAAGACTGGATCGCCGTGTATAAACCCGCGCCGTTGCCGATGCATCCGGGAGGGCGTTATTTCAAGAATACACTCACGGCTATGTTGGAAGATATGGGCTATGCCGATCTGAAAATTGTGCATCGCTTAGACGCCGTGACTTCCGGCATTGTACTCTTCGCCAAAACCAAAGCGTTTGCCCAACACGCCATGACGGAGTTTGCCGAAGGCAGAGTACAGAAAACCTATTTCGCTGAAGTATCGGGCGTTCCGGAAGAAGATTCTGTGATAATTAACACACCCATCAAACGTAAAACCGGATTCGTGTTTGAAAGCAATCCTGATCTGACCAACGCCAAACCTGCCGAAACTACTTTCACCGTTGTTGAACGAAAAGAAGATTCAGCGATCATAAAATGCGAACCCAAAACCGGTCGCACCCACCAGATTCGTTTGCATTTAGAACATTGGGGATACCCCATCATCGACGATCCCATCTACGGACCCAACGGTGACAAAACCAGCAAAAAAGCCCAGAAAACCGCCATCAGTTTAGTAAATGCAGGATTGGTTATTGAGGAGTTGGGGGTTGGGCTACATGTAAAGCAATATTAGCTCTACTTATTCTTTAAGTGGCTTGGTCTAGCGGCTCAACAGTATCTTTTTCTTTGTTAATTCTGAACATGGTTATTTTCTTCTACAATAGACCTTAAGTCTACTTCCTTTTATTTCGTGGCTACTAATAATCTCTCTTTTTTCTAGTTCTTCAATAAGGGATAGATTAATCTCACTAAAATCAAACGTAGGGATTTTGTGCAATTGAAACAGATCGGAATAGTTATCCCCAAATCCCACTATTATATTCCTCATTTGCTCATCATTTAATTCATCTACATAGTTCATAAGTACAAAAATTTTAGATTCAATTGGGGCTTCAATTGATAAGAGTTCCTTTATTTCAACATATCCTAAAGATTCAATTTTTTTATCACCGTGTAACTCGATAACCCTACTTGCTAAATCATGATCAATAGGACTCTCGAATGTCAATTCATGGAGTAATTGCTTCTTATGTCCTTCACTAACATTTTCAGATTCTAATAATAAATACCAATCATTCTCTGATAAATTTAAACCATGCTCATTGGTAATTAATGAATTAATATTATGCTCAAGTAATTGAATATGAACACTTCCATCAATCAACTTTAATTGATCAAAATTGATTGAGTTAAACTCGATATAATTGCTTCTTACAATCACTTCAGCCATATCTGTATTAAGTAACGAAGCATCTAAGGCAGGAAGTGGAGTTAAAGCAGCTAATAATGATTCATATGCTTCTAAATTAAGGTCTTTACAATAAAGAATTGAGTCCCTAAATGAGATCTTAATGCTATCTTCTTGATCTATATCAAAAATACTACTATCTGATAAAGTCGAATAGTTTCTAACAGTATTTAGATAATTAATTATTATTTGGTTTAGAGAACGATCAAGTACTTCATAATAATAATAGAACAAATTTCTCCAGATAGGCGAAATTCTATTAGATACTAACACAAGCTCTATTACTTCTTTCTTATTCAATGCCTTTAAAGAACTAATTTTATTCTGTTGAATAACTAGAAGATCTGTTTTGTATTGAATTTCCAAGTCCTCGTTATTTAATATCTCTATTAAACTATTTTCACCTTCTCTATTACTTATTTCGTTATAGAGAAGAACTTTTTGAACAAATTCATTGATGTTTTTATCTGCATAATCTTTAATAGTATCTAGCTCGAATTCTATTAATGCACTATAAATTGCGTTTCGGGAACCTATCAATTGCGAATCAGTTAACACAGATTTGAGAATGGTGTTGTAATTTTTAAAACTAATTTCAAAACAATTAGTATTCACTACATCTTGAAAAAATTCTTCTTTTTCACTAGTTGATATTTCTAATGTTTTGAACTTTACAGACTGTGTTGTAATAAACTCTTTAAATGAAGCAGTTGTATTTAAATGACTTCCAAAAGTAATTGGTTTTTCTAAGTTGCTGATGTAATCTTTGAAGGATTCAATATTATTTAATTCTGCGATATCATCAGAAGTTGAATATTCAAATATATACTTCGTTAACTCAATGACTTTTTCATCTGGTAAGTTTTTACTATGAAAAATTTCATCCCAAATTGATTTTCGATTTTTAATAAGATTAGAAACAAATTCTTTCCTGCAATCCGGCTTTTTATTAATGAATCCAATTATAAAATCTAGATACATTTGATCTCGATTATCAAGAGAGGAGTAAAATATTTTCTTATTAGCGATAAATATGTTTTTTGAGACTAAGTATTCAATGAGATCATAATTTAGGATCTGTGGTCTTGAAAAGTATCTTTCTCCTAAATCCCTAAGAAAGTTGTAGTGGTTTTCTATTTTAAAATTAAAAACAGGTTCTTTAAGTTGCTTAATTTTGTTTCTGAATTTATATTCGTCTTTTGTAAGATCTTGCTCATGGAATAATGAAATAAAGTCTGAGTAGTTTTCACTTATATACCCCTCATTTAGTAAAAACCTAACTAAATCATTTTTTACAAAATCCCCATAAACACCCTCTGAGTTAATCTCAGTAATAATTTCAGATAGACTTAATTGTCTAATTCTAGATATTCTTTTTCTTACATCTTGAATTTCATTCTTAATCGAATTAGATAGATTATTTTTTCTACCAAGTAGTAATTCTTCTCTTTCATTATATGTGTGATTAATATCAACTGAATTCTCAATTTGCCTAAAAGAGATATTATTGGAAAAACCACTACCCCTGCTAGTCCTATATTGGATATTTTCAGTGTTCTTCAAACTATCAAAATAATCGTCCTGCTTAAGTTGATGAACAGGTACGTAACGGTTATCAACATATATACCTATAATTTCATCATTAGGTATAGTCTCTAACACTTGCAAAATATATACAGAGCGTAATTCTTTGACCTGTAAATGTTTTTGGTTATTGATTTCTTCAATCTTCTTATTCAGATTGGGTATTTTTGGTTTTAACTCCTGCACTAAAGCTGAAATAAGTTCTTCCCTTTTATTCAATACCCCATACAGCTTGCCTTCATTATGATATAGATTACTGAAATCTTCCGGATAAAGATTTTTGTATACGATTATCGAAAATAGCTGTTCGTGATTTATATCATCATTCGCAATATTATCTTTGAAAACATTGTATTCATGAAATGTATTTATTAGCAACCGCATGTCGATATCATGAATAAATGAAACTAGATCAGAAATAAATTTATTTGACAATTTCTTAGTCAGCTTATACTGTTTAACTAGCTTGTTTAACTGTTCGCTAGCATTTCTTGAGTTAACAAACGGAATAACTGGGATGATAAAATCAAAGAATTTTACTCTTTCTATTTTATCCTTGAATAAAGTGTCTTTAACAGCATAAACAAAAGTTATCTCTCTGCTGATTAAGTCACAGTTGTTTATCAGGTTATTTAAATCTCTGAGCTTAGTAAAAATACTTACTGTATTAAATCTATCAATGTCTTCAAAAACAACTACATCGTAATCAGTTTTTTCAAAAAAATATAGTATCTCATCTAAATAACGATTGAAAACTGATGCTTCCTTAAATTCAATTTCTCCTTGGATGCTAAATTTATTGACTTTTGAGTTGCTAAAGCTTCTAATGCTATACTTCAACAAAAATAATACACCTATCAAAAACACTACAATTGAAGCTAATGCAAACCAACTGATTGGGTTATTTAAATCCCAATTTCTTGGATTTAAATCATCAACGAAATTAAATCCAAACAGCAAAAAAGCAGAAACTATCCAGATTACTGAAAAAGTAAGTGCCCCGTATGTTTTCCTGCTATTATAATCTCTGATTCGCTTAAATCTTGAATCAGGTATTTTCTCAGCACTTACTTTATAAAGTATCTGTTGAAGAATGCTTATCTCTAGCTCTTCTTCCAAATTCACATCATTATCAGAATTTTTGGCTACTATATTTTTCCATTTGTCTTCCTCATTATTTTCTCTTGCAATATCATCAGTAAATAATGCTAAAGATATTGGCAGATATTTGTGATCAGTATTTAAGTGTTCGAATGTCTTTAAAATCGTACTTTTACCACTTCCATAATTTCCTGTTAAAGCAATATTTCTAACTCCCTTTTGATCAATCGCTTGCTTTAACCTTGATAAATATGGCTCTATTTTCTTTTTTTCATTACCATCAAGTACACGTGGTGTAAGCGTTAAAAGTTCATTTATCTCCTCAAACTCTTCTTTTTTGTCTTCTTTTTCTTTGTGCATTTTATTTCGATTAGTGTACGATTTTACTTCAGCCTCAATTTCCTCCTAGATCAACTTTGAAAGCAACATATTTTTAATACCTATATAGTTATAGTCTCTTAACAACAAACAGATTAATCAAATCATCGATTTAAAATACTCTTCAGTCTCTTTATCTGTGCAATAAATGTAACAGCCCTTCATTCCTCTTGTCATTAGAGTTCGGTAGGTATTTTTTATTATCTCATCCCCTAGTTGAGTCGCTGATTCCGGATCTTCTTTCATCATCTTTTTCATACCGAATACAGAACGGTCATTCTTTGACCGCTCATAAATATCTGTAATTGCCTTTCCTGATCTGATCTTAAAATCCGGACCTATAATTACTCCTACATAATCTAGTTCCAATCCCTGGCAAGTATGAATGCACCCAATTTCATTGATGGACTCTTCTTTAATTAACCAAAGCATTCCATCATCACTTAGATTCCATTGTTTTGCAAAACCATACTCTGGAAATACAATGTCGTTAGCTTCGGAATCTTTTTTACTGGCCCAGTCCCAGCAATACCCAGCTACCATGCGGGATTTATTATTGATCTCGTTCTTTTCTTTTATTCTCTCAAATACTTCATTAGGATCGTTCATTACCTGAAAATCATAATCTATTCCATCAAGATCAGTATTAGCTGTTTCACGGATCTGAAGCATGTGGTCTAACCAAGCCAGGTATCCATCTGAGCCATTACATCTGAACTGTGAAGATAACTCGGAGGAGATCACTTCAGCGTTATGATACTCCGCCCATTTCATAATTTCTTCTTTATCTCCTATATCATGAATATGAACTTTTTGATTTTCATCCAAGAAAAAGACCGTGACATTTGCGGCATTGATCAATTCCTTGATCTGATTCTCACCTTTATTCCTGAAAAGACCCGATTGTTCATTCAAGCGGTGGGCCTCATCAACTACAAGAGCATCAAAGGTATTTTCAGGAGTTTCTGTAAATGAACCTGAACTTCTAAATAAATTGTCGATTCGGCTTCTAGTCATACTACCGGATAACAATGAGGAGTATACTTTTCGCGGAGCTGAGTTCTTGGAGACATAGCTTACAAATTTTTCCTCTCCGATCAGCTTTACTAATAAATTAATAGCCACTACGGACTTTCCTGTACCCGGGCCGCCTTCAATAATCACAACTTTCTTTTGATCTCTTGGAGTGCTGTTTATCGCTCCCATAACATATTCAAAAGCCAGCTTCTGATCATCGATCATTAGGAACTCATCATTGCCCTTTAACATAGACCTCAGACTGTCTGCCAACATCTTAGATGGGCGAATACGTCCATTTTCAATGCGCCCAATAATATCTTTTTGATCCCCAACCTTTATAAACCCTTTAATAAATTCTCGAAGGTTAGTAATATCTGTTTTTGTGAAAACAGGGGCTTTTTTTGTATAAAAATCATAAATAGGGTCGTCTATTATTCCATCTGATTCGTAATTATGCAAAAAGGCACAAGGATAGAGATCAATATTTCCTGTGTAAACCGCTTCATTGAAATCATTCAGCAAACAGGCATATGACCATGCCTGGTATGAAGGATGTATAGTCTCACGAAGACCTCCGCCAAGAAACGTTTTTACTATCCCATCTAAATTGGTTTTCTGTACCGTTTCCCACTGTTTCAATTCGACTATAACTGCATTATCCCTTTCTTTTTCATCATGGCCAGAAATTATAAAATCAATACGCTTAGACGTTTGAGGAATCTGTAATTCAATACTGATTCCTGAATCTTGGGGTATTTCAGGATCATTAAGTACAGTATTCATATAAAATAAAGAAGATTGCCAAGACCGCTTTTCAGATGGAGAGACTCCTCTATTCAATTTCTCCTTAACCTTGTATTCAATACGGTCTTCAATCACACCAGACTCAACATCAATAGTAAAAGACTCTTTAGTAGCTTTATATACGATCATATTTAAAGATCCGTATATTTTGTTGCTGACCCTTTTGCTTTATTTACAGGATATTTCTGAGCGTTAGAACTAAGCTTATCAAGTATTATCTCTTTAATATCTAGATTATAATTCTGTGCTAGTGTTAGGGCGTATATTAAAACATCTGCCAATTCTTCTTTTACCTTTTCAGGGTCTGCTTCTTCATGTTTTTTCCAAAGAAATGACTCCAACAATTCCCCAGACTCAATACTAAGTGCAAGTGCAAGATCTTTCGGATTGTGAAATTGAGCCCAATCACGTTCATCCCGAAATTTTATAATGGCATTGGTAATTTCTTTTATTTCACTCATACACTTAGAAGTCTTAAAACTCATATTAATAACAAGGGATTATAGCGAAAGCGAAACTCACTAGAAAGAATTGCTTGTAAAATTTTGAGTTACCCTTTGCGAGGAGTGCATACGACGAAGCAATCTCCTGTAACGATATATCAAACATATTCGGGAGATCACTTCTCCCGAATTCTCGGGATCGTGAATGGAGCCGGGATTTTAATCCGTAGCGATTACAGGCAGTCAAACCACAACGCGCCGGCCCTGAAGGACCTGCTGGTTTAAAATCATACAACAAAATTTATGCTAGTAGGGCGTTCACGCCGGTGTCCAGACAAGAAATAAACCTTAGAGCTAGTTCTTTAGTTGTGCAGATCCTTCGGAAGTATCCTCAGGATGACCAAAAAGGAAATCAGCGCAATATTTCAGCCTATAGTTACTCCTTACTTTGTTAATGCCTATGAAATAAGGAGTCGTTGCACATGAAGGAGGAAAGAGATGCGCGTCTATTCATAGATTGTTGCGCAACAAAAAAAGGCATGACTACGGGTGCAGCCATGCCTGTTAGTGTTCTTTTTTATGGGTTATCATGATTTTTCGTACTCCAGGTTACTGAGCATGTTTGCGAACTTAGAACCCGGTCGGAACAG
>Ga0207880_1000225_pt1 | contig 26026 bp, 26 predicted proteins | sample MalvirmetagMSP91_FD_184226 | JGI IMG/M metagenome (GOLD analysis project Ga0207880, IMG submission 184226) | Marine viral communities from the Deep Pacific Ocean - MSP-91 (SPAdes) | ecosystem: Environmental > Aquatic > Marine > Oceanic | place: Pacific Ocean | collected 2011-04-27
TTGCGGCCGCAATGATAAGGGCACCAAAAACGCCCAGGGCGGCAGCCTCTGTTGGTGTAGCGAAGCCGGTATAGATCGAACCCAGTACGAAAATGATCAGGCCAACGATCGGGAGCAGCATACGGAGTGCCTTGATCTTGACCGAGAACGTGAGGTTTTCCTTTTTGGTGGTCGGCAGCTGGTCCTTGTTGAGCTTGGCCCAGATCATGGTGTAACCCATAAACATGGCGACCAGCATCAGGCCGGGCAGGGCGCCGGCGATAAACAGGCGGCCAATGGAAACCTCGGCGGCCACGCCATAAACAATCAGAATAATGGAGGGCGGAATCAACAGCCCAAGCGTACCGGAGCCGGCCAGGGTGCCCACCGCCATCTTGTCGCTGTAACCCTGGGCTTTCAGTTCTGGCAGAGTCATGCGGCCAATTGTTGCGGCAGTGGCTGCGGAAGAGCCGGAAACCGCCGCAAAAATGCCACAACTCAGAATGTTTACATGGAGAAGCTTGCCCGGCAGCCCGCCCATCCAGGGGGCCAGCCCTTTGAACAAATCCTCGGACAGTCGTGTACGGAACAGAACCTCCCCCATCCAGATGAACATGGGCAGGGCCGTCAGAGACCAACTGGTACTGGCGCCCCAACTGGACGTGGCGAACAGCAGGCCGATCTGATCGTTTCCGGAGAGCAGCAGGCCCAGAATGCCGACCCCAACCAGGGTCAGGGAGACCCACACGCCTACGGCGAGCATCAGGATCATCGCAACTGCCAGGACAATCGAGAGAAATGCGATATCCATTACACTTCCTCCAGATTGATCTCGTCTTCATGCTGCTGGTAGGAAGGAGTGCGCTTGCGAATCACGGCAACCAGGTCGTCCAGGATGGCAATGTTGAGTGCCGTCATTCCCAGTGCAACCGGAACCTGCGGTATCCAGATGGGGATCGGGATATAGCCGTGGGACACCTCCTCGAAGATGTAGGATTCCCACACCATGTGCCAGCCATAGAACGTCATGTAGCAGGCGAGCCCGAACCCGAAAATGAGGACGACAAGCTCCTGCCAGAACCTTGGCCGTGCCGACCACTTCTGGATAACCAGGGTCACCCGGATATGGCCGCCGTTATGAAAGGTGTAGGCAAGACCGAAGAAGGTGGAGGCGGCAAGAGCCCAGCCGGACACGTCTTCCGCTGAGGGAATGATAAAGCCGAACAGGCGGCCCACGATCTGCGCCAGGATGACGACCATGATCAGGGCGATGCAGAAACCAGCAGCGTAACCGGATGCCAGATAAAATTTCTCTCGAAGAGAGTTCATAACGGATGCCTCCCGGAACAGCCTCCTGAACACTCAGGAGGCTTCCGTTGAGTGAACTTTTAGCGGTAGTTGGACAGGATAGCGCCGACTTCCTCCGGTGCTTCCTGTTCCCACTCTTTCACCATGATGTCGCCGATCTTCTGGAGCTCGGCCATCAGTTCCTCAGACGGCTCGGAAACCGTGATGCCATTTTCCGCCAGGGTGGCAGTGTCCTCTGCCGCGGTCTTGCGAACGCCTTCCCAGCCTTTGGCCTCGGCAGCGGCGGCCGCATCCAGGATAACCTGCTGCTGCTCATCGCTCAGGCGACGGAAGGCGCGCTTGTTGACGACTACGACGTTCTTGGGAATCCAGGCCTTGATGTCGGTGTAGTGGGAAAGGTAATCCCAGGCCTGCCCGTTCGCGCCCGTGGACGGCGAGGTGATCATGGCGTCGATGATGCCCGTGCTGAACGCCTGGGGAATCTCAGGTACCTGAACCGTTGTCGGGGTGGTGTTCATCAGGTCAGCCAGACGCGACGTAGAAGGGCTGTAAGCCCGCATCTTCAGACCTTCCAGATCTTCCAGCGTGTTAACCGGGGCTTTGGTATACAGGCTCTGTGCCGGCCAGGGCACGGTATACAGCAGGGTCATGCCTTCCTTGTCCAGCTGCTTCTCGATCTGGGGCTTGGCGGCTTCCCAGAGTCTTTTGGCATCTTCGAAGCTGGTTGCCAGGAACGGAATATTGTCGTGTTTGAACACCGGATGGGTGTTGCCCATGATGCCGATGAAGATTTCACCCAGCTGCACCTGGCCGGTTCTTACGGCCCGGGGAATTTCCGGGTGTTTTACCAGGGATGCACCGGAGTGAACGGTGATGGTGATGTCACCATCGGTGCCGTTCTTGATGTCCTCGGCAAAACCGTAGGCGATCTGGGTAGGCAGGTTGGCGTCGCCGTAGGGCGTTGGCATGTGCCATTGATCGGCCTGAACGGCTGAGGTAAGCAGCGCCCCGGTAACCAGGGTGGCTGTGGCGAGTTTTTTGAACATAGTGAATCTCCCGTTTTTCTGTTTTTTATCGTTTAAAGGGAACTGGGGCTTCAGAGTACCGCCAGTTCTTCATTCAGCCGCTCGGTAAGCAGCATTTTTCCCGGTACGTGGGTTATTGCGAAAGGCAGGCGCGCGTTCTCGAGGGCCAGTTGCGGGGTAACCCCGCAGGCCCAGAACAGCGGAAGCTCGCCCGGCCTGATCGTTACCGGATCTCCAAAATCAGGCTGGTTAACGTCCTGGATGCCAATGAGCGCCGGATCGCCGATGTGAACCGGTGCACCGTGGGCCTTTGGCAGGCGGGTCGTAATCTGTATCGCGCGGATTGCATCCGCACCATTGAACGGGCGCATGGAGACCACCATGTTGCCACTGAACGGGCCGGCGGGCCGGGTAGCGATATTCGAGCGGAACATTGAAACGTTCCGTCCCTCGTCCACGTTCCGCACCGAGAGCCCGGCCCTGATCAAGGCATCCTCAAACGAGAATGAACAGCCCAGGACAAAGGTCACCAGGTCGTCCCGCCAGAGGCTCTTGAGGTCTGTGGCTGTCTCTGCTCGCTCGCCATTCCGGAAAACCTGGTATTCAGGCACATCGGTCCGGATATCCAGATCGTGTCCAAGGTCGGGGAGGGTCGGGTCCCCGGGTTGAGACATGCCGATCAGGGGACAGGAAACCGGGTTATTCTGACAGTATAGGAGAAAATCCCCGGCCCATTCGGACGGCAGGATGACCACGTTCCCCTGCAAGAGGCTGTTGGCCAGGCCACTTGTGGGCGCTGTGTGGGCGCCCGAACGAATGCGAGCGCGTAATTCTGAGGCCTGATCAAGCAGGTTGTTCTTGAAATCGGAATACGCACCGGTGTGCATGACGGTAACCCCTGATTGAAATTGTCTTTTACAACTAAATTTCAGGGTATACCGGCTGGTGAAAAAGTCTAATTATCGTTTTTTAGGTCTTGCGATAACTTTTCGTGATGTGTTGCCCGGTCGTATTCGTCGGAGACCATCACTCCAAGGTTCGCTGCCAACTCTGCAATCGGGTTGAAGGGTGCCCCGGAATAGGAGGCTGTGAAGGCGAGTTCTGAGGGCGTCCATGAGGTATTGAGCTGGACCAGGCGGCCGCTTTGCAGTTCGTGCTTGATCACGCTTAGTGGAAGCGTTGAAATACCAATGCCATCAAGGGTCAGCTGCCGGCAGGCTGCCAGTGAACTTGACGAATAGAAGCGCGCTGGAAGGTCGTCCAACTCACTGAATTTCTGGCTGATTTCAGCAAAGGGTTTGGTATTTCGGGCATAGGTAATGACGGGCCACTCGGCGAGCTCTTCGAGTTTCAGAAGCCTGTCTGGAAGATTCAGCTCCGGGCTGGCTACCCAAATCAGCGGGAAACTGCACAGTGCCCGATTCTCAATTTTCGGCTCCGACACGGGGCCCATCAAAAAAGCCAGATCCAGGCTCCGATCCAGCAAGCCGGATCGGAGGTTGCCGGAGACATCCACCGTTATTTCCACATCCAGATTGGGGGCCGTTTCATGCAGTTCCCGGAAAAAACGCGGCAGCCAGGAGTGAACGATGGTTTCGGAAACGCCCAGTCGAAGGATGCCTGACAGCGAGGCCCCACGGTCTGCGCGCTTGCGCAGCTGCTGGGCCATAAAGACGATCTTCTCAGCGTAGGGCAGGAGTTCCTGGCCCTTGCTGGTCAGTTTGCTGTGGCCGGACTCGCGCTCGAACAGCCTGACGCCCAACTCGTCTTCAAGAGCTGCGATACGGTTGGAAATGGCCGGCTGGGTGGTGTGCTGGTGCTCGGCAGCCTTGCGAAAGCTACCCAGCGTGGCAACCCAGATAAAGGTCTCCAGACGCTTGAAGTTCATTGATTCCCGGACCTCAGAGGGGCCTACAGCGCAGCATAGCGCTCGTGAAGGATGCCAACCCGTTCAACATAGGCCTTTGTTTCGGCGTAGGGCGGTACGCCCTGGTAGCGGCTCACGGCACCGGGCCCTGCGTTGTAGGCGGCGGTGGCCAGCCGGATGTCACCATTGAACCGGTCGAGCATCTTGGCCAGATAATGCACCCCGCCACGGATGTTCTCGGCCGCCGCCAACGCGTTCCGTACACCCAGTTCTTCAGCCGTGCCGGGCATGAGTTGCATCAGCCCTTGTGCGCCCACGGGGGACAGGGCCTTTTCGTTGAAGGCAGATTCGGCGTGGATCACAGCGCGAACAAGCGCGGGATCAACCCCGAATTCCTGTGCCGCCGTCTGGATCTCGGAATCGAATGGCTTTGTGAATAGTGGCGTCTTGCGCCAGTCGACGCTGGATTCCGGGTCACAGGCGTAACAGTGGAAGCGGATAACGTCGAACTCGGCACCGGCAGGCTGGACGCTGCTATACGCCACCACGCCGTTGTTATCGGTGTAGCGGTAGACGGTATCGTTGCCGGAGGAGGCCCTGGGCTGGCTGGCGTTTTTCACGTTGGTGAATTCCACGGTGCCATCCGGATGCACAATACGCTTGATGCCGTCTGCCATGGCGGGTGCCGACAGAACGAGCAAAAGCGCTGCGATGGATGGGATCAGAAATGCTCTGCCGTTGGTCATTACTCACTCGCGAAAGAAGCCGCTAATGGCCGGTTTCAATTATTCTCCAAAACCGCCTTTGGCTGAATTATACGGGCTTGCCCGGCGGAATAAAGCGCGCGCTCTGTCGGAAAAATGTTACGTTCTGCGTATTGCTGGCCAGTTCTCACTCTTTGAAGAGGCAGTTCAAAAGCATCATGGCTAACCCGACCGACACAGGCAACCTCGTTCTCATCGGTATGCCCGGCAGCGGCAAGAGCACCGTGGGCGTGCTGCTGGCCAAACGGCTGGGCCTCGGGTTTATCGACACCGATCTGCTCATTCAGGAGGACGCTGGCCGTACCCTGCAGACTATTGTAGACGAGGATGGTTACGAAGCCCTGCGCCGCATTGAGGAGCAGGTACTGCTGAAGCTGGATGTCCGGCACAAGGTGGTCAGCACAGGGGGCAGCGCGGTCTACAGTGATCGAGCCATGGAACACCTCAAGACCAACGGTACCGTGGTGTTTCTTGATATCCCGCTCGACCTGGTCATCGAGCGAATCGGTGATCACAGCATGCGGGGCATTTCCCGGCGGCCGGATCAGTCGCTGCAAGCTTTGTTCGAAGAGCGGTTTGAATTGTATTCCCGTTATGCGGATCTGACGGTCAAGGGCGAAGGTCTGAATCAGGACCAGGTCTGCGAGGCGGTTGTCGATAGCCTCATTTCAAAGCAACAGTGAGTCCCAGTATTAGGTTTAGTTAAGGTGCATCCAGCCAGACCTCGCTGCTAAAGTCCGGGGACGTGTTGGGAGGACTGAATGATGAAGAACTGGGCTTACGCACTTACGATCGTTTTTGTTGGAATGTTTTCAGGGACTGCTCTGGCTGAATCATCACCAGAGGATTCTTCCGTGGAGTCGCTTAAACAGGAAACCCGGGAGTTGGGCGAGGCGCTTCAGGACTATGGTTCTGACCAGAAAGAGCAGGCTGAGGATTCGATCAACAAAACATTGTCGGCCCTGGATAAACGCATCCAGGAGCTTGAGCAACAACTCTCGAAAAACTGGGACGATATGAGCGATACCGCCCGAGAGCGGTCCCAGAAGAGCCTCGAGTCGTTGCGAGAACAGAGGGCTCGTGTCCAAAACTGGTATCAGGAACTGAAAGACAGCTCGGCATCCGCCTGGGAGAAGGCTCGAAAGGGATTTTCCGATGCCTATGAAGCGCTTTCAGAGCAATGGAACAACACCGAGGAGGAGTTGCAGGACTCGGAAAAACGCTCCGACAGCATCTGAGCTGGCCCCGCGCTGGTCAAGTCAACTCCGCCCGATCAAGACGTTTCTTCCGGTACTGGTTCGGGCGGCAGTCTCTTTCCCGCTAGATTCTCCATCAGCCGGCAGGTCACCAGGTCGCCCGTCACGTTGATGGCCGTCCGGCACATATCCAGGATTCGATCCACGCCCATGATCAGTGCGATGCCGCTGGGAGGGATGCCCACGGTTTGCAGCACCATGGCAAGGATCACGATGCCTACCCCGGGCGTGGCCGGTGAGCCGATGGACGCGCCCACAGCCATGGCGACCACGAGCGCCATACTGCCCATGCTGAGATCAATGCCGTAGACCTGTGCAAGAAAGATGGTAGCAACGGCCTGGTAGAGTGCCGTGCCGTTCATGTTGATGGTGGCGCCCAGGGGAATCACGAACTGGGAAACCGACGGCCGGACACCGAGCTTGTCTTCGGCGGTTCTTATGGAGAGCGGCATGACGGCCGCCGAGCTGGATGTGGAAAAGGCCAGCAACAGCACATCCCGGGTGTCTTTCAGGAACCGGACGGGGGATTGGCCGGCGAGCAGCTTCAGGATCAGCATGTAAACGCCCAGAAGTACCAGCAAGCCCGCAATGACGGTTGCGACGTAAGATGCCATGCCCAGCATTGCCCGGAATCCCAGGGTGGTTGTGAGTTGGGCCATCAGGCCGAACACGGCAATGGGGGCAAGGCGCATTGCCCAGCGTACGACCGTCATGCAGATTTGCTGGAGGGAATCGAGCAGGTCCAGCATGGGCCTGGATTTTTCCGGGGCCATGCTCACCAGGGCAATGCCGACAATGATGGAGAAGATCACCACCTGGAGCATCTGGCCTTCAACCATGGCATCGAGCGGGTTGCCCGGTAGCAGCCCGATCAGGGTCTTGGGCAGCTCATCCACACCCGGCATGGAGGCAACAGGCACACTGTTTTCCCCGGCCTCAACGGGAGTGCCGAGCCCTGCCATCATTCTGCCGGGGTTGATCAGGTCGCCGATCCAGAGACCTATCGATGCTGCCATGGCCGTCGTGATTACGAAAAAGCCGGTTACCCTCAGGCCCAGCTTTCGCAACTGTTCAAGGTCTTCGCTGGCGGCGAGCCCGCGAACCACCGAGGCAATTACCAGGGGGATTACGATCATCTGGATGGTGGCCAGAAACAGTTGCCCCGGGAAAGCCAGCCAGTTACCGATCAACGTCCCGGTTTCCGGTTCCACGAGTCCCACCGACGGTCCCAGGAGCGTGCCTGTAATCAACCCGAGGAACATGCCAATGAGCACCTTCAGCCAGAGCTTTCCCTGCACCAGCCCCGAGAGGTAGCTGCTGAGATGACGCAGTGGCCGTGGGTAAAAATCGCTCGTCTGGTTTGGCATTGCCTTGAATCTTCCCTGTTTCTGTTGGAGCTACCCTGAAAGCATAGCCCATGCTGGCTCTGCGTTTGTGAGGCAGATCAATCCGGCATCAGGTTGATTTCTTCGGCAGTCAGTGAGCGGTATTCGCCGGCCGCCAGGTCATCGTCCAACAGGATATTTCCCATCCGTTCCCGATGCAGGGCCGTTACGCGATTACCGACGGCATGGAACATGCGCTTCACCTGATGGTAACGGCCTTCGTAAATGGTCACTCTGGCTTCACAGGGGCTCAGAAGATCCAGGTCAGCAGGTGAGGTGGTGAGTTGCTCGAACTCAAACCAGATGCCCTCCGCGAATCGATGAGGGGTCTCTGGAGAAATCGGATAGGCGGTGCTGACCCGGTAGACTTTCGGGATCTTGATTCGGGGCTCGGTAAGCTGGCGTGACCAGCGGCCATCATTGGTGAGAATCAGCAGGCCCGTGCTGGCGCGGTCGAGTCGTCCGGCAATGTGCAGATCCTCGCGCAGTTCTGGCGAGATCAGCTCCATCACGGTCCGATGGGTGTCGTCGAGCGTTGCACTCAGAAAACCTGCAGGTTTGTGGAGCATGAGGTAATGGCAGGCTTCAGCCTCTTGAATGATATCGCCGTCCATCCGTACGCATGAAAACCGATCCACCTCGGCAGCAGCATCGCGGCAGGTGACGTCATTTACGGCCACCCGACCGGAAGCAATCAGAAAATTGGCCTGACGGCGACTGATGTCATTCCGGTTGCTGAGAATTCGTGAAAGCTTCATGGTGTGAATCGGCTATGCTGAATGTAAACCCCCGATAATAATACGAGGAAATGCCATGCCATTCTCTGTTGATCACCTTGCCGAACTCAATTTGCTGGGCCAATTTCCTTCCACCTCGACTCAGGAAGGGCTCAAGGTTCATGCCCATTCGGCGGCTCCGGAAACTGTGAAGGCCGCCGAAAACCTGCATGCCAAGGGGCTGATCAGCCAGAAAGATGGCGGCTACCTCACGCCGTTGGGGGCAGAGGCAGTGGATCTGACCCAGAAGCTCCAGTCGATTCTCAGTAGCTCATAAAGCGCGGATGACCTGTCCGGCCTTTGAGACCCGGTGCCCTCCCGCGTTAGGGTGAGGCCATGAGCAACTGGAAGAAGTCGCCCGTCCTCTGGATGGGCGGGAGCATTGCCGCCGTTGGGCTGATAGTCGGTCTGCTTTACGCCTTCGGTGTGCATCAGCAGGTCGTTGAGCTTCTGCGCTGGTTTGATACCCAGGGGGCCTGGGCGGCTCTCCTCTTTGTCGGCATCATGGTGCTGGCCATGGTGCTGCTTCTGCCCGGGGTGTTGTTGACCACCGGAGCGGGTTTCGTGTTCGGCGTGTTGGAAGGCACAGCCTACGTGGTGGTGGGCACTACGTTGGGCTCGGCCATTGCCTTTCTGGTTGCCCGGCATTTTCTGGGTGAGCACGCCCGTGTGTACATTCGCAGCCGCGCGCGATTGTCTGTCGTCAGCAACGAAATGGCGCCTCACGGCTGGAAAATCGTACTCCTGACCCGTCTGATCCCTTTCTTCCCCGGCAAGCTGTCCAATTTTCTGTTCGGTCTCACCAACTTCTCGTTTGGCGGTTTCGTTGTCGGCACCTTTTTCGGTGTGATTCCCTTTTCCCTGCATAACGTGTATCTCGGCTCGCTTGCCGCCGACCTGTCAACTCTGGGTGTGCGGGAAACCGGCCGTTCACCCCTGGAGTGGGCCATTTACGGTGCCGGTTTCGTAGGCACGGTAATGGCCGTGGTGTTTCTCAATCGTCTCGCCCGGCGGGCACTCGCCCGTTACAAGGTCGAGACTGAGCCAACAGAACAGGAGGCAAACGAATGAGCTGGATGAAGTGGCTGCCCTGGCGTTACCTGGTAAAACGCGTGGCCCACCGCCATGGTTTCCTCGATCCGATCGCGCTGCTCGGGAAACTTCACAGTTTTGCCCAGCCTTCGGAAGTCGGCGAGCCCATCGAACTGCTCCGGGCCGGCGTGGTTTTCCATGCGCGGGGGCTGATCAACAGTCGGGTCATCCAGCACAACCTCGATTGGGTCTGGCCTTACTGGGTGGAGCGCCAGTTCGACCCCGAAGACATTGCCTTCATTCCCCGGGCATTCTCGATTACCCACATCAATCTCAGTAACCGTAACTGGACGGCCATCGGCCAGCCGGATGTGGATGAGTTGCCCGTGGTGGATCCCCGGGGGTTGCTGACACCGTTCCATGACGGCTGGTCACTGGATGCGTGGCTGCTGGCGGACAATGGCCGGTGCCTTCTGCCCTCTCGTTGCAAAACGGCCCGGCAACGCCAGGAACTTGAGGGTGGTCCCTGCGTGGTCACAGAGTCCGAACTGGACGGGCTGGCCCTGACCAGTCGTTCCCGGGTGGTAGTCGAAAACGGCCGGGCGGTTTGCGAAATGGTCGTGAAGGCCCGGGCCGAGACTTCCGGCTCTCTGGTCATATCCTTGCGCCCCGCCAATCCTGAAGGAATCAGCTTTATCAACAAGGTCCGGCTGTCCGAGCAGAGAGACGCCTGGACCATAGATGGCAAGCAGGCGGTGTTTTTCAGTCGCCCGGCAGAGCGTCATCATGTGTCGAACTATCGCGAGGGTGATGTTCGGATTCATCTGCAGGACAAGGAAGACCAGTGCGAAGGGCAGTGCGACGTCGGCATGGTCACCGCAGCGGCCCTGTTCCGGGTCGAAGCAGGTGAGGAGTCGGAGCTCAGGCTCAGGGTGCCGCTGCAGGATGAGTCGGCGCCAGTTATTCGCTCTGACGGCTGGGCGGCCGCCCTTCATGGCCATGCCCGCCTGGAGTGCCCCGACGAAAACTGGCAGTTCCTCTATGACGCCGCCCTGAATTCCCTGGTGCTGCACTCTCCGGAAGATGTGTACCCCGGGCCCTATACCTACAAGCGTTTCTGGTTTCGCGATGCCGCGTTCATTATCCATGCCTTGCTCTGTGCAGGTCTTACAGATCGCGCTGAGCGGGCGCTCTACCAGTTCCCGGCGCGGCAACTGAAAAACGGCTATTTCCGCTCCCAGGAAGGGGAATGGGATGCCAATGGAGAAGTGCTCTGGATTCTGAGGCGGTTCCATGAGCTTACGGGTCGACCTCTGCACCCGGAGTGGCAGGAGCCGGTGCGCAAGGGCGCTCGCTGGATCGAGAATAAACGCCTGAGTGAAAATATCGAAGGGCCTCACGCTGGCCTTTTGCCCGCCGGATTCAGCGCCGAACACCTGGGGCCCAATGATTATTACTACTGGGACGACTTCTGGGGCATCGCCGGCCTGAAGGCCGCCGAATCACTGTTTGCCCCGATTGACCGGGAAACCAGCGAGCATTTTGGCGCCGGTGCCCGGGAGTTCAGTCAGACGGTGGATCGCAGCCTGGCAACCTGCGAGCAGCGACTCAAACGACCGGGAATGCCGGCCTCGCCCTATCGCCGCCTGGATGCGGGCGCCATAGGCTCACTGGCGATGGGTTATCCGACCCAGCTGTGTGAGCCGGATGATCCCAGGTTGCTGGACTGTGCCGAATTCCTGCTCGAAAAATGCTTTGTGAAAGGGGCGTTCTATCAGGACATGATTCACTCGGGTCTTAACGCCTACCTCACCCTGCACGTGGCTCAGGTTCTCCTGCGTGCGGGCGATGCTCGATTCCTGGATCTGGTGGATGCGGTGGCTGGCCTGGCATCGCCCACCGGGCAATGGCCGGAAGCCATACATCCGGCGACCGAGGGCGGCTGTATGGGCGATGGTCACCATGTCTGGGCGTCGGCCGAGTGGGTGTTGATGGTCCGCAACTGCTTTGTCCGGGAGGAGGGAGATCGTCTCATTCTCGGAGCTGGTATCCCTCCCCGGTGGCTGGAGCAGGACAAACCAATCCGCTTCGGGCCGGCACCGACCAGTTTCGGATCCGTGTCCGTCACCATTACGCCCCGGCCGGGCGCAGCACCCGAAGTCACCTGGGAGGGTAACTGGCACGATTCCGAGCCGGCTATCGAAGTAAGGCTGCCGGAGACCCGTGCCTGACAAACTGTACTGGTCACGAAACCGGATTTCTGTATCTGTTTTGTTTGCCTGCTAACTTATAAAGTAAGCTGACTGACAAATACATCGAATCCGGTTGAGTTTCATGCGCTCACTGTTTTACTCGTTTTTCGTGCCCGCGCTGTTCGTCTGGCTGTGGAGTACTGGTTTTATCGGCGCCAAGTACGGTCTGCCCTTTGCGGAGCCGTTTACGCTGCTGCTGATCCGCATGCTGCTGACACTGGTGGTGCTTGGAGCCCTGGCCTGGGTCATGAAAACCCGCTGGCCGGGCTGGCGAGGTGCCGGACACCTTGCGGTTACCGGGATGTTGGTGCATGGCTGCTATCTGGGCGGTGTCTACTACGCGATTCAGGATGGCATGGCGTCCGGAATTGTTTCCCTGATTGTGGGGCTGCAACCCCTGGTGACGGCTGCGGCGGCGGTGGCAATCCTCAAGGAAACAGTCAGCGGACGTCAGTGGATTGGACTTATTCTGGGGCTGGTCGGTGTGGCGCTTGTCCTCCTCGAGAAGTTCGGTATGAGTGGTCAGGCCTCCGGCTTTTCTCCCTGGAGCCTGCTTTGGGCGGGTTTTGCCCTCGCTGGAATTTCCATGGGCACGGTCTACCAGAAGCGCTTCGGCGCCAGCGCGGATCTGGTGGCCGGCACGCTGATCCAATTTGCGGCAGCGGCCGCCCTGTTTGCCATTGGAGCCTTCGCCCTCGAAACCCGCGAGGTTGAGTGGAGCCTGCAGTTGCAGTTGTCCATGGCCTGGCTTGTGATTGGGTTATCCACCGGCGCCGTCCTTCTTCTGATGTGGCTGATACGCCAGGGTGCTGCTTCCCAGGTGGCCAGCCTGTTCTACCTGGTGCCTCCGGTTACCGCGCTGGAAGCGTATCTGCTGTTCGATGAGCGCCTTGGAGGACTGGCAATGACAGGCGGGCTCATCGCTATCGTTGGTGTGGCTCTGGTTGCCACCCAGAAAAAACCAGCCTAGGAAGGGTGTCCGGGAGTGGCTAATACATGACGGATGCGACCAAAGGGGTCTGGTATGGCCTGAGTGCCTACACGATCTGGGGCTGTTTTCCTCTGTTCTTTGCCCTGTTTGAGGGTGTGCCGGCCTTTGAAATCTTGATTCACCGGATCATCTGGTCCTGTGTTTTTCTCGCTGTGGTCATAAGTGGCCTCCGTCGCTGGCCTGCTGTGAGAGCGGCATTGGCGAATCCGAAGCAGCTCTGGCGCGTTCTTGCCTGTGCGCTGCTCATTGCCGCCAACTGGGGCATCTACATTTATTCCGTGGAAACCCGCCATGTTCTCCAGGCCAGCCTGGGCTATTTCCTGACGCCACTGGTGAATGTCGCCCTGGGCATGCTCGTGCTTCGCGAACGCATGGGGCCGTGGCAGATGGCTGCGGTGGTGCTCGCAGGCGTTGGTATTCTGATCCAGCTTGCGATGCTTGGTGAACTGCCGTGGATTTCACTCGCCCTTGCCATGAGTTTCGGTACTTATGGCCTCGTTCGAAAACAGGTGGTGCTCGATGGGCTTTCCGGCCTGTTCGTTGAAACCATGCTGCTGTTGCCGGTCGGCCTGCTGACCTTTGGATGGCTGGCGAGCGAGGGAATGTCGCACTTCGCCGACAGTGCCTACATTGGCAGCCTGCTGATGGCCAGCGGCATTGTGACAGCCATTCCGCTGCTACTTTTTGCCGGTGCCGCCCGGCGCCTGCGGTTGGCGACCGTCGGCTTCCTGATGTACATCAATCCCACCCTGCAGTTCTTTATTGCCCTGCTCGTGTTCGGCGAGCCTTTGAGTGATGCCCAACTGACGAGCTTTGTGGTGATCTGGATTGCACTGGGCCTGTACAGCTGGTCTTCCTGGCACTACCGGCCGCGGGTGCCGGTGGGCCAGGATTGAGTTTGCCACCCTCAGGACTACACCGCTCAGGAGAGTGTCGCGAGCAGATCATTGATGGCCCGGGCGAAGGGCACGGGTGAATCTTCCTGAAGAAAATGACCGCCCTTGAGGGTTACGTGGGGCTGGTCTTTTGCACCTGGAATCCGCTTCTGCATATAGGCGTCGCCGCCCCGAGTGATCGGATCGCCATTGCTGAAGGTGGTCAGAAACGGCTTTTCCCAACGTTCGAGCACTTTCCAGGCGTTCCGGTTAGCCTCACTGGCGGGATCGTCCGGGTGCATCGGCACCAGTCTGGGGAAGGCCCGGGCGCCGGCTTTGTACTTTTTGCCAGGGAAGGGCGCGTCGTAGGCCCGCATTTCATCGGGGCCCAGCTTGCGGAAAGAGCCGGTGTTGATGATCCGTGCAATGGGAAACCAGGGACTGTGCAGGGCAAAATTCTTCCAGATCTTGAAGGCCGGCGGGGCTGTCTGATCGCCGGTAGGTAACATGCCGTTGCCCACCACAATGGCCCGGAACCGCTCGGGATTCTCTGCCGCCAGCCGCAGCCCAAGCAATGAGCCCCAATCCTGGCATACCAGAGTGATGTTGGTGAGTCCGAGCTGATCGAGGAACGATTGCATCCAGTCCATGTGCTGCTGGTAGGAATAGTCGTCAAGGGACGTGGGTTTGTCGGACTTGCCGAAACCGATCAGGTCCGGGGCGATAACCCGGTGGCCGGCCGCCGCGCAGATCGGAATCATATGCCGGTAGAGGTAGGACCAGGAAGGTTCGCCATGCATCATCAGAACGGGACTTGCGTCGGCCGGCCCTTCATCCACGTAGTGCATACGCAGCCCGTCCACCTCCACGTAGTGGGGCTCAAACGGGTAATCCAGGAGTCGTTCAAAGCGTTTTTCCGGGGTTCTGACAAAATCCATCGAGCTTGCCTTGTTGTTCATTATTGTGAGGGAATGGTCTAAAGGATTGTGATGGAGCAGGGGAGCAGAGACAAGCGCCATGGCTTATTGGCTGATATGCAATTCCGGTGCTGGCGATGGTGAGCGAGGCCGGGACTTCTGGCTGGAGCACCTGGCAACTGCCGGTATCCACGATCCTCTATGCCGTGACTTTGAGGAATCCGACTGGAGCACCAGGCTCGACGACCGGGACACGCTTATAGTCGCGGGCGGAGACGGTTCGGTAAGCCGGGCCGCCGCCGTTTGCCTGGAGAAGGGGGCCACCCTTGCTGTCCTGCCGTCTGGTACAGCTAACGACTTTGCCCGGAATCTGGGGCTTCCCCACCAGCCGGGAGCGCTGTGTAAGTTGATTGCCAGCGGCCGAACGCAAATGGTGGATGTCGCGGATTATGGTGATGGTATGTTTCTGAACGTTGCCCATGTCGGCATGGGAACCCTCCCTGCACGGGAATCCCGCAGTACCGAAAAAAAGCTCTTCGGGCGCTTCAGCTATGTGGTCGAATTATTACGCCGGCTGAATGCGAAGCGAGGCTTCAGGGCAACCATCCGTTGCGATCGGGGCGTCGTGAAGGGCCGGTGGCTTTCCATCGCGGTGGCCAATGGCGCTTTTTTTGGCGGTGGCAACGAGATTCCCGAGGCATCCGTCAGCGATGGCCAGCTGGCTATTGTCGCGGTCCGGCCACGCCCCATTCTTCAGCTTTTGTTCACGTTTCTGATGGTTCGCCTGAACCGGCAAACTCCTCGGCGCACCAGTACGCTGGTCCATATCAGGAGCCAACGCTGCCTGGTACACACCGGCAAACCTAAGACCGTTACGGCCGACGGGGATGTGGTCTCCAGAACGCCTCTCAACGTAGTCTGCAAGAGCGGCTGCCTGCGTGTGATTGGTGACAGGATTGTCAGTACTGCCGACGGTGACGCCGGAGACGTTATCTCTGGTGGCACCTGAGCTCCACAGAAAGATGGCAGGTTTTCCAGATACGTTTTGTCACTGACTTTTTCCGCAGGAAGCGCAATCATGGGTTTTGCTGGCATAATCAACCAGAAAGGCTGACATTAAATGCCAGTATGTCGCTTTTGCAATCATGTCCCTGGTTTATGGCCACTCAATGCGGCCGCCTGACTTCCGTTCCAGCTGAATCGTCGAAAAGGACTAGAGAATGCCCACAGAAACTGCACCGGTCTCCTCGAAGTTAATCACAGGCATTAAAACCGGCCTCATCGCGTTGACCCTGTCGGCCATTGGCCTCCCGGTCCTTGCGGCCGAGCGCCTGTATATCTTTACGGAAAACTACCCTCCCTATAATGCCTCTGAAACCGGAAAAGGGTTCGCCCACAATGAAGACGACATAACCGGCATCTGTGCGGATATGGTCAAGGCGATGCTGTCCCGGGTCGACTATGACTACGTGATGAAAATGCGGGACTGGAGTTACGCCTACAACTGGGTACAGGATCGCGAAAATCATGGTCTGTTCTGCACCGCGCGCACCGACGAGCGGGAAGATCAGTTTCAATGGGTAGGTCCTCTGGCATCAATCAAGTGGACGTTGTTCGCCGCGCCAGACTCCGATATCACTCTGGACTCCCTGGAAGAAGCCAAAGACCTGAGAATCGCCGGGTACAAGGGCGATGTGATGTCCGAGTACCTGGTTGATCAGGGATTCAACGTGGTGATGGGGGTTTCAGGTGATGTGAACACTCGTCGCCTTACCCTCGGCCAGGCCGACCTGTGGGTTACCGACGGCCTGGTGGGCCCCCTGATGGCAGAGGAAGAGCACGGTATCACCGGGCTGCAGCCGGTGCTGGTATTCCGGGAGACGCCCATGTATCTGGCATTCAGCAACAATACCGATCCGGCTGTGATCGAGGATCTCCAGCAGGCTTTGGACGAGGCCCGTGAGGCTGGAGAGATCGAAAGAATCGCGGCAAGTTACGAGTAAGCAATCAGGAATGGGCGGAATGATCAGAACCAGAGCCCGATCTGCGGATCGGGCTCTTTGCGTTCGATCAGCAACCCGTTCTTCTCAAGCATGCCAATGAGCTTTTCGGTATCCTCGATGTTCAGAAAACCGCCAATTGATACTTCGGTATCTCGATGGGTCAGAGAGAGCTTAGCCGGTGTGAACGGGTGCGGCGGTGAGGCAACCCTGAGCCGCGCATAACGGGTGGGAAGGGTCCACTCGGCCTGCTTGCGCTTTCTGCCTTTCTCCAGACGAATGTCCTCATCGTCGATGGACAGCACCTCCTGCCGCTGGCACTCCCGTGAGGTCAGGTAGATGCCGCAAGCGAGCGCAATCAGCTCCAGCCCGGCAAACGGAATAATCACCCAGGCGCCCATAAGCGTAAAGCCCGTTGCGATAAGGGCTGAAAGCACGAACAGGGCGGCCCAGATCCGGACATTGCCATGCCAGCTGAGGGAACGGTTGGGTGTCAGGACCAGCCGGAAACCATCCGGATGTGGCAAGCGTTCCACCATGGAATCTGCCTCAGTTTTAACGCGCCGCTAGACTTGATGATAGTCAATTATACGGTGAGTGCGACTTGATCAGATCTGACAGTTGGCTGGAGGAACCGTTTCGAAAACCGAGCGGGCAGTCTCCAGCTGATTTTGCAGGGAGGCAATGCGGGTGTCGTGATTCGGATGGGTGGACAGAAATTCCAGCGGTTGTGCGCCCGAAGCCTGCGCCATGTTCTGCCAAAGCCTGACACTCTGGCCCGGTTCAAAACCGGCCCGGGCCATGATTTCCAGGCCCATCAAATCGGCCTCCTCCTCATGGGCACGACTGAACGGCAGCGTAATACCCAGTTGGGCGCCAATGCCCAGAGCCTGCTGTATCTGGTTCTCCGCAATTTCACTTTCGGTGAACAGGCCCACCAGCAGCATTCCTGCTTGCAGGCCCAGTTCCTGGGTCAGGCGTTCATTGCCGTGGTCGGCAAGAACATGGGCTATTTCATGACCAATGACCGTGGCCAGTTGGGCCTGGTTTTCGGCCAGTTCAAGTAGCCCTGAATGCACGCCGATCTTGCCTCCGGGGAGGGCAAAAGCGTTGGGAGTGGCATTTTCAAAGACGGCAATCTCCCAGGACTGGGGCATTGGAGCGTCCGGATATCGGGTGTGGGCGGCGCTGACCAGGGCCTCCGTAATGCACTGCACTAAGCGGTTGATGTCAGGCCTTGTGATTACGGCATTTTGCTGCTTTATCTGCGCGAAGCTTTCCTGGCCCATATCAGCCAGAACGGCATCGGGTACCAGAGCCAGCCGGTTCCGACCAGTGGGGGATTCCTGGCAGCCGGTCAGGAAGGTGACAGTCACGAGGATAAGCAAAAGCGATTTCAAGCAGGTCTCCGTTACCCGTAAAGTAAAACTCTGATTTTATCGTTAGTATCCGCGGTCGGGGAGACTTACGCCATCCTGTCAGCGTTTGTTGCGGGTCTTTGGTAGGATGGTAAGTCGGTTATGGGGGAAAGACGATTATGAGGGTGATGTTGCTGGGCGCTACCGGCCTGACTGGTGGCAAAGTGCTACAGGGTTTGCTGGGAAGGGAGGAAGTTTCGCAGGTGGTGGCGCTGGTGAGACAAAAGCTGCCGACGCTGCATGACAAACTGGCACAGCATGAAGTCGATTTCGATCGCTTGGAGGATCACGCCGAACTGTTCGATGTGGATGTGATTATCTGCTGCCTGGGCACCACCATCAAAAAAGCGGGCTCACAGGATCAGTTCCGGAAGGTGGATCTGGGCTACCCGATGAAAGCGGGTGAGCTGGGTCGCTCCCGTGGAGTACGAGCGTTCATCCTGATGTCTGCGATTGGAGCCTCGTCGTCGTCGACTATTTTCTATAACCGGGTAAAGGGCGAGCTTGAAGACGCCCTGAGAGATCTCGACTATCCCTACCTGTCCATCTATCACCCGAGTCTGTTGTTGGGCGATCGCAAAGAACAGCGCACCGCCGAGGCCCTTGGCATAAAAGCGATGCCGCTGGTGAACCGTCTGCTGATCGGTCCCCTAGATAAGTACCGCGGCATTGAGGCGCAAACAGTGGCCAGTGCCATGGTCAATGAGGCCTGCCATCTGGCGGCAGAACCCGCCGCCGAGCAGGTGGTCCAGACGCGCGAGTACGATGAGATCGTCCAGCTGGCGGGCTGAGCCGGTTATTTCCCGTTCAGAATCCCGACAACCAGACGGCCAGCCAGGCCAAGCAGAATGGCCCCGAAGATACGCTCGAACCACACGGCTTTCTGTCTGAGCAGGGTCAGCCATTTCGGGTTGGAGAACAGCCAGGCAACGATCAGGTACCAGCTGGTATCAATGACAAGGGCGGTTGCGGCATAGCCGAACTTGGCCATCAGGCTGGTGTCGGTGCCCACGACCTGGCTGAACAGGGCCAGGAAGAATACCGCGATTTTCGGGTTGAAGAAGGCAATCAGAAAACCGTCACGGGCCGCACTTTTGGTGGTGGGCGGCTCGGGCAGTTCGTCATCCGCCTGCCGCTTTGCCATCAGTCCTTTCACGCCCAGCCAGGCCAGGTACAGGGCGCCGCCCCATTGCAGAATTGAAAACGCCGTTGGCGAGGCGGTGATGATGGCGGCGAGCCCGAGGATGCTCAGAAAGGCATAGATGCCGACACCGATGCCATGGCTAAGAGCGGTCATGATGCCATTGCGCCGACCACCGGTGAGCGTCTGCTTGAGCACCAGTGCCAGCGAGGGTCCCGGGGACATAGCGCCCAGAATGCAGATGGTGACCACGGTCAGCCAGGTTGCAAGCGTCATGGTGGGTCAGTCCTTTGCAATTGAAACAGGCTGCCGATTCTAGCAGCCTGTCCGCCGGTAAAAACCTGGAAACTGCAATCAGTTCAATGCTCAATCACCCGCCAGAATCCACCTGGCGGCCTTCTCGGCAATCATCAGGGTTGGCGAATTGGTGTTGCCGCTGGTGATCGTGGGCATTATCCCGGCATCCACCACGCGCAATCCCGCCACACCCCGGACCCTCAGGTGTGGGTCCACTACTGCCTGTTCATCATCGGCTCGCCCCATACGGGTAGTGCCCACCGGGTGAAAGATCGTGGTGCCGATGTCGCCCGCCAGCTTCGCCAGCTCGTCGTCGGTCTGGTACTCAAGGCCGGGTTTGAATTCCTCCGGCTGGTACTGCATGAACGCAGGCTGCTCGGCAATACGACGCGTCACTCGCAACGAGTCTGCCGCAACTTTCCGGTCTTCCGGCGTGCTCAGGTAATTGGGGGATATCGCCGGTGCCTGTTTTGGATCGTTGCTGCGGATGCGCACCGTACCCCGGCTGGTGGGGTTCAGATTGCAGACGCTGGCGGTGATGGCCGGGAAATTGTGAAGCGGCTGCCCGAAGGCGTCCAGGCTAAGGGGCTGCACATGGTATTCGATGTTGGCGTAATCGTATTCCTCGGAACTGCGGGTAAACAGACACAGCTGTGAGGGCGCCATACTCATCGGCCCCGAGCGTGTAAGCAGGTATTCCAGGCCGATCCTGGCCTTGCCGATCAGGGAATTGGCCATGGTGTTCAGCGTTGTGACCCCTTTCACCTTGTACACAGACCGGATCTGCAGGTGATCCTGGAGGTTCTCGCCAACGCCGGGCAGGTCGGCAACTACATCAATGCCGTGTTCCTTGAGGAGGTCGGCGGGACCAATGCCCGAGAGTTGCAGAAGCTGCGGGGAGCCAATGGCGCCAGCGGACAGGATGACTTCCCGTTTTGCCCTGGCGATAACGTCATCTCCGCCAGACCGCTCGACCCGAACGCCGACACAGCGAGGTCCGGAGCCGGCGTTTTCTGTCTCGAGCCCTAATACATGGGTTGAGTGCCACAGGGTCAGGTTGGAACGCTTTTCCGCGTTCCTCAGGAACGCTTTGGACGTATTCCAGCGCCAGCCGGAGCGCTGGTTCACCTCAAAGTAATCCACGCCCTCGTTGTCGCCGCGGTTGAAATCCCGGGTCCGGGGTATGCCCGCCTCGACGCAGGCAGTGGCAAAGTCCTCCAGCACTTTCCACTTCAGGCGCTGATGCTCCACACGCCATTCCCCGCCGTGACCGTGGTACTTGCGGTGCTCCGGATCGGCATCGCCGCCCTCATCAAGGCGGTAGTGATCTTCATGGCGCATGAAATCGGGAAGACAGTTGTCCCAGTTCCAGGCGTCCTCGCCGGTAATTTCGGCCCACTGCTGGTAATCACGGGCCTGACCACGAATATAGAGCATCCCGTTGATGCTGGAGCAGCCACCCAGAGTCTTGCCGCGGGGGTAGATGAGGGATCGGCCGTTCAGGCCAGGATCGGGCTCGGTACGGAAACGCCAGTCTGTTCGCGGATTGTCGATGCAGTACAGGTAGCCCACCGGGATATGAATCCAGTGGTAGTTATCCCGTCCGCCAGCCTCGATCAGTAGCACCCGATTCTCCGGGTTTGCGCTCAGCCGGTTGGCCAGCAGGCAGCCGGCAGTGCCGGCGCCGATAATGATGTAATCGAACTCCTGATGTCCCGTCGCATTGTTGTTGTCGGACATGGCGTTTTCTCCGCTGCTGGTTTTCTAGTTACTTGGCGGTCGGCATCACAAATTCCGCACCGGCATCAATGGAATCGGACCAGCGCTGCATGATGGATTTCTGGCGCGTGTAGAACTTCACGCCCTCTTCGCCGTAAGCGTGGGTGTCGCCAAACATCGAGCGCTTCCAGCCGCCAAAGCCGTGCCACGCCATGGGTACGGGAATGGGTACGTTAATCCCGACCATGCCGACCTGGATTCGGCGGCCAAATTCCCGGGCCACGCTGCCGCTCTCGGTGAAGCAGCTGACACCGTTGCCGAATTCGTGGTCGTTGATCAGACGAATCGCCGTTGCGATATCGGGTACCCGGACACAGGCCAGAACCGGTCCGAAGATTTCTTCACGATAGATCGTCATATCGGGCGTGACGTGATCAAACAGTGAACCGCCCATCCAGAAACCATCGGCGCAGCCATCGCCGGTGTTCGAGGCATCGAACTCCCGGCCATCCACGACCAGCTCGGCACCTTCTGCCACACCCTTGTCAATGTAGCCGGTAATGCGCTGGTGTGCGGCGGCGGTAACAATCGGGCCCATCTCGGCATCCAGCTGTTCGCCGTTTTTCACTTTCAGGCTTCGGGCCCGCTCGGCCAGTCTTGGCACGATCTTGTCCGCAACATCCCCGACAAGCACCGCCACACTGATGGCCATGCAGCGCTCGCCGGCACTACCATAAGCGGCACCGATCAGGGCATCGACCGCTTTGTCGAGATCGGCGTCCGGCATCACCACCATGTGGTTCTTGGCGCCGCCCAGCGCCTGAATACGCTTGCCGTGCTTGGCGCCTTTCTCGTAAAGCAGGTTGGCAATCGGGGTGGATCCGACAAAACTCAGGGCCTGGACATCCGGATGCTCGATCAGGGCGTTCACCGCGTCCTTGTCGCCCTGCACCACGTTAAATACGCCATCGGGCAGTCCGGCCTGTTTCAGCAGGTCGGCGATCATCAGGGAAGCACTCGGGTCGAGGGGGCTGGGCTTCAGGACAAAGGTATTGCCTGCGGCGATGGCTACCGGAAACATCCACATGGGCACCATCGCCGGGAAGTTGAACGGGGTAACGCCGGCGACCACGCCCAGGGGCTGGCGGGTGGTCCAGTTATCGATACCCGTGCTGACCTGCTCGGTGTAATCGCCTTTCAGAAGCTGGGGAATGCCGCAGGCGAACTCGACGATGTCGATGCCCCGGGCTACTTCGCCCTGGGCGTCCGTGAATACCTTGCCATGCTCCGCGGTGATGGCGCGGGCCAGGTCATCCTTGTGAGTGTTCAACAGTTCCAGAAACTTGAACATGACCCTGGCCCGGCGAATGGGCGGTGTGTCGGCCCAGGCGGGGAATGCAGCATCGGCGGCAGCAACAGCGGCGTCTACGTCCTCACGGCCGGCCAGAGCTACGCGGCCTGTGACCTGTCCGGTGGCCGGATTGAACACGTCCTGGGACTGGCTGGATGTGCCGAGAGATATTTCGCCATTGATATAATGCTGGATGGTTGCGTTGGTCATGGATGCCTCTGTCTTTTCGCGATTGGCCGCTCGAAATGGCAGAAATGCATTCTGCTAAGGGCCCTTAAGGAGCTTTGGGTAATTTCTGACCATACAGGTTAGGTGTGGCAAAGGGGGAAAGCAATTGAGATTTTCAAAAGCCAGATATAAGGTAATCTTATATCGAGAACCTGAAACGAGACGCTTATGTACCCCCTTCAGAGCCTTCGGGCGTTCGTTACTGTCGCCCGTGAGGGCAGTGTAAGCCGCGCCGCCACTCGCCTCCATCTGACTCAGCCCGCCGTCAGCCTCAAGCTCAAGCAACTGCAGGACGAACTGGAACTCAAACTGTTCCTGCGCAAGCCCCAGGGTCTGGTGTTGACCCCCGATGGTCAGGCTCTCTTGCCTTCGGCTGAAAAAGCACTCGCTGCCATGGCGGCGTTTGCGCAGAGCGCCCGGGCATTGCATAACACACTTCGAGGGCGGTTGCGGATTGGTACCATCGTGGATCCGGAATTTATCCGTCTCGGGGCGTTTCTGCACCGCCTGGTGGAACGGGCGCCACAACTGGAAACCGAGCTGCGTCAGGGTATGAGTGGCAGCGTGTTGGAACAGGTCAGGGATGGCCGCCTCGATGTCGGTTTTTTTCTGGCGCCGCCAGGCGTCGGGCCAGGCGCACTGGCGCCGGACGTGGTTCACCGTGAGCTGACCCGGTTTCACTACTATGTGGTTGCGCCGGCGGGTTGGGGGCCGAGGCTTCGGTCGGCCCAGTGGTCCGACTTGGCAGCTATGCCCTGGATTGTGACCCCAGAAGACTCCGTTCATCACCGGCTGCTTAAAGGCGCTCTGGAACCCATGGGGTTAATGCCGCGGGGCGTAGCCCAGGTCGATCAGGAGGCGTGCATGCTGGACCTGGTCAGGGCAGGTGTGGGTTTGAGTCTCGCGCGGGATGCATTGGCGATGGCTGAGCGCCAGGAAACCGGCCTGGAAATTGTTGAGGGGTTGCAGTTGCCTTGCGCGCTCAGTTTCGTATGGCACCAGGACCGACAGGGCGAGCCTCTGATCGCGGAGGCTCTGGAAGCCCTGGCGGGTGTCTGGGCGGTTAGCCCAACGTAGCATCCAGGAACATCATTACGGCAAAACCGCCCATCAGGCAGAAGGTGGACATGATTTTCCATTGCCGGTGATGGGTTTCGGGGATAATTTCATTGCTGATGATGAACAGCATGGCGCCTGCTGCGAAGCCAAGGGTCCAGGGCATTATTGGCTCGGCAAGCCAGACAAGCGTCGCTCCGAAGAGACCACCCAGTGGCTCGGCCAATCCAGTCATCAGGGCAATGCTGAAGGCCTTGATTCGCGAGTAGTTGATGGCCAATAGCGAAAAAGCGACGGCCAGCCCCTCCGGAATGTTCTGGAGTCCGATACCGGTGGCAAGAACATAGCCATTATTGACATCGCCGCCGGCGAAACCGACGCCCACCGCCATGCCTTCGGGGAAGTTGTGGAGGGTTATAGCGACAATAAAGAGCCAAATGCCGCGGATGTAAGAAGCGTCCGATCCTTCCCGGCCCAGTTCGAAGTGCTGATGCGGCAGCTTCTGGTGCACAAAGTAGAGGGCAGCGGCACCGGAGAGCAGGCCGAAAATGACAATCAGCGCGGCGGTCCAGGTCTCGCCAGTAATCTGTTCGCCGTACTCGAGGCCAGGTAGTAACAGAGAAAAAAATGACGCCGCCAACATCACGCCTGCGGCTGAAGCCAGCATACCGTCCTGCAGTTTATGGGTGAGGGTACGGACAAGAAACACACCCAGGGCGCCCACGCCACTGGCAAGGCCCGCCAGCAGGCTGGCAATGGTTCCCAGCCAGACAATACTGATGTCAGAAGTCATTCAGTCTCCCGTTGACTTGTAATGTCAGCATAGCAGCTTGAAGTAGCTACGCCGGAGGCCCCGCTGTGGGTTCCTCCGGCTGCATTTCTCGGGAGAGAAAAGCGATCAGGCGGCGTTCTGCTCGCGCCAGGCCAGCTCGTTGGAAATGGTGGCCTTCGGTTGCAGCATCGCGAAATCGATGTCTGCAATCTCTTTGCCGTCTTTGAGGCGCTGCACGAAGTCCGGGTTTGCGAGCGCCTTCTTGCCCACCGCAAGCAACGTGTCCGGGAACTGGTTGGCCACATCCTGGCAGTTGGTTTCATCAATGTTGCCATTGAGGATAAGACCGATCCCTTCAACGCTGGCGGCCACGCCAGCCAGGCTCTCATCACCCTCTACAAAATGCTTCCGGTTAACGTCACCGTCGGTTGTATGGACGAAATCGGCACCTGCATCGCGGACCGCTTCCACAATCTGACGGAATCCGGCTTCACCCTCCGGCAGCTGGTGGTCTGGATCAGTGACCGTGCCCTGAGACAGGCGGATGCCTACGGTGAAGTCCTCGCCAACGGCCTCGCGAATCGCACGGACCACTTCAACCACCAGGCGCAGCCGGTTTTCCAGTGAACCACCGTACTCATCGTCGCGTTGGTTAAAGTAGGTGCTCAGGAACTGATTCAACAGATAGCCGTTGGCCCCGTGAATCTCAATGCCATCGAAGCCGGCGGCTTTCGCATTGGCGGCGGAATGTGCAAAACCTTCAACCGCCGCCTGAATGTCGGTCCTGGTCATGGCGCTGGGCGTTTGCCACTCAGTCTGGTCGCCATAGAAACCAAGCGGGGCGCCTTTTGGGGTAACTTCGCTGGGCGCCTGTGGCTGGTCGGTGAAACGGTTGGCCTGGAACTGCGCGCCGGCGTGCATCAACTGAACGATGATCTTGCTGCCTGCGGCGTGTACCCGTTCGACAATGGTCTTCCAGCCATCTATCTGCGCTTCGTTGATGATGCCGGGCTGGTTGGCATAGCCCTGGCTTGCCTTGCCATCGGTATAGGTTCCCTCGGTGATCACCAGACCAAAGCCGCCCCTCGCGTAGCGTTCGTAATGGTCTGCCATCAGGGCATTCGGGGTGCCGTCCGGCTCCGCACTGGTGCGTGTCATTGGTGCCAGGGCGAATCGATTAGGTACCTCGATGGTGTTGAATTTGATGGATTGCATCACGTCGCTCATAGATACCCTTTCATGTTGTTGAATTGGACGAGGAGTACTATCGGGGCGCAGCGCCTTCTCTAAAAGCGAAGAATATCGACACAGCCTGTCAGTATTTTTGAATGATTATTCTGAGGTGCCGGTTTTGCTGTCGGAATGGCCAAGGGAGCGTTCCGGTGCAACCTGGTCGCGAACCAATTGCTTGAGTTTGGTAATTTCCGGGAAGCCGCCGTCTTGCTTGCGGGACCAGACCCGCTTGCCATTGACCCACACCTCGAAAATACCGCCAGTGCCGGGGTGCAGGCTCAATTCACTGATCTCGCCTTCGAAGGTTGTCAGCAGCTCCTGCGCCATCCAGGCCGAGCGCAGAAGCCAGCGGCAACCGGTGCAATAGTGGATATCGATTTTGTT